>Ga0181612_172366_pt1 | contig 12071 bp, 4 predicted proteins | sample HoacroProtozoa21_FD_119630 | JGI IMG/M metagenome (GOLD analysis project Ga0181612, IMG submission 119630) | Hoatzin crop microbial communities from Cojedes, Venezuel. Combined Assembly of Gp0051906, Gp0051904, Gp0051908
CATAGTTTTTTCTTCCCCTCCTTAAATGTATTATCACAGAGGTGCTACCACTGTTGCTAATTGGCTTGGCCTTGGCCAGTGGTGGGTCCATCATGGAGCTGACTGGCATTGGCACTATCACACACAGGAGAAGCTTCTAGCAGCTTCTCACAGATGCAGCCCTGTAGCCACCCACTACCAAAGCCTTGCCATGCAAACCCAATACAACAGGGTTTATCCTCGTGCAGTTCAGCAGACAGACTGTACCCAGAGACCTGGCTCAAGTCAGCCTGTCAAACCTGCAGCAGATTATAATCATTCCAACTCATGATTTACAGATCAAAGCAAGTTTTCTTTGATCTCTGGTCATGCTTAGAGAATGAAGTTGCCATCCTTGGTTTATGGTGACAGCTAGATGATACCAGGGCTTTGTTATGTCTGTTTAACAAGAGACCTTTGACCTAACTCGGCCTCACATATAGTTTTGGGTTGGTATGCTTTTCATGCTCATTCAGTTGAGTAGCATGAAAGATAAGAAATGACAGCCTGATTCCTGGCCCCTTACATTTTTTTATTGCCAAACTAGCATGATGAAATTTTCATTCAGGGATATCAAATACCTGCAAGTTTATTTTTGTAGGTGCAACAGAGGTCTGCATTAAAAAGAACTTGTGAAAATGACTCCTTTTCTGTCCCTTTGTTGATATACATTTGGTTTGATGACTCACAGGGAAAAGAACATCTTAGGATAGCTGAAGGACATAAGTAGCTGTTACTGAGGACTGGATTTTAGGCGTATGCATGTGGGCTTGCTTGTAGTGGAAAGAGACACAAGAGAAGTTTGTCTGGAACTTAAAGCAGAAGAGCTTCAAGCAAACCTTCCCATTGGGTCTTCTGTCCCTATCATTGTTTGTTCTTCTGTAGACAGGGACAAAATTTATCTGAAACAGAAAGAAGGTGAGAGGGAGAGGAGGAAAAGTGGAGCCCCTGACAGCCTTTACTACTTCTCTTGTACCTCTACTGTTTCTCTTAAAAATCTGTTCTTGAAAATATGTGCTGGAAGTCCTGTGTAGAGTACAAACAAGACTATTTGGGGAACACAGCAGAATTCTTACAGTTTCTGAAGAAAGATGCCCCTCTTTAATTCAGGAAGTAGATGTAAGAGAGGTGTGTTCTTGCTGTCTTTCACTCAGCAACTCTCTAGCAGGCTGTCTGTCTTTGAAACTCAGCCAAGTTGCCTACCTTAGCCAAGTGCTGCAGCTTTCTGCCACTCTTCTGCACTGACTTTTTCTGCAGAAGCACCTCTTTCCCACTTGGATTGTATTATCCCAGGTGGAACAGGGGAAGGAAGTGCCATTTACACATTAGAGGGAGAAAGAGATGGAGGTGGCCACTTGAGTTCAGCTGAGGAGGGCTCAGAACCATGGGGATGGTCCTGCCTGAGGATCACGGGTTGCCTCTGGCTCTGGAGCTCTTTTTAGCACAGCTTACAGAGTGAAAGAGCTCAGGCTAGGTGCCTGGATGAAATCAACCTACTGCAGCAAAAAGGGTATGTCCAAGACTTTCTGTTCCTTTCTGCTTTTTGCTTTAGGTTTTTTTCCTTGTCTGCTGTCCCCTCCTGGTGTTTAATTGTTTTCTGCCTTAGACTTAGAGGCAGAGAATAATTGCTGTCTCCACGCAACTTGGGAACAGTTATTCGTTTCATATATCATTGGGTGTTAAGAAATGGGCATTCCGAAGATGCTAAGGGCAAACTAAAGGACACTGCAACACAATGGCATAGCTGATTTGACAACTAAGAATTCAGTAGCTTCAAATTATCAGGGAAAGCACAACAGAGATCATATGAATCTTTTGCCATCATTAACAGTTTGTGGTCCTGAAGGAGTCATACTCTGACCTTTGGCCCAATTGCAACCAGAAATTTGAGGTGTCACACCCATGATTATTACGTATCGTATCTGATATGTCTCTTCTCTGCTGAAATGTTTGTGAAGAGGGACAAGATCTTAAAGCATTTTAAAATTGTGTGACTGTGAAGAAGAGTAAAACAGAGATAACAGGAATCTTCCGCCCCACATGCAAAGTCCTAGGGGAACAAAGTCAGCAAATGAGAAATTGTACAGCCTCTTCACTGAGGCTTAATTACGTGGTGTGGTCACAGTAAGCTGATGTTACATGCTTTGGCTGCCTCTGAAAGCAGAAGTCTTCTCCCTGTGTCCAAAACCTTCTACATCTATTCTATCACCTTCCTTGTGCCAGCGCTAATGCCAAAGTGGCTGTGCAGAGAAGTGAGCTTGTTGCAGACTAGAAACCTGAGAAAAAGGTTTGTTTTCAGCTGGATCAATTCTTGATGTGTTGTGAACAGAACAAGACAACCCCGGCACAAGGAGGTATGGGAGAATGCATACGTGGGGCAGGGACAAGGGTGGGGCTGAGCTCCACCTTGCTCTGCTGCCATGCTTTCGACATCCCCCTTTTCTGACAGTGACGTCCAGTGAGGTGGGGGATAGCCAACCAGTCTGAAATCAGACCGCAAAAGGGACTGCCACTTCAACATTGAAGTGTACTTGGTGAATTGGTAGCTCCTCTGAGTTTTAGCTATCTGAGAAGTATCTCATCCTTACCTGCAGGGAGCTACATATAACAATCATGATTGTTACGAATGTTCAGGATCCATAGCACAGGGACCATAGCATCTGTGTTACTTAAACAGTATTTAGGAGAGGGAGGGGATGATCAAGGTTACCTGCTGCTCTGTTGCTGGGCAGTCAGAATACAGCAAGAGGAATAAACTTTTGTCAGGGTAAAAAAATTTCACAACGATAACATGTTAGCTACTGCAGACTCTACTCTTGCAAGGTATTTGGGGAAACTCAGTACTGCAATGTAGGTGATTATTTCCCGTGAGTGGCCAAATAGGTGAATCACAGGACTGGCTCAATCATTTATTTGCTCTATTAAGTCTTAGGGTGTGCGTACTGTAATTCTCTTTGGCTTAATCATGATGGCTTGCAGCTGAGGAATTCATGAACGTGAAGGCAGTAAAACTTGCCTTGAGAACTGAAGTCCAGAGGGACAGTAATTGTACAGTAACTAGAAGGTCAGCAACTGGAAACCTTTCCTCTAAGTCCTCTTGCTCTATTACCAATATTCCCTACCACTGAATTAATGAACTGTTCAAAGCAAATAATGAAATTAATGGAATGTGTCTGAAAACAGGAAAGGGGTGAGATGTTAGAATATTTTCATTGTTAGTGAATTCCTTTAAAAAATTTTAGCCTACTTAAAAGTAGGAAGGGAATAACAATGAGAATATTGTAATGCTTAGGTCTAGAAGTAGGCACAAGCTGAATGAGAGAAGTGAATAATCACAGGGCCAACGTGGTCCTGTCCCATTCTGTAAATGAGTGAGAGAACTTTCTGCTGGAATCATGTGTTCAGCATTGGTTATCCCATCTCAAAAAAATGAAGGGAATATAAGAATACTTACAAAAACTTCTGTAAAGCATGAAGAAACTATGATGTGAGACAGACTTGAAATTGTTTGATTTAGAAAGATTAGTAAGGAGGAGAGTGTACGCATAGAGGGAAGATTTCCTAAAACAATGAATGATAAAGAGGAGGATGATCCTGTCCTTCATATAATGTAAGAAATCAGTGATGTTGCCAACTAAAAAAAAAGTGTTTTTTACAGAAAGTGTAATTTACTTCTGGAACATGATATAGTGAGGAAAAAAAGCACAATACAATAAAAAAAATAAAGTGTAGTGAATTGAAAATTTGGGTTGTTTTTTTTTTAAGGTAGATTACATTCATACCATGACCAGTGGCATAAATCTACTGTATGCAGTTGGAAATGCAAGAGACTTGTTTAACGGCATTCTCAAAGTGAAGCTCTACCAGGAAAGGGACAGTTAAATATACTGCAGATTCTCCCATCTTCAGTGCTGTTATGCTAGTTTACATTACATCATTCCCCTGCTCCCTGGCACACTAAGTGCCTTATATATATCCTTCACGAGTGGCTTTGATCCCGTTTAGAAAATCTCTGGCATCTTTCTGCATCGTATGTGTCCCTAGCCATGTTCTCTGACCGAACACTGAGTTAGTGAGCTGCCATTGTGTCACGTTATGGCCAAGGTTATGTTACCCTAGATTCATACAATAAAAAGGGAAATCATTACAAACATCATGTAACCCTGAATTTTAATTGTTGTGCATGGCCTTGGATAACTTGTACTACCTCTCCCTATTTTCAACCTCATGTCTCCCAGTAGGTCAATGTTGATTAAAAACTTTCACTGTATCGTAAGGGGTAATATACTGTAACTCTCTGTCACACTAAATATGGGACTAAGTTGATCTTCCAGAGGTTTTTATTTATTTAAATGATTATATGTGTTTTGATTAGGCTTTTTAAAATTATTATATGTCATTAGATTATGTATATATCATTAGAAAATGCATAACATTTTTCAACAATACGTGCATTCCTGATGTAGGTAAGGTCAAGGACTGTCAGTGATGTGTTCGTGTTTCATGTTACACCAATGTTGTTTATTCAGATATCTAAAAAGCACCCCACTACCTAGCAGGAACTGGAATTTCATGTAGAGTTGTCTGGGACATTCTTCTAGATGATTACATAGATAACATGCTGAGGAATGCAGCACTGCTAATAGAGTATTAGGAAAGTAGTCATTACCATAAATGACTGTATTTTTAAGAGTGAATTTTTCTAACAGGTTTATCTAAAAGTTTATTATGTAACACAAACAGCCCACAGCTGTTGCATTTTTATGAGCTAAATGTTACTCTCAGTGACACTGTCCAACCCCATTGACCTTAGTTATCCTGTGCAAGTGGGTCCAAGAACTGATCACCTTTTGACCAGTATTCACCTCCTCCTATGTTGTCTCATGAGGCTACACAAATAGTTTAAGATATTTTTCGTGTTTGAAATCTATCATTTCATGTTTGAAAACTGTCTTCCACCTGCAGATACTGAGAGCAGTTTAATAAGGAATACCTGGTAAGAGTCTGGTCAGAGCCATTTCATAAGACTTTGATTCAAATCCTGCTCTGAATCATCTATTATATGGTTTTAAATTCAGTGCTGCCACAGAGTAGGTGACTGAATTGAAACACACAATAAGGTATTGTTTTCCTTTTCTTCTAAATTTTAAGTGTGATAGTTTTGTTTATTTGTGCCTCAATCCAGCAACCATTACTGAGTCGCACTTTTTGGTTATAAACTAGTTGTTAAATTAGTTCCAAATTCCTGAATAGCCTTAAGATAAAACAAACTTCATTTTCCTGCAAATAAAGTATTTGCCAAAAAATACAAAACTACCCTCAACAAATCCTCAATTCCATTAGCTTAATTTGAGTAAACCCAAGTATGATTATTAAGACATGCAGAGAATTTTAGTTCTGATTGATAGACATCAAGATGTTTGATGTACCTCAGCACTACTCTAGTCAAGAGGTTCTACAAACGGATATCACAGATAACTGCAAAGTTATTATCTTCATTTGCAAAACTACTCCATGTTCTTGTGAAGATATTTCAACAACTTTTCTGTAGAAGTACCCAGTGGCCAAAATTAAGATAAGCTTGAGTCCTAATTTCAAGAGTATTAGGTCCCTGTCTTAATCTAAACTAACTTTTATTCTTAAAAATGAATGAACTCTCCAGTGTGCCAAATCAAATACCAGAGTGTGATGCTGTTCGCTGTGATAGTCATTGTCCTGGTTTCGGCTGGGATAGAGTTAATTTTCCTCTCAGTAGCTGTTGTGTTTTGGATGTAGTATGAGAAGAATTTTTAGCAAATTTCTCAAAGAACTCAACACCCAAGACTTTTAAAAGCGAGAGATATTGGAGGTGAGATGATCTTCCAGGGGAGAGGAAATCTGTATCTCCTGAGTTACCTATACCTGAAACAAAAGGAGTAGTAGATATTATGTTTCCAGCCTAGCTGTACTAGCTGTACTTTGGAAAAGAACTCTGGTCTAGTAAGCAAAGATCACGAGTTATGTTTGGAACTTTCCAAGATTTTAATTTTGATGACCATAGTAGATGGGTATTGTTCCTTAAAACTGATTTCGTCTAATAGATCTGAAATAATAAACCCTTGTTTTAGTGGTTTTAAACTTGAACTGACCAGAGGCTTTTCTAATCCAGTATACCTTCTCCGCTGATACCCTGTGCTATTTGGTTCTGGAGAAGGCAAAAGAGCACTCACAGTTAATATCTTGGAACATAATCAATTTCCCTTTGGCTTTTATTTTGAAACAAAAGCTGCATTTTCAAAGTTTACTGGAATGTCCCTAAAGAATTGCCGCAGATTTATTATTTCCAATAATGCACTGAATATAGTGTGCTGGCAATTATGTTTTTTGCTGAGGTGGACATGAGAATGGTAAAAAGGCAAACAGATACGATCTGTGTTACTTTGTTCCTTAGGAGCTAAAAGGATGAAGTAACAGCCTGTGCATGCAGTGAATTTGGCTAAAACAGCCACTAACGGATAATCTGTTCGACACTTATTCCTGAAAGGCTCCTGGTGATGTAATGTTACCTGTTCTTACAAAACTTTGTACACTTCCAGAGCACAATATTTGTTTATTCTGGGAAAAAGATCTGTGTTGTTCTGGAATAGAACAGCTGTTACATAAGACTTTACTCAGACAGAAATTCTAATCAAGTGCTTTGTAAGGATAATTCCTAAATTACATGCAGGTATGTCTGGAGGAGCAAGACAAGGAAAGGAGCAAGAGGGGAAAGACTGTAGTTTGGTTTGCTTAATTTCATGCCAGCTGAGCCACCACAGCATGTTCAGAGTCATGAACAGAAAGGCTAATAGGAAGTATTAATAAATCAAGAGATTATGTGCTTTGATCAGAAATGGATGTGCTAAAATGACTTGCAAGGGTTGTTAGTGTTGACACGTTTGTATAAGATGTATCTTCAGCAGTCAGTATATATATGCTTAAATTTTTCCCGAGTAGAAAATTAATGAACTTTGCAGGACCACTTTCCAGACAATAGCTGCTGTTGCAAATAATGCTAGTGTTAGTAATTTGTAGTCCTTTTTGTTATGAAAATGGTGAATGTTGTTTTGATTACAAGAACCATACCCAAGTTTTTTTATTCGTCGAGACCAAGAGAACAAGTTTTGATGGAGGTCTTCATTTCATTCAAAAGATGCTTTAGATATATATTTAATCTATCTGAAAACAAGTACATCTGCATATTATTGTAGTTTATATCAGGAACTTTGGGAGTTTTATAAAGTTCTGTTCTCTGAAAGGAAGCATAAATACAAAATTGTCTGTAATACAGGCTTACGCCTTCCTATTTTTATTTTTGTTTTGATGCCCAGTCAAATGGATGATCTATATAGAAGTCTAACTTCTGGGACAGTTGCAACTAGGGTGACATCTGTGAGCAACCTATTCTGTGAATACTTAAAAGTATTCACACTTCAGTGTTCAAAGTATTCCTATTTAAAAGTATTCTCAGAAATCCCATCTGAATCACAGTTTGGATGGATCCAAGGATTCTCTGCTAAAACACCTGATGTTCTGGGGAATCAGGTTATTAAGAAGTCGTGGAGTCACCAATGATCTCAGTGGAGCACAGAACATTCCCTAGCAGAAAGACAGCTGATAGTGTGGTGCTGTTGGTATGTTTAAGATGAAGTCCTCTGAGGTAAGAGCCACATGATCCAGTTAAATTGCTCTTGAGCCCTGTGACTGGCCTGCTGACCATGAGGAGCACAGCAGGTGCACCTGCAACATAGTAGACTACAGGGGTCCTGTGTTCCTTCCTGTGTCCAAGGCTAGACACAAACTAGAAACTGGGGCTTTTTGTTGCACCATTCTATTTATGTGTCAACAAGATTACTGGCAGAAAGAGAAGCTCATTTGAAAAGAGAACACGTGCTTTTCACATTTTTTTTTCATGTCATATTCTCAGGGTGCTTTTCAAGGGTTAGCTGAATATCTGAGACATAAAAGTAAATGTTCTTCCCAGAACTAGAGTTCTATACGTGGCTCAGGTCTTGTCCAAATCCAGTGTGTTGTGAAAAGTACCAGATCCTTGTTTGAGGACCTTGCTGAGTGTAGTGTGAGAGGATGAAGGTGACTGAGAGTTGGTACATGATATGACTCAGTCCTATGCCAGGCTACCTGGTCATTTATAGACTTCAATGTCCTTCACTAGTGATTCTCCTTTTAGATGGAACAATAGAACAGCAGAATTGTGCTATGCCAGAGAAGAAAGCATAGGGCAAAATTTCTAGAAAAGCAGCAAATTTTGGATTGCCGTCAGGCAATCCACTGAGTTCAGACACCCTCTATTATTTGAAGTATCTCAACAAGATATACATCTTCACAAAGTCACAAAATGCCTTTGTTTATGACCCATGTGCACCCTGAGTATTTGCTGAACATCTTTGTAGAAATAGCATGTCATAGATATAAAATATGACAGTGCTGGCCTCAGTTCTGTGCTGAGAGATGATCTGTAGCGAGGGGCAGTGATAGGGAATGGGAACAGATTAAGAAAACACCCACCAGTCTGTTGGTTTATCACTCTGGAATTGCTGTATTTCTCATCTGAGTCATAGATACAGAAGTGCAAGGGAACTGCTCCAGAAGCAGCTCTGTGCTGAGCTCCTCTTCTACCCACAGCTCTTCAGACTGCTTATCTGATTTCATTCCTGAGAATCAAGTCTAAAAGAAAACACTCCCAAACTGATTTTGAACTAACATCAAAAAGAATCAGTCAACCTTTTACCAGGCAAGCTCTGATTTTGAATAATTGTGCGCCCTTGGGGCTGGAGAGGCAAAACCTGGGCACTATGGTTGACTGGGAGCAGAACTATGTTGATATTCAGAAATGGTGAAGTTCTAACACATGCAATTGATATGTCTATAGCTTTAGGCACATCATATGCCTCTATATGTATGAGGTTCACTATCTGAATATATTATGATGGTGTGTAGAAGGAATATATATTCTACTTTGTCAGAATTCTTTAACAGATATACCACCAAAGCAGTGACTGTTGTAACAATCAGGTTTCAAGGCTTTTTTCCTTCCTGCCTTTCGCCGTGTCTTCCATGCTTCTTTCTTCCTTTCTTTTTCTTAGGAAGTTTTGCCACAGGCCCATGGAAAGATTTTTTTACTGACTAAACAAAAGGGCATCGATAAACAGAACTTCAGACACAGCAGTTCCATTGGCTTCCCTGTTTGTCTTTGGTGTAATTAAATCACTGAAATTGTTCAAGCTCAATGCCATGGGTTTCATTTGTGTTTTAACCTTTCCAGACTTTGTTGCAAAACCTCTATAAAGGTGGAAGAAAAAGGCTTAAAATTCATCTTATTTTATATACAGTGACCTACCTAAAGAGGAAGGAATTAATCCTATGAATTAATGTAATAATTGACCACGTATGCACACAGATTAAGTGGCTCCTAATTGAGAGCAGACCCTAACTGCTGTTCTTTGGAACGAATTGTTTTATTTCGGAGGGACAGACAACCATTTCTAGTCTGGCTTTATGCAGTGGGGATTGGTGAATGGGTGATGTAGGAAAAGAGAACATTCTAGGGCAGTGCTTGCTGTAGCAGGAGGTAAGGTAAGCAGGCAGCAGATAGTATCTGTGGATGAACCCTTTAGGATGAGGACATTGTTCCCGTTATTGTTTAGTCAGTCTGTCAGGGAGATGGGAGAATGGAAAATGAGACCATATTTTTTTGCTCCAGGGTTCTCTTTCAGGTTTCACTGCAAGCCTAGGGTGAAATTGGATAACATGGAGATTCACTAGAACAGACAAGGAGCATATCACTGCTGTTCAATATGTCATTGGTGATGCAACAAGAAACAAAACAACAACTAAAAGAGAGCAGTTTTACAGGGCACTAGGGTTTTTTTTTTTGCGACCTGAATCCATACGTAGAGATGGCGGACTTGGATGGTTTTTTTTTGCTTTTAATAATACTGCCAAAGACACCAAAGTTTTATAGTTATTAAGGAAGAAAACTATCTATAGCAACAGACGGGGTATGGGGGGAAGCATTGCCACTGAAAACCATTTTGGGGTAGCAGAGGACAAAGAAATCAGCATGAAAGTCAATATGAAACTGTAAAAAACACTACTGCAATCTCTTGGCATGCATATTGAAAGCATCATGCACGAGAAAGAATGTAGTTGTTAATTCATACGTAAATTGTTAAAACATCTGAAAAGTTACAATGCTTGTTGAAGAGAACCTTAAAAAGGAATCAATGATTGGAGAAACATGCCTGACACTGAGAAGCCTAAAAAAGTACAGTCTGTACAAGTTTAAAAAAAATTAAAATGATAAGTGCCACTTTATAAGTGTGAGTACCTTCATAAGGAGAAAATGCCAGCTTTGCAATAGCTCTGTAAAGTAGCTGAGAATGACATAAGAAGCAGCAGTGGCTGGGACTTAAGGCAGTGCTAATTTTAAACACAAGAAGTGATATTTTCTGTAACAATGATATTGATTAACTGGGGAACAACTGTCCTTGACAAATGGCAAATTTTTCATCCTCAGTATTTTCTGGAAGACTACCTCAATGTAGATGTCTTTACTCATATCCCTGATATGTGGAGAATTATAAGTGTCTGAGATATGTGGAAGGTCAGACTAGGCGATTTTAGAGTTGCTTCTGGCCTTAAATTCTAGTGATCCCTTTTATTTCAAACAAGCAGTGAACACAAACTCAGTATGTGTAAGAACAGGGGTGGAGGAGAAGGGCAGGTAGAAAGGCAGGGAGAAAAAAGGAAAGCAGGAGCAGGTACACTTCACCAAGATCAGAACTTATGTATGAGCATCACCTTCTGCCAAAATGGTAATAAAAACATAAAGCCTCTTTAGTTCTTCTCCATCTACCCTGGCTAAAGCCAGATGTGAAGAACGACCTACCTTCGGAGAAGGCCGCCAATGCTATGCTAGTCAGCCGGAGAGCTATTAAGCTAGTAGTTAAAAATATTAACTCATTAAACTGTTCTTCATATGTTGCAGCTGAAATTGTTTTGCTTTTTGTGCTACCACTGCAGTGTGTTCTCCCTTGTTTTATAAGATTGAGCACAGTTCATTTAACTCTAAATTGGATGCCTATACGTGGACAGAAGAATCATACCTTGACCTCCATTTGCTGAAGTGACAAAGGTTAATGATAATCTTGAAATCTAGCTTATCTACACCTATTCTATAACTCTATAGAAGACATCTAACATTAATTCAAAAGATATGAAGGTTTAGTTTCTTATCTGGTGTATAACTCTGGTATGACCATAGATTGTCAGTCATATGAGGTGTTCTATACTTTGATGCTCTGAATTCCTTATGTGCACCTTGCTGGCCTGATAATCAGATATGGAGTTACTTCCTACAAGTTGGAACCAAGTAGTGATAACCTACACATTAAAAAGAGAATAGATCAAGTGAAGAATTTCTTGTCTCAGTTCAGACTATATTGTGCAAGAACTGGTTGCACAATACACAACTGGTTGAAACACACATCTTCACAGGTCTTTGTCCTGACTATTCCTGGATATTGGCTAGTGGATTATACCAGTATCTTGAGTTTTAGTGCCTGCAGATAAGACAATTAGTGTCTGATGTCCTGTAACTCTTACACGCTCCTTTACATCACACATTAAAGGTATTTGCCTTGAAAGTTACAGAATTTAGGATTCTAGGCACAACTTTGTGTACGACAGACAGAGAACGTCCTGTGTTTTATCAGAAAATGGATTCACTACTGCAGGACCTACCCACTGAAATAACTGTTATTCAGGATAAAGCGGAAGGTAATTTAGTGTCCTGGTTTCGATTAAAACAGAACCGATTTTCTTTTAGTCAGTCTTGTTTACAGCTAAGTTCTTCTAAGTAGCAGCATTTTTCTGAAGCTGGCTGCATATTTTATAGACACTGTCCACTCCATAGCTGACAACACCTAATGTTTATGGTTACATTGAGCTAACGGTAGGAAAGGAATGCAGAAAAAGGCCCCTGTTTATAATTATCACTATAACAGCCAAGGTCA
>Ga0181612_116724_pt1 | contig 12070 bp, 5 predicted proteins | sample HoacroProtozoa21_FD_119630 | JGI IMG/M metagenome (GOLD analysis project Ga0181612, IMG submission 119630) | Hoatzin crop microbial communities from Cojedes, Venezuel. Combined Assembly of Gp0051906, Gp0051904, Gp0051908
CTGCCTAGGTGTAAGGTAGGGATTCTTGGAAGTAGATAAAGCCTGGGACATTGGGCTTTTTCATTGATAACTACACTTGATTAACCTAGACACAATTTAAAACAGTTTCATAAATGAGTAACAATCTTCTATCATTTGCATTAAGCAATATATGGCCCTTAAAAACAAGAGTGCATAGTAATGTAGTTAAAGTTAATGTCCTAATGTAAACACACAAGAGGGCTGAATTAGAGTTGCATAGGTAATCTTGAAGGTGTTTTTTCTAAACTCTGAGCAATGGATGTTTCAGTCTTAATAAAGTCCTGACAGCGCCACGTGTGCATTTAGGCATAGAAGAGGTATTTATAAGCCGCAAGAGTGTATGTCTTGTATATCCATAATAAATGTTTTTTTCACTGGTCTTTTAGTCATGCTTCCTCTCTGCTTCTCTGTCCATCATTTTGCCAGTGAATTAGGGGAATTCAGTAGTGATTTAGCTGAGCTTTGAAAAATGAACCAGATTCTTTCTTAATCTAAAATAGAGTATCTGAACCAGCAGGTCTGAGTACTTGTGAAATGAGGTAAAACAAGTTTATGAATCCACAAATGAAATACAGTTTTCTAACATGTATTCAGTGTGTGGTACTCAGTACTCTACACTTCTGAATTGTTTGCTTTTCCAGCCTCTAGTCTTTAAAGAGGGTACATTATATGCGGCGGTAACCACAGAGTTATGTCTGCTGCCAAGAAAGCATATTACTACAGTTCAGTAATGTAGCCTAATTGTTTTCCCTCTGGTCAAGTTACCCAGAAATACTTGCTTTTCTACAGCTCTGCAGTAACAGTTAGTTAGACAAAATGACCTGCCTTCAAGAAAATTAGAGCCATTTTCAGAGGTTCTATTACTGAAAAAGGCTTCCTTCTTTGAGAAATAATGTATCCCCCCAGAGCTTGGTATTTTTACAAATGGAGATTTCTATCAGGAACAATCATTTTATAGTGAAAAATGTTCTTGCCTCATGGATGTGTACATACCATACTGTGTGGAATAGCTGTAGGACATGAAATGGTTTGCAAGTTACTAAGGCAATAAAACTACAATGGTGAAAAAGCAAAAATAACTGCAGTGTGTAGGACTAGCATCTTCTTGCTCTTTACCCAGATGTGCAAGATGAGGAATGAATGGACAAAGACTACCCAGTGTTCCTGGACAACATAATTAACTTCCTTCCTTATCAGGAGACAATGAATCTAAATACAGGAAGAGGGGTCAAGGATTAGAGGAACCGCTCCATATCCCCCCCTTTACTGTTGCATGCAGTGTTTTCTGTGATTCCTCTGGGCTCGGTGCTGGAGTTTCACTCAGCATAGGACTATGCTTACATGGCACAATCCAGGTCCTTAGAAAGTGTGAAGATATTCTCGACACACTCAGAGCTAAGTGAAACAAATTAGCTTATCAGTCTCTGGTGGAAAGCTGGAGATTGTTTCCTTGCTTACCTCTAAATAACCTACTATTAAGCTAAATTTAATAGAGACGAAAATTCTGTCATCTGAGAAAAATTTTATACAGAATCAAGTATAATTTTCTATAATGAGTCTAATGAGCTGAAAAGGGCTGTTCTTCAGTTAGTAGTGTAATTTAGAAGGCCCTGCTGTGCTTATTCTATATATGGAAACTGATCTATTGATTGACTCTTCTAAACTCATTGAAAAAGCCAACCAAATAAATTGAAAGTTAAAGAATTCTGTGAGGTAGAGATAATAGAAATAATTTAAATATTTTATATTGATTTAAAAGAATTGCAGTTAAATCTTTCTGGTAATTAGTATTTGTCTTTCTCTACCAGGATAAATATGTTGTGCCTCAACATAATTACTGATATATCATAGTACAAAGTGAAATCGGCCAACAGTAAACTGTTGGCCTTTCCTAAGAGGTGAACTGAAGCATAACTTCAAAAGAATTTGGGGTTACAAGGAATTGCTTTTGAGGAAGAGTATGCAACCTTTTTTGGCCTATGAGCTGCACAGGAAAATCTGCATGTGGCTGAGACACAAGAGGTATATCCAGATGCAACCGGGAGGAGGGGGACCTCTAGAAATAGCTCATCTGTAAGAGGTGACACCAGTTTTGCAAGGCTCTATTTCTAGGTCATACAGCCCTGTCTCTTCTGTTTCTTTCAGACCTCCCTCAACCACCTGCACCCATCTCTGTCACATCATGTGGTGTAAGCATGAGGGAAGCACTTTCACTCTCTTCGAGTTATATACAGACTTGGGAGCTACTGCTTGGTATTTAAAGGATATAAATGAGGTGCCAGAAGAGAACTACGATATGATAAAGTCATGCTGAACATGCACTTATAAAATGTGCATTTCATGGCTCATTTTCAAGCCATTGTGGCTCCTCTTTATCTAGTAATTCTCCTTTCAGGGAACTTTGTAAAAACTTCTGAACCAGCTAAAAAATAATGATGTATTTTCCAAGAAGAAAAGAATTATTTACAACAGGTCCCTTTGTGAGTGTTGAGATACAAACAACTGTTTCAGCAGTTTCTGTAATTTGGTTATGATTATTTTCAATCTACTGTATAAAAATAGCACTGACTCACCTTGATTTTCCTAGTTATATCTTTAGTCTAGGTCAGTTAAAATAAAGTTTCTAGAAACACTGCAATCCAGAGCTTTTGTCATTGTATTTAATGCAACAAACAAACAAAAGCCAGAATAATATTAAAGTAAACATTTTCTAGATTGACTAGGGATTTGGGACAACTTACATTTGGGATTTTTTTTGCTATTGACAAACAGCAGCCATTGGAAAATCTTGAACAGGGTTTTGATACAACCTTGTCGCCACTCTGGAAGTTGTGTTGTATTTGAGATGTAGCCAGAAATACTTTCACCAGAAAGTTTCTTTCAGCCTTTTAGTTTTCTCTGTTTGGAACACAAGGGCTTTGGGATGGTGATAGCTTCTGTTAATAATCAGTTTGTTCCTGCTGGTAAATTTATTCGCTGTAATTAAGTTCTCTAAAAATTTAAAATCTCTGTGGTTTGGTTCCTGAAGCAGTAGGTCAGCTGAGGCCTTTTAGTTAGGAAAAAAATTGCTAACAGAGTACTGTTGAGAAGAACCTGGAATTTGTCTTTTTAGTTGGCCTGACAGTCATAGTCCTAATTTGTTGCTCAGTGCTTCAAGACCTAAGGAAAATGCTAGGCAAATGTTTCAAAGGTTGAAGTCATTATACATTAGTGTTTTGCCATGGAGTACAGAAGAAAAAGTAGAAACACTGTGGGAGTGTGTTGCAACTTCAGAATTACATTAACTCTCTGAAATGTAAGAACAAATGTAAGTGGTTTGTGTAAAGTCAGCTCTGAATTTTAACTCTGACTAAAAGGTTGCTAGTTGTCCTGGTAATCTCTTTACTTAATCACTTAACATTTTGTAACAAATATAATGCAGTATGACCCCCAAAATATGTGAAGTCACCAGCGAGTGGCACAGGAGCTTTCTGAGACTAGAAAATAAAAACCATAAAGTAATGATGAAAAAAATGAGAATTCTATTATAATTAGTACTTCTGACCGTTGCCATTTATTCATTAGCAGATTACATTGGGCAGGATTGTCCATCAACATCCTCTTCATTACTTCTGTCGAAGAAAGACCTCACATTCACCCTTACCCTAAATTTAATATCATTATTCTCTGCTGTACCTACGGGGCCTAGATTCTCTGTTGTCTTACACTGTGTTATTGTTTATATGATTTTCTGTATTTTCGAGGTGTATGTGAAAAGCAGAATGCTTGTAAATTATACACCTTTATACAAAGGACTAAATTAGATGCATACGCGTGCATGAAGATTACTTATTCTTGTTCATAATCCAAGGATCATAGTTATTCTAGTGTGAAACCAGATTTTTTTCCACCATTAGAAAGAATACTTTTTGCTCACTTTCTCTTATTTAGGAAATCTATTAAACCTAATATCACTGCAATTAGAAATGAATTTGCTCCATATACAGTGAAAATACCTTTATTTTGCTGTGGTTATTCCTATTTTTCTAGTAACTTATTTACTTACTAATTTTGCATGAGAAATAACTTAACTGTCCTAATCTCCAGAGTGCTATTCTGCACACTTTACAAGCCAAACCCACCAGAAGTTGAGCTACAACTGACTTTACTGCTTCTAAGGTCTTATACATATATACACACACACACGTTTGTGCTAGTGATGTATTTGCAAGTAAATAAAGTGTATAAAGATTTAGAAAAAAGTCAGAATGCCCACTCATCCCTACAAATCTGGCAATTATTAAAACAAAGCAAACAACCAAAAAAACGAGCAACCATTTAAGAAACTGGTTGAACACGTTAAATGGGACTGCTCTTCGTGTAACTTTCCTTCCAGGATTCAGATGTTAAGAGAAAGCTGAAATAAATTTTGCTTCGCAGCCCTTTGCCAGTGACTGAGGACTAAAATCTTACATGTGTATTTTATTTACAGTATTGTAATGCATTTCTTTGCATCAAGTACTACAAGTCCATGGTGGCATTTCTTCAAGCTGTGTTCTTCATGTTGTAATTCCCCTGCACTGTACAGTATAGTTATTTAAATGAAATTATTTAAACATTTTTCAAGAATTCTTCAGTTTCATTTCCCCTTTGTATGAAGTGGGACCTGCTCTAGGACATTACAAACTGGCTTTTGGGTAATAATACTTTTTGTATTTGCTCTAGCCAAATGTAATATTCTGTTCTTTATTTATTAGCTGTAAACATCACAAGAGATCAATTTCACCATTAATTTCACTTGGAAATTTCCTCTTGAGTGTGATCCAGTTGTTCCATGTGCTTTTTTTTTGGTTTTTGTTCTCCTTCTGCATAAAACATCCTATATTTCTGTCTTTCCTTGTAATGCGTGCTGCAGAGAGGTGCTTTCCCATCATTAGATAGCAGACAACATGTCCACAACAACAGCAGAGAGACAGACATTATGACCCATGGGAATGACTTGAAGGCATGAAATGCTAATGCAAAGATCATGAAAATGCAAATCAATGAGAAAGACCAGGAAACCAGTCCTGCCCTGGAACTCTGATGACTGCCACCAGAGAAAGCGAGAGGACTGCTGATCGAAGGGTCTGTCATTTGGGAAAGGCTCACACCAAAGATTGTGAGTTGAGCAGATGAGAGCGCTTTAGGCAGTAGATGGAGCAAACGGAGCAGATGGATAGGAATACTACTGATAGTGGTGCCCAATGTTTCCACACCAAAGATTTGCACTTGGTCCTTCAGCTTTCACTGAACGAGAGGATGTGGTGACTTCTGGCCTTGCAAATCTTTATCTGTGGCATTTGTTGTTCAGGCCTCTTCGTATTGAGTCTGAGCCAGCACAGAAACCTCTATGAAGGACTTACACTATTGCTCTGGGATGAACTTTGCTCCATGACTGGAATAGTTCAGAAAAGTAGGGGAGAGGTAGACCAGTTTCCTTCAAACTCCCTCACCTTTGGCTGGAACTCAGCTTCCCATATTCCTCTAGTCTGTATCAAGCTGTGTAACTTCACAGTAGGGACTGCTTAGGACTCATTCCACAGGGTATCACAGAACCAGACCAGAAGGGTGCTGCTACTGCAAGGGTGCTTTTTTTTGAGTAACTCAAATGTGTATCAATTGTGAAGTCTGATTTTCAGAAACCACTTCTAGTAGTAAAAAAGTGAAGTAGCAAGTTCTTCAAGTTGCGTATTCTACAACTTTGAAACAACTCCTTAAATATATATTAGATTATCAGTTCTTAACCTTAAACCAGAATCAATTCCCCTTAATCCCTAAAAACGCTTTTCCTTTTAAATTGTTACTTCAATTTTTCAATTCTTCAGCTCACAAAGAAATATGAATTAGCTCTGCAGACAAAACAAATTAGTCATATTGATCTTGCCAAAGGTACTAAATTATTAATAATCAGCCCCTCCCTACACTTCCAGCTTTAAACTCACAAAAAGGCTTTACGAAATCTCTGATACAACCATCTGGGTGGTGTACGAAACCTGTTTTTCTTCCTCAGATCTGTTGCATGGTTTAATCGTCTTCACCATTTTATGTTACTTGAGATATACATGGATGAAAATATAAAAATAGGTTTTGCTAATTTTGCTTTCATGTTTTGGGAGATGACTAGCATTCTTGAATGCACTAAAGTTCCACCAAAGGGAAAAAGATAAAAAAGGAGAAAGAAAGTCAATATTCTTTAATGACGTTCCAGCTGTCTTAGTTCTCAGAGCCTTGTTTGCAGACAGCCATGTCAGCACTCCAAGTGAAATAAACTTTATTGGCCTGAAGTGCCAATAGTGAATGACTGTATTACAATTGCTGATATGCATACTCTGGTGCCAGAGACTGCTTAGACAGAATGAATGTTGTTGTTATAAATTAATCCTCAGAGTAGAGAAAAAAAAAAGTAAACACTTCTGCTCCATTCTCAGAGAAGCGGCTGTACTGAGGTTTATGCCTGGTAGATCTGCATTTTGAAAGAGCTGTGCTTTCTCTATAGGGATACTGGAGCACTATTTAGAGATGGTCTTTTGAATTTGTGTGCTGTGTTTCTCCCACATGAGTGCAATCTCTGTGTGCTCCCTCCCCTATCATCAACACTGTACCCTTGGGGAGACCACAAGAAGGATTAAAGATGTTATAATGAGAGTCATATTCTATTATCTTAATTCAAAGTGAGTTATCTTTTGCCCCTGCAAATGTCTCATTAGTTTAAAAAGGGTACACCAAAATGGAAAAAACTTAGGTATCTTTGTACTGGGCAACAATGTATATGGTTAATGAGCACATGATAGAAGTGCTACTGGAGAAGAATGCTGGTAGTTTCATTACTGTATAGTATAAAACCATTAAAGACTAGAATGGCCCTAGTGACTCCAGCACTGGCCCTAGTGACTCCAGTGCCTACTCATGTAATATGGTGCTGTTAAGGAGGTAAAACCTAGTCTGAATAAGTCGGTGAATTCTTTAGTAGAATCTGGACCTTAACCTATAATTTATGCATACTGCATATTCATAAGCTTCACATGAGACCCTCTAACTCATGAATACGAAGTAAAATTTTCAACTTTCTATCCCACATTTTTGTAAACCACATTTGCTGTTATACATCCAGAAATCTCTTCACAGTTGTGCTTCACTCATTCACTAAATTGCATGTATGTGGACATGCAGTTAGAGCAACATTGCAGGCCACACTCAGATTTTAGTTACCTTAGTGTTCATCAGGATTTTAGCATTGCATTTACAAAGTGCTTCAAAAGAAGCACTATTTCTTGCACTGCATTTCTTCTCTCTCTCACAAAATGGCCTCCTCTATTAAAAACAGCCTACGATTCTCTCAGGGCATAGCCCCAATGCTACAAAGGTATCAGGCTCAATGTCCTATTGCCTAGCTACTTCCCACCCACGGTTCAGCCTTGAAACAAAGGACTGGTCCTGAAGAGTTGCCCACTATATGTTCAGGGGCTTCTGTGTTGTAGAAGACCAGAAAAATTTAAGTTTTCTCATTAGTCCTGTGACCAATCCTGTATGTTTTCAGTCCAAGAAGAAGTCACAGTGATATCACAGCAAACAGGCAAACCCAATATTCAAATGCAATTTATAGCCTGATACCAGTTCATACAGACAGAAGAGTCACGAGAATCAAACAGAATTAATCAGTTATGAATAGATACGTTACCCTCAATATCACGTTGTTTTAAACCAAGACAATATTTCCCTGCTAACCATCAAAGTACTGCTAAGTGAAGTTTTAATATAAGAGATCTTCACTGCATGTAAATCAGCATTCTTTCCACTGAAACTGGGAACCAGACCCTTGCTTTTTATTAACAAGAGTTAATCAGCTATATGGTTATACTTTCTCTGCTACCAGAAACAGAACAGAAAAAAATCTCTTAAGATTGCGCTTAGAGCTCCCCAAAAGTCTGATGTATCACTCTGGACATCTGTTCTGTTTGTTCTTTTATTTCTTGTGTTATTTACAGATATAAACTTATGCAAAAGTTTTAAAATGCCATTAAATTGATAGCTTCTGAACTCAGACATGGAAATGTCAATACAGTTTGGTTTTAGCTAAAACATAAAATAACTTTGAAGTTTACATGTGCTAATATTTTGTTCCTAACTTTTGGCCAAGGCCTAGACGACAATGATAAAAATATCTTGGAAGCATCATGTAAACCCAAGCCATCTACACCCAACTTAAATAAATTTTATGCCTTTACTGACTAGTATTTTTGGGCCACTGCCACTCTGTATGGTTAAACTAGTATAGTCTTGCCAATAAGGTATTTTATACAGTGCAATCATCATCCACATCATTTAAAAAGTATGTCTTCTTTTTGAGTCACATAACCTACGCTTACTTCTGTGGCAGCTGAAGTACGAAACTCGGGCTCAGATGTTCTTTCTGAAGTGCTGTCTAGGAGCTTGAGGGAAGAGTTCGAAATGTAAAAGAACAAACTGTATCCAGCCTCCCGTGATTAATATACAAACGCAATGTCCTTTTTTATATGTAATTCTGGTATTAACACATTAAACTGGTAAATCTTTTTTTTTCCAATTAAAAACATTCCATTAAACAGCCTTAGGTCTACTAGAAGGAAGCAAAGAACGTTACAGCTGATATGGGCACTCTACTTATAATGGTTTTTATTATATTTACTGATTACAATTACACTGTGACAATGTCCATAAGGCTCAGCCAAAATTATAAGCCATTATGCTAGAATCTGCAGATGAAAACATCATGGAAGAGTTCCCGGCCCATATAATCTGTAATCTTTATCAAATGACCAGCTAGCTTTTGTATATGCGGACCATATAAAAGCCTACCTGCTACCACTGGGGAGGCAATTTTATGTTTCATAGGTGAAAATTTGCTATATGTTTGCCTTGAAGACTAGATAGGTCTTTCCAATGTATACAGCAGAACTTATGTGAACTCTACCCAATTTACCTCCCCATCAGATTCCTGTGAATGCCCCATACACTATACATTAAGGTATGGTTACAGGTTCTAAAGAATCTAACATACAATAAAATAATTACAGTTACAAATCTGCAGAAAAATGCAGTAAGTTTCTACATTTCATTTCCAAGCTGACCTGTGACAAAAAAATTACAGGGCACACTTTTAAAAAAGACACTTCAATTACAACTACACAATAGTGCTAAAGGGAGAGCATCAAGGTAAGTCTATGTCTTGACCTACTTTTCTCTTTATACTTTCTGGCAGAATTATTTGTCCATGTTTTAAAATAAATGTAGGGCTTGGGAAACGAATTAGGATGAGAGAAATAGAAACTGAGGTCCTAGTTGAGTTACAGACAGTCAGAGAAGTCAAAGGATTCTGTACATTCCCAGCAGACCAGCTGAGATTTGAATGAGAGAGGAGAGTTACAGGAGTGAGAGGTGGAAATCTATCTTCATATACTTTCTGTCCTCGGCCTTTTCACCAAGGTGTCTGAACTAAGGAACAGATTTAATGCTAGATTTTGTCATATTGGCAATTGCCAAACTGTAATTGGACTGAACACCTGAACTGCTGTTCTGCACCCCACATACTAACAAAATGATAAAAATTTTGCACATTATTGTCTTCTGTTTTCCATATTTTTAACCCTTCTATGTCATATTAATATTTTTTTTTTTTTTTTCTTTCTGAAGGTAAATGAGCCAGATGTTCTGTTGCTGAAAATCAGCTATTTGTTTGGGTGTGGTCCAACTTTCTCAGTTAGCTCCAATTCCAGACCATGCAAATGTGTAGATATAAAATCAGGATGAAAATCCACTGAAAGAAAGCCCATCCTTATCCCTTATTTATAGATTTTATTCAATTTCAATGAATAGATGTATACAGATATTGTATGATCATATCAGTAAAATACAGAAATGCAACATACAGGGAAGAGAGGAGTCCTGGGCAAGTGGCATGCAGTACTGTTTCCCTGCCCATTGCTAAATTCAAAGCTAGTACTCACCCTTGTTTATAGACTCTATCTGTACAGCCCTCCATGTTACAGCAACAGTCCACAGACAAATGGTAAGACATGCTGAAGTTAATGAAAATATACTAAAGCTAAATGTTACTTTTCTGCATCAGAGCCTTTACATTGTAAAGAAGCAGTCATTGCCCAGTTTACTGAACAGATCACTTTATGGAATACATATATTCTCCTCCTCCACACCCTGCGCTCTTGTATCTATGATGTTCCTCCTCTTGTCTCAGGCATAAGCAGATATCATGCTAATAGCCTCGTCTTCATTCCCAGAAAGGTAATTAAAAAAAAAAAAGAACAAAAATGAATGAAGGTGTGTGTCGTTCACATATCAACTCTGTTCTCTGGAAACACCAGCTACCTGGCTGTAGCATGGTGCATTCAGCAGGTGGAATTCAAATGTTGAAGTAACAGTTATTTCCTGCCCTTTAAGAACAGGAAAAAGGCCATACAGGATCCATACAGCCCAGTATTTTGTTCTGAAAACAGACAAAAGCAGATATTGGCAGATGATTACAAGAATGAGTCACCTATGACATCTTTTATTCCATCAGTTATTAAATGGGGACTTTCTAATCAAGATGTAGTTCCTGTATATTTATTAATCCTTGGCATCTTTCTCTTGTAAAGAACAAAAAATCAGGAACCATTCACAGTAGTACTTTTATTTGGTTGATATATTTATGAAATGACATTCCAAGGTTAGGACAATGATATAGACTTGAAGGCATAATCGTACAGAAAAAAGGCAAGAGGAGCTACTCATTTTTATTGGTGCTATAGCAAGGAGGGTGGCTCACTGTAGTTGTTATGAACATGAATTATAATAAAGACATTTTAAAACCTACAGAAAGTATCTCCATTGCATGCTGTAACAGGCATAACAAACCTGCCCAATTTTGGCTTCATATTTCTGTGGGAGAGGTGTTAATGACCTACTGGAATTGAAGCTGATTACAGGACTCATTAAATAAATGGGTGGAGTAAGCATTCAATTACCATGAGTAGTAAAACCAGCTTTATGTGCAGGAGCCAAAACCCACTGCCACCTGACAAGACCACATTGTCTAAAGAAATGCACGAAACTGAAAAATGGGTGTTCCCATTGTGTAACTGGTTACGTAGGCAGCCAGCAGGGAGTCCTTGCAGAGTAGCACGCATGGGACAGCTTTTGCTTGAGCCAGGACAGAGAAACTGTTCATAGAACAGTTGTCCAAATGCAAATTAGTCCCACTGCTAATAATATAAGTTCCCTCAAAAATACATCAGGAAAAAAACCCCTTCATTTTCTTTCTCAAGTAAAGGAAATCACTTTTGAAAGTCTCAGGTTTCAGCTGCTAGTCATGAAATAGTGAACAATAGTGAACAATACCTGTAGTGTGGCTTCTTGACAGTTTTTATGCTTCATCTGTTTACACTTCTATAAGATATACGGTATTTACTAATCCTCTTACATTTAGCCTTCAGAAGTATTTCAGTTGCTTCATCTGTAAAATAGGCACCACAGAGAATTTGTCTGAAAAGAACCAGAATAACTACTGATGAAAAGTGCTTTATAAATACAAGGTAGTAATCCTTCTTAGTCCACTTGCCTATTTTTATAATCAGGACTGTCTGTCAGGAAAAAAATCATCTAATACCTTCCTTAATTAATCAAACAAGTTAAAGATAATAAAACAACAGCAAGAATATCTTTAAGCCCTGTTGCAACAGATAAGCAAGAATAATAAAAGATAATGAAAAAGCATTTATTTGTAGTGTATACTTTTATTCTAGGAATGGAATTTTAAATATTCTTATTTGAGTGAATGTGTATTAACAGAAAATAATGGAATTCTACATTTCATATATTGTTCCCAGCTTCCACAGTTGAAGTTGATAAAGTTTTTGAACATAAGCATCTTCTGATGGAATTTATGCAGCCCCTGTCTCCATTGGGCTTCTGAACGCTGTTGTATGGTCCAGGGTATACTAATACATGTTCACTAGAGCTGGATTGTTAGTAAGTGGATATACACAGTCAGTGA
>Ga0181612_163083_pt1 | contig 12070 bp, 7 predicted proteins | sample HoacroProtozoa21_FD_119630 | JGI IMG/M metagenome (GOLD analysis project Ga0181612, IMG submission 119630) | Hoatzin crop microbial communities from Cojedes, Venezuel. Combined Assembly of Gp0051906, Gp0051904, Gp0051908
CCACTTTTATGCTGTGTGCTACGGTGTGTCCGCCCGGCCCTTCAGCTCTAAAGCACACCATTAGAAAAACCTAACACTCTGTATCCCAAATGGGTCACTTCCCAAGTCTAGTGCTGAAATCCTTTTAGCTAATACTGTTCAGGTGACTTAATACTAAATTATATTTTAGAAAGATACGGTCTGCCCTTTACTTTTTCATGGGGCTACCATTCAGTCAATTTTAAAGCTGTAATTCTTTTTCAGGGTTGCCATGGAAACAAGTTAGTGTTCCACTGCTGCCTTGTGAAAACGAGCAGCGTGCTCATACATCATTTTACCGCTCCCGGGTCGTTATGCAGGGTTGCTGTTCTGGGCTGCTCCTCTCCTACACACGCGTTGGCAGGGGCAGAGCCTTGCGCTGGTTTAGCTCTTCCAGCACCGCGGGTCAAGTGGTTCAGCTGAAGTCCTGTTTAAAGTAGGAATGCTCCATTCGTTCCTTGCTCCTGGTGCTGTTAGCACCAATCTTCACATCAGCTCCAGCTGTGGGACTCTGGGCCTTTGAAGAGCAGCTTTCCTGAAACATGGGCTGCCCAGCCTGTAGCAGAAGGGTTGTGTTTCACGTCCAGGTTACGGGCGCACGTGTCACACCGGGCTAGCACCCGATTCCGAGAAGGTATAAATATCTGCAGCGTCAGCAGTGCGCCTTGCAGACAGTTACAAGCACAGCAGCAGAACAGAGGCTTTAAGCCATGGTGGTAAATCACCTGTTGACCTTGCTGGGCGTTGGAATAGCAGCTTAGAGAGTGATCAACATGAGCAGGCTTTCCTCAACCGCTCGAAACCACTCCGGCTACGCTTTGAACAAGAAGCTTGACCAAACCCAAACCATAACAAAGAAAACCCCTTGGGTACCTCCACCGACTATCTGTGTGTTTACGAGACATAGTTGTAGTCTGTATATACATTTTAGAAAGCTATATATAACATATAAAATAATATCTATAATATATATTAAATAAAATATATATATAATGTTAAATATGTAATCTTGAAATTCCATTCGTGTTCTTTTATACCCTGCCTAACACCACAGCATTTAAATACTTTAAGTGGTGTGGTTAACACCCATCACATCATATTTTTATTTTAGCTTTTTCTCAGAAAAAAAATTGTGCAGGGAATATTCTGGAATTTGGATTTATTTTTTTAAATATACTACTGTAAATTTTTGTTGGGCATGGCAGGGTCAAAAAAAAGATTGTTGTTGCTTTCAGGGTTCATGCCACAAATCTGAAATTTCTTGAAGATTAGTCTTTTCTCAGCATCCAAGAAAATCGTTGATTAAAATTTTTTATTGTGCATTGCTGAAACCTTGTTACCGTTTATGTTCATAAAAAAATTATCCGGGGTGCAGTTGTATTGTTACTGTTTTACTAGTGTTCGTTAGGACTGTAATTAAGGTAAGCACAGGAGTTCTTTACGGGGAAAGGTGCCACACTGAAAGATCAGGCTGCAAAAGCACTGTTGAATGTAGACAACAAAAAAATGGGTGAAGGCGGCTCTTTCCTGTGCCTGTGCCTCGAAGCACTGTGAACGAGCTGCACTAAGATTTTACCCGATCATCCTACCATTAGGTTGATGGTTTTCCTTGCAGTGATCAATGCTGGTCAGATGCGAGGCACCTCTGATAAACACTGCTTTAGCACAGGTGATCTCGCTGCTTTTGCAAGCAGGGGGTGACTGAACGACAGGCATGGTGTGCTGCCGCACAGCAGCAAAGCTCTACAGGCACGGAACTCGGATGAGGACGGCGCTTCTTCATCTTTTCTGTTTGATTTTGTGTGTCCCTTGGATCTCTGTCTGGCTTGTTGTAACACACAGAGAATTGGGGTCAAGGAAATTTTTCTCCTGGAAAACATTTTTTCCATTTCGGCTGTTTCTTCCATGCCTGCACTCTGTGAGGACTTTGCCAGCAGTAACTGTGCGCTCCGGTGTGCCCAAGCAGCCTACCTGCCTTCTCGCCGTCGGGCTGCATTCAGCCAAACAGCGGTGGGAAGCGGGCAAGCCTCACCCTTCTGCAGCCAGGGCGGGAGCAGTTTCACGCCCTTGGGTGCAGTCACCAACAATCCCACCACCGGTCTCCTGCCAGGAGCCAGATGGAAGCATAGAGGCAGTGTGAATCACAGCGGCATGGCCTGCCTTGCCTGCAGCACGTGGCTGGTGGTTACTGCACCTGCGGTCCGGGTCGTGAGCTCTAGGAGAAGGAGTAACTATCTCAGGTTAAGAAGCGGGCCTGAATGTCATGATTATTCCTGTCTTTTCTGAACGTCTTCCTGCAGATTCGGCGACCTCGAGCACCATGATCCCTCAGAGAACCAGCACCTGCACCACGAGCTCACCGACACAGGCAGACAGGAGGGAAGCTCAGGGCCAGGCGCTCCGCCGAAGCACATCGTCTCTTTACCTCTACAGCGACATCCAACGAGATGCTGCGATGTTGCAGACCACTTGGAAGGCACAATCACCAAACACAAGGTGCTGCCCACTTGGAAACTGCTGTTCTTCAGTATTGCCAAGTGCTAAAGATACCCAAAACACCTCTCCCCTGTAGCGACGTGCAGTACCCATGACCCTGACCCAAACCCTCCTCAGATACCATGGGCTGTATGTTTGGTACACAGCGTAGGAGCTCATGTTAGGTGAACAGGCTGACAGCTGCGTCGTGTAGGTGCTGTAGCTTTAGATTTTTGTTAAATGTTTTAGTGTTGTCCAAGCGAGTCTTGGGCGAAGGAAGGCAGAGCAAGGCTGCATGCCAAACAGCTGGGCGGCAGCAGAGCTTGGAACCGGGCACTGCCAGTCCAGCCGAGCTGCGAAATGAAGTTTGCCTGCTTCTAGGAGTAAACTTGACCCTTATAGAAAGTGACTACCTTCATTTTGTGATTGTAATGTATTAAGCAACTCTTGGTATAACCTGCAGGGCTGGAAATAATGAGGAACTGAATACAATACTCCCAGGGCATGGGCTTAAAGTGATAACTACTCAAGCGTAGCCTTTGACTAATGCAGTTGCTCTTGCACATCAAATAATGTCAGAAATGCCACACTTCATAAGAAAGGGCTATAAAACTTCATTGTGATCCTTCAGCCCAGAAATCCACGTTCAAAGGCCTAAAAAACATTTAAATCTGCTGTATTACGTGTAAGGAAATGGACACAGGAAAGAAAGATATTCCAGGTCACCTGCGCTACATTAAAAACGTGTTCTCCCTGGTCAGTGTTTTTGCAATATCACATCCACATGCACCACTTTTTTTTACACCTCTACAATTCTGTTTCTGCAATATTACATTAGCCGGAGAAGGCTACTGGAGGGCAGCCAGTAGAGTGATACTCAGAGAACAGCATGGATGCCTCTCAAAGCGCTTTGCATCTTTCGCTCCAAGCAAGCCATCTTGCAGCAGAGAGGCTGAGCCAGCCTGAGTTTCGCCATGTTGGCAGCCAGGGTAGCAACAGCTGAAGAAAATGCAAACACAAGCATTTTCTGCCCAGCAAAGGAACAGGACATTGGCATGAGTCCTCAGCGCTGACTCTTGCAAGGCAGAAAAACCTGCTTTTGTTGTGCTTTCTGGGACAATTCCTGTGATAATGGTAGCGAACCAGAAATAGTAATTCAAAGGAAAAAATATCTGAACACAAGTAGCATGTCGTTTGCCTGGTGTTCGAGCACCTAGCCAAAAGTCCCAGCTGTGATTTGCCGTGGACTCACGGAAAGCAAAGCGGCTACTGATGGTGCGGGCTGACGGAGGCGGGTGCTGCTGGGGACACGCTGGCAGGTCATGGCGTTTAACAAGACATTACAGCCTCTGCTCCAGGTAAGTGGCAGTGAATTCACTTAGACTGCAAGATTGTGGGGTTTTATCTTTTCTAAAAAACTATTCTGGTCTCTTTTCATTTTTTTCTCACAGCAGCTAATTGGTATTATAAAAACATTTACGACTGATAGTTCAGGTAAATTTATTTTCACTTTTCCCAAAACTCAAAGGTGCCTACCAGTCTTAAGTAAAGAGAGTCTTTTTACTTTATTAAGTTCAGGCAAGCCGTAGTTCGCAAGCTTGCTGCCACTGGGAAAGTAGCACTCCCCTAAATACAGGCAGAGCACATTCAGCGCTAACCTGGCAGGCAGGCGCCTGGCTGGCTTCACCTTCCACACAAAGCTCCCCTCCTGCGTCCCTACAGCAGCAGCCCAGTGGGCCCTCAGCCCAGGTGAGCTCTGCTGTGCCAAGCACAGACCATTCCTTCAGCCCGTACCTACTGCCCTTCGTGGTTTTTCAGACCTACGACAGCATTTTCTACAACGCCCCAATTTGCCAGCGTTTGCATTGCATCCTAAATACCCAGTTTTCCCTACACATGAAACAGGCAAGTTCATATTCTATCTTGATGCCTGACTTTTGTGACTAGTTAGTGCCTTTAGTCCTGTTCATACAATGCAGCCGAGTAGTGAGTTCCGAGACATTATTTATTTACAATGACCCTCCAAGGATGTTTCGCAGTAACTTAAAAAACACCCAGACCAAACCTGTTTGCTCCTCTCTGCAGGTTGCTGTCTACCGCAAACAATCCTTAACCTCTTCTTCCCTCCCCAGCCGGGTCACCACAGCGTGCCACAGCTCCGGCTCCTGCTGCCATCGCTACGCACCCCGGCTCACCAAATCGCTGTGGCTGAAAGGCGTTTCCCGGAACGGTTCACGCTCCGTTGTCGGGTGCAGGCAGAGGACACTGGTGTCTGGAGGGTCTCCAGCTGCCTCTTTCGCAGTCTGCTCGCTGCCACCACGAGACGGGAACGCCACGACGACACTGTGTCACCTGTCGCTTCCCTGAGCTGGTGGAGTGGGGATTCTTGCTGCTCTTCCCGGAAGCAGATGGCAGGCAGGAGCACGAGCTGCCACGAGCCCTGGCTCTGTCCCTCAGCAGCTGTTGCCAGCCCTGTGCGGTACCGAGGAGCGTGCTGGTGCTGCAGGATGTGTGGCACCCGGAGCCAGACGCTGTGGCCTGAGGTCCTTTAAGTCGGGACATTCGTTCTAAGTAGAAGCAAAACTTAAATAAACTTCATTGATGTGTGTGGGGTGTTTTTTTTCTTTTTTTGGCAAAATAAAAGCATGTTTCAATGCTGCTTTTTTTAAGTTTGATGAGGTATATAACTTCTGAAAAGTAAGCATTTGACAAGAGTGATTTCAAAAGGAACAAAACTCCACTTTAGCGTCTGATCATCTCATGCCATGCCCTAACGGGCTGCTCACCAGTGCTGCCTGACCTTCCACTCTCCTCTCCCCTGCGTCCCACTCTGGGTGTGAAATTCCAGCAAATATTACACAAAATATTTTGTGAGACATTTTCAGCCTAGCCATCCTCTGGCAATGTACCAGGTCCTTCAGCTTTCCCCACAGAGCCCCCGGAGCAGGCAGGGCTCTGCCCGGGGCTGGCAGCGAGGAGCTGCCATCCAGCGCCCGTGGGCACCTGACAGATCTCACAGGTTTGTTGGACTCCAAATCTTGCTTTCACCTTTCACTCCTCTGCATTTTTTTCCTGGACAATTTTCAATACTGAGGCAATCATTTGCTCTCATATTTATTACCCTTGGCTCTTCTCTGTCATCTAAACAAGCTCATTTTCAAAGTCATCTTCTGACATATACAGAGATACAAGCTGGGCACAAAAACACTCTGGGCAAAGTTTCAAAGCAGTGGCAAAGCTTCTTGATGGCAGCAAAGTAAAGGCAGACTCTCTCATTTTTCCATCTCTCAGTAGCCATTGCTTCGTTTTGCTGTATAATACAAAGGAAAATTTATTTTACCACTAATAATTCCTACCAGCAGCAAAGGAAGTAGAAACCCAACAGTGCTATACTTCAAGGGCTGTTCCTCTCTGCATCCTGAACAGAGGCTCTGCAGCGACTAAAATTCATGCCTGTCCAGCGCTTGCTGGAGCCCACCCTAGCTCACTGCTACAGAAGCAGGGCTCTGCTTACAGCCTCAGAAGGTATACATATACAGTTTTGCAAAGTTTTCTGAGTGAAGTGAAACCAAGCACTCCATAAGCACTGATAGCAGAAATCTCACTTCAAACAGTGGGTTAAAACCATCTAGACGGTCACATCCTGAGTCTTGATGCACTTCGTCACCTGAAGAGCTGCTAAGCTACAAAGCAGGGTCTGAAGCTCTTGGAACATCTACCTTCCAGACACTGTTTTTTATTGTTGCTGGTTTGTATTATTATTAGTGTTGTTGTCTGGGCATGCAGCGGTATCACCACCGAGCAGGGTCCCACTGGGGACGAGCGCATTGCAAGCAGAGGTCATGCTATCACCAGTGTGACGCAGGCGTTGCATTTCCAAGCTACATAAAAGTGCCCCCAAGAATGCGGAGTCAGCAGGGTAGAGAAAAGCACGTGAAAGGGAAAACTAAGCCTTCAGTCTCAAAGGACCAGGTTGTGCAGTGCTAACTCTTAAAAACCTGGTAAGGGAACAGCTATTAGAACATGACTGACTAGAAGGCTGCAGCCAGAGAAGCTTTCCAAGCATCCAGCCTGGGTCAATGACTGGAAAAATAATATCTGTATGCCCTGTGAAAACTGAAGTGATGCAATAGAAAACATCTTTACTAGCCATGGGACTCTTTTTGCCACTGACTTTCCTTATATACCATCAGCTAGGTATGGTTTTGTAAAAAATTAGTGTGTATCTATACAGACATTTACATTAAAATGTCTGATTTTAAGAAAAAAAATCATTCCAGACTGTGACTGGACTGAGTGCAGTCATTAAGCATTATACACTGATAGCTTATTGTTCACTTATGTGATAATTTTACTTCCAATTATATCTGGGTAATGAATAAAGACAGTTAAGACTTTAACCTATTTTCAGAAACCGGAGTTCTATCAACATGCAGTTATTTATGCTAATGAAAATAATGATCTTTTTATAGTGCTTGTCACTGAAATGGAATGATGTCCTGCCAACTGTGCATGTTTGCCAGTGGCTACAAATTAATCAGCTAAACTGGAGTGGTAATTGGAGTAGAGACAAGTCAAAGGGCAGCAGGGCCAGCTCTGGCAGAAAAGCTTTTGAAGACAAATACCCTGTTCAGTGCACGAAACAAAAGAACTTGTTTATATAATGCTGTTGTTTAATTAAATCTAAGCAGCTGTTTCATCAAGAGGTCTCTGAAGATAAATGTGGAAGATGACGGGCAGGGGAATCACAATGTGATGATGAGCGTGTTGCACTGGGTTACACCGTACAGTTCCTCACACCTGCCTAATGAAATGATTTCCTAGCGCTCCTGATTATCCGCTGCAGACAGACCCGCGTGCGTAACCCCTGGCACCGAGCGCACACAACAGCCGCGTCTGGAGACATTGACTTCAGAGTTCAGTGTTAAACGAGCATGTATGAAGCTCTGCCTTGCCAGGCCACGTGTGGCTGCCCATGGCAGATGTCCCTGCACACAGGCATGGAGCAGATAGGTGACATCCTCAGCACCCTCCCTTGGTTTGTGTTGGCTCCCTGTTGTCAGCTGTAGGGGGTGAAACGTAGGAAATGCTTCTGCCTCGCTTTGCTCAAACAGTCTTTTTTTTTTTAACCCTTCCTTTTTTTTAACTTCTTAACTTCTTGCCACTTTCTCGGCCGAGGTGGTTTATCTTACCTTGTAGGCACAACCGGTAGTTGCTGTGAGCAAGACAGGTAACTGAGCCATGGTCTGTGCTGGGCGTTTCTTCCCCATCGGGGTGGATTCCTCCTGCCAGCTGCAGCACCGTGGCTGGGGAGAAGCTTGCAGTGGATTGGGAGAGCCCCATAACATGCTGCAGAAGAGGGATGGGTGAAACCTCCTCAGCGCATGCTCCACAGGAGGAAAACCATTCTGTTCTCCTTGATGCTGATCCGTCCTGGGAGATTCTTCCCGTTCCCTGCCCCTCATCCCACCCTGATCTTGCGCCTAGAGCTAAAGCAATTTTATCAGGGGTTGTTCCTTAGCTGAGGACTCAGAAGCTGTGGTTGGTTGGGTAGGAATAAGCAGCCATGGACAGGAGCCTGGAAATGTCGTCAGAATAGTAGGAAACTGATAATTATCCATGTATATGACATTTCAAAACACACTTTTAACCTCCACAGTTGCAAAGGAAAAACTGGAAAACATGACACTAGTCTGCTGTAAAGACTCTGAAATTATAAGGCAGAGAAAAAAATGCCAGGCTTTCACCCTCCCTAAGTGTCCCATGACTTTCTGCACTGACTTCGTGTTAACACAAAATTCAGTGTTTTGCCCACAAAGGGGTTTGGGATCCGGATGCTGGAGGCTTCCCTTTCCTTTTGGTCCAGTCTGCTGCAGCTGAAATTTCATCAGTAGCTGCAACTCCCTGCCTTGAGAGACACGGACAGCCAGGAGCTTTGCTGACACTTTGGTCCTTGTGGGGTCTGATACATGTCTTGCACACATTTAGCAAATATTTTGAAAGGAGTTTTCATAGCCTTGTTAGTAAAAAAGGCACATTTAGTAGAATGATCTGTTTTTTGAAATAATGAGCTGCTTCAGCATTTTTGCAATATAAATAACTAAAAAACTGGCACTGGTTGAAAAAGTTTTCATAGGGTTTTCATTTCATCCAGATATTTGATTTTATCTTTTTTCTTGTTTTCTGTCTTTTATTTTGTTCAGACTCAAAGAATATTTCCTCAACGATAGATGTGGAAGCTTTTTTGCTAAAAGATGAAAAAGAAGTTTCTGAATTTCAATTTTCCAACCAAATGTCTCACAAGCAATTCACCCACTGTGAATCATGTAGCCATTTTCCTCAGACAGACACAAAATGCCTGTGCGATGAGAAACTCACCCTACCACAGACTCCATAGGATCTCTATTTGTCATTCATTCCCATCTAAGAACTTTCTATGGCCCTTCTGAGAGCTGCCGCTGCTGCATGTTGGTAAAGGCAGAGACCGTGCTGCATCCCAGAAGACATTGCAAGTCATTCCCTTGTGAATATCTTCTTTTAACAGGTCAACGGTTTTGATCTGTGCTGGATAGGAACAAGGCAGGAAAAAGGAGCTTACTAGTTTCAAGCGCTATTTACGGAATGTTTAACATGCTGTCCACAAGTCACTTTTCATCAGCGATCATCGGGTGTCTTTGTGCTGTCAGATCCCAAATCCAACTCCTCTTGCCATACAACACCACTTCCAGTCTAAGCGGGTATTTTGTGATCCTTAAAATCAATCGCCTTCCCTCAGCGTCTCGGGATGGAGCGCAGCAGGTATCCCGCAGCCCTACGCTCGGCAGCTGCAGGTGTGATGCTGCTGTCGTCTGTGGCAATGAAGGTGAATTTCTGGAGGATCAGGCCTGATCTGAGTAAAGTGGTGTACCGTATCATATTAAATTGGCACCCCTGACTGCTTCTGTGAGCTTGGCCCTGTGGAGTTTTTAATAAAATGTAATTATTTTATAAGGTGTATAAAGAGCTTATTCAAGGCACATGCTCATTAAGCTCCTTCAGTCGTCATTAACATCAACCCCTAAAGGACAACAATGGTAATAATGCGATGTGGGACTGAAAACTATGGCGTTTAATAAGAGAGCACAGTGGAGTGATTTAAAAGCACTAAGCCTCTCGCAGACTTCTGCTAGGGCCAGGAGAACGTGAATGCTTGGAATTAGTTAATGATTCCTGTATTGCTCTTGGATTAATCTGGGTGCTTGCTATTTAATTGGAGTGAGTCTAGCATTTCAGATCGATTTCATGGTGATACACGAGAATGAGCAGTCATTCCAGACCAAAATTGACAAGCAAGGTGAAAGACGTTCTCCATTCCAAGCCACAGAAGAAGCCACCACCGCGCGAGGAGCCGCTGGTGGCTCTCCAGCCCCGCAGGCGCGGGGGAAGGCTTAACCTGGTGGCCTCGGCAGTGAGCTGGAGGGGTGACTGTGGGTGGAGGGCCGATGGGCTCCCCTTTGTTCTTCACCCCAGCAAAAGAACCGGTCAGATTTAACAAGCTGCGCTAGATTTGCGCTGTGGTAACTGCAACCAGATTCGGTCCTTCAGGCTCCTGCGTCATGGCAGTCACGGCTCAGTGTGGTCACAGCTGTCCCCTGTGAGCTCTCAGAGACCAGTATGAGGTTCTGGACCTTTTCCTTCTCCCTGTTCAGAACCTCTCAGATTGGTCTCTGCCTCCTTCAGGGGCACAGGGAGGGCACTTTGGTTCCTGTATTCACAGCCTGGGCTTCCTCACTTGCCAGAATGAGGGATTCCACAGGGAAATGCCTGTCTGTGTAAGGAATGATCTCCAAGCCCACTGGGATGCTGTGTACAATGAGAGCTACGTGGCGATCACCCACACCTGCACCACAGGTTTGACCATTACAGGAAAAGCAGAGGCCAAGGGCAGAGCTCATTCTGCAGGGACAGCTCTCCAGGTATTGCAAGTTTAACACAAGTCTGGAAATTTTTCACAGAGAGATGAGGAAGAAATGAGGGAGCAGAGGAGGGCTGTTGGAAGTGGTTGATGGCTGACAGTTGTGCCAGAGGGGAACATCAACCCATGGTAACAAGCCCCGCTCAGGTGGTACCACTGTAGTGCTGTCCTCCCTACCTGGCACGTCCCGCAGCACCCGAGAGACCTGCAGACACCATCGCCTGCCATCACCGGGAAGCAGGGCTCAGCGGCTCAGCACCCACTGCCACCTTCCCTCCTTCAGGACAGCAGCACAGCTCCTCCTAGGCAGCACGAAGAGGTGGCTGCTGATGAGCACACAACCCTGAAGGCAGTGGGTGGACTCGTAACGAAGGTGGGAAGAAGCATATGCTTTGCTCAGCTCTGGCAGCACCGAGAAACCTTTCTCCCATGATTGATGGGTTCCATCCACGAGGGCCTGCTGGAGCCCGGACAGAAAAGCAGCGCTACTCTCCCGACTGCCTCCACCCCCCACCAAGGAGAGGCCGCGCACAAAAGCCACTAATCGAGTTGAAAAGGCAACTTGCAGTGCCAGAGGAGGGGCTGGCAAGAATTATGTAAAGAAAATTCAATTCAGCGATGGGAAGGGACAAGTAACGAGGGCTAGAAGTTGAACCGATGGGTCTCTACCCATTTGGCTGCTCCAAGGTTAGCTTCTCTTTATTTTTGTGTTTCCTCCGGTGTATCTTTAATATCCTTCCTCCTCTCTGATACAAATCATTGATTCCTGCTTAGGTACTCGGCTCCAGTAAGACTTTCGAGCAGAGCTGAAGGCTACAAGGTTACTGAACATCAAGGAGAACCTGCTTTATTGCCAAGCATTTAATCTCCTGTTTCCAGCAGTGGAGGCTGCGAGGAGAATCATGGCATGATCCCTCGTCAGCATGCCCACACCGTGCCGCTGGCGTAAAGCTGGGGAGGAGAGGGGTGGGTTCGGAGCCATCAAGTAAGAAGGCTTCCTTCTCGTATTAGTCCCTTTTTCAAATAAATCAGCATCTGAAGATCCATTCACAGTCAAACAAGGCCAAAACCGTTTTCACCATTATCTCTGTCACTCCCAGTCTTATCATTTGCTCATTTCTTGCATACGTGCAGTATTGGACAGCAAGTGCAAAGGGGCGAAGAACTAGTCTCAGAGTTGTCCACAAAATGCCTAAAACTTTGGACCACTAGATTAATAAAATATTTATAAATCTATAGTGTGAAGCAAGGGAGGGGGTGTCTTTTTTTTTCCCAACAACTGATCCCAGTTTTCTACCTTTGGTTAAATTTTTTATTAAGGTTTTTGTTCATAGATGGAAATTTTTCATATGGAAATTACTCCTTGTAATCTGCAAAAAGTTCTGTCTAGCTTTCAGGAAGGCCTTTTGCTCGTGACCTTCAAAACAGAGGTCAGGTTGTCCAAATACTATTTTAATCCTCCTACTTGTAGGATACAGGCAGGTGTGCAATACGGAAAGCTGCGTATGTTGCATCTTCACCACAGCTCGCCAGAAGCTTCGCACAGCATACCATCACTACTGCAGAATCTACAAAACCTGCCGTGCTCAGGGTGTTTTAGGACAGGGGTTTGTACGGGTCCAA
>Ga0181612_136301_pt1 | contig 12069 bp, 6 predicted proteins | sample HoacroProtozoa21_FD_119630 | JGI IMG/M metagenome (GOLD analysis project Ga0181612, IMG submission 119630) | Hoatzin crop microbial communities from Cojedes, Venezuel. Combined Assembly of Gp0051906, Gp0051904, Gp0051908
TATCCGAGCTGTGACCAGAGCCTTCATATTAAAAGGCCATATGCAGTTGTTAGATAGACAATTAGAGCATGAACGGTAACTCCCAGCGATATCTGTATTCATAGTAAAAGCAAATTTCACATACTGAACTGTGAAACAGCCAGCTAATTAAGGCTGTTGACCAAAATAAAGGAAAATGTGGAAAAAGGAAAAGAATAATAAAGCAAAGGAATGTAATAGTAAATTTCTTGGCATAAATTCTAATGACTTTCCATGCTTGTTTTTTTATCCCCTCTCCTTAAAGCCACACTTCCCTACATTAGGTCTCTTTGGGTTTCTCTCTAACTCTTCCAGTAATCTCTAGGGCAATTTGGGCAGAACATGAAGATCATAAAGTCTCCAGGAGAAAAATCTTCATTCCAGATTTTGCCATGCCTGGTAGCAACAACGCAGATGACACCAAAAATGTAGCTTGTGCAGAAAGCACAGGGTTTTAAAGTTTGCCACTCTTCTCTCTTGTTAATCTTCCAAATTATCAGACAGCCTGATCATGCTGAGTATTTCTATGCAATTGCTCTTTGTTCTGCTGTTTCTCAGTACTTTTATTCAAGTTCCTTCATCATCACAGAAGGTAGCTAATGAGTGGCATTAGAATTTACAGTTCATAGCACAACTGAGAGCCATTTTTCTAGATTTTTCCTACTAGTCATTGTAAATAACCCAGTTAACTCTTCAGCTATCAACATTCCAGCAAAGTTTTCTGTAGGCAGGCAAAAACTGACCTCTTCTTGCCAACTCCTCAGACCATGTTCACATCCTCAGGAACTGTCTCCAGATTTCTGTTTGCGTTTCCCCGTGTGTGAACAGCATGCACCTTGTAAGACATTGAGAGTCTTCTCAGAACATGGATTAAGAGCAATGATAACAGGTAGACCATGAATATTTACTGAAAAAACAGCAGACTATATTTTAGAAAGGCTTTGCTCTTCTATTGGTCTGCAAGGACTGCAGCCAGAATTTTAGCATCCCTACCTTCAGCATTGATATGTCCTAACCTCAGGAGGAATATTTGCAGTATTTCTGTTTAACTTACAGATGGGCTTCATGAACCTAAAGATATCAGTAAAGCTTCTCACCAGATGCAGAAGCAGTAGGTATTGCCACACCATTTTATGTTAGCCATTATTGAAGACCAGCTCCTGAACTGGGGAAGAGAAGTAGCAGACCCTTCCCTGAAATCGGCTTTGGCCTTCTCATATTTCACTGTCCGGATTAGACTCCGTATCTCATTTATTTTCTTTGTACAGCTAACAGAAAAAGGAGCTTTTTGCAGGCTAATATAACTGAATCCATATTAGAAAGTGATTTCCACAGTGTTGTTTCAACCTTCACTGGTTGTTCAAAGAAAAAAAAAAGCATAATAAAACTTATATTACAGATATCTAACTACGGATCCTGACTGAGAAATCCAAAACAAAGGTTACTTTTCAAACTTCTGTACTTTATCATGTATTTTTGACATAGCCATGCCACAGCACAAAATCAATCCAGGTTTTCTGAAACTTTCTAAGTTTTAGAAGGGCTGTTCTTGTTCAGTTACTGGCTCACCCTTCCCAGAATTTATAGTAGTAATAGTGATAGTAGTAGTAGTAGTAATAATAGTAATAATAAGGCAGAAGATAATTCCTTTTACTAATCATCAGCAATTACTTGATGACATGCTTTTAAATAATGTACCTCTAGATGCAATGTCACACCATCCTGACAATTGCAGATTTGCATCTTTACCTCTCAGCTCAGAAGATTATAACCACATCTAAGTGTCAGTCAAAACTCCAGCTTTAACTATCCTCTACTTATGAAGTAAATCACTGACAAGTCTTTCTGATAGTCTTCAAAGAATAGAAGAAGTGTAGATATCATAATAAAACATTGTGTCTTAGGAAAAAATGTTTAAAACTGTGTTATAGAATATGGGTTTAATTGGTTTTCTTTCAGCATTCAGCGGAGTTTAACTCACCTTACAGGCACAGCCAGCAGTTCTCCAAAAGTGTCCGCTGAGGTCTCTGCTAAGGGTGGGTGAAAGTTTTGCAGCAAAACTGTATTTCACCCGAAAATGAAGTTTTCATCTAAAGACAAAATTTGTTAAACATGTCCCTATTCCCAAAAAAGCTAAGAAAACTTCACACTCTGAAACAATCAAGCAGCTTTCTGCAGTGTTTCATTAAGGCTCAGTTTAATGTTAAACACATCCTGGTGATCAGCTGCGGTGCTGGTTATGTCTACCCTGCAGACACATCCACCCTCTAACTGGTTCTTCTCTGTTGGCTACCTTCAGCAGCGGCCTTGTGAGTCCGCCAGTGCATGGTGATGGCCAGTAAAGGAGAACTGTCATAATAAATGCAGTCCTAGAATGGAACTGAGCTCTGAGAAGAAAGCAAAAGCTTGAAGCTCCTGGAATGTAGATTTTACAGCATTGAACCAAACACAGGTCAATCCTGACATCACCTGAGCAAAAAGCTCTGAGTGAGTTCAAGTTCAAAGGTGTCACTTAAGCTAGGTGGCCAGACTAGTTCACTACAATTTCTCAAAACAGACATGACTACAAAATAAAGCTTATTTTCAGCAACTTCTCATTCAAAATTTTACACAATCATTACATATATGCTAACTGTAAATGAAGTATTAAATTCATCTCTTTCAGTAGGTGGCAGAATACATCATTGCTAGCGATACAACCCACCTAACAGACATTATTACTGCTGGTCCTCAGTCCAGTTAGACCAGGATACCAAAGACCTTAGTGTCCATACTAAGACCTTATTTCCACACAAATTCTGCAGTGCTGACTTTAGAAGTCTTTTGAAAATATAACCCTGAAATAACAGTTGAAAACCTAGCTTTGAACCTTTTAAAACACATTGTCTTACAAGACTCAGATTTTGCAGTAAACATCATGTATACAATAGCTTTACATAAAAAAATTCATAATAATAATTTTCTAACAGTTCAAACATAAACTGAAAAGAGGCACGTGTGTTGGATCATGTTGAGAACAAAGGAATTTCTGTCGATGCTTCAATTTGACCGAGTTGAGTCATAAATCTCCAAAATTATGGACCCCTTTGTAAGTCTCTCTACTACATCTTTAAGCCAAGCTCCTAATAGCGCTCTTTTCATAGCTATTATGACTTTTTCATCTTGTGGCCAAAAAGAACACCAGTACATCATTAAAAATGTTTCGATATGAATCTGAGGCCGAGAATATATTTGATCGGAGTACAAGGGTTTTTTTTACCATGAGGTGGTTAGCTCTATGGACAAGTCTTCAAGTATGTCAGAAACAGGAAAACATTATTAAGTATTTCTTTTAATACAAAATTACAACAACCACCACTCTTCCACTGAAACCAAACCAGAAAAAAATCAGATCGCTGCTGCTGTGTAATTGCTGGATTGTGTTTCCTGCTGGATTCAGTCAGGTTTCATCATTTAAAGTATTCGTTAATAGTTTAAGAAATGCAGTGATTCTTTTCCATGGCATGATCCAAGTAAAAACTGCATGAGCTCTTTGGAAAGAAAAATATATGTTAGCAAGTAAGGTCTCAAACACAACGGAACACTTAGAAACTGCAGAGAAATGTTGCATTAGTATTATTTCTTAGCCAGTGTTAAAGAAAAAAAGATTAACAGAATGGATTAATGGGAATGTACTAAGCTATAAATACTAGGCATCAGCCCATGTTTCACTTCGGGGATCGAACATTTTCCTTTGTTTACAATTCTTCCTTCTCATTTACCTGAAATAATGTTGGTAGCAAACCACCAATCCCAGCTGTTAACAGCTGACAGAAGCCTGTTTATAATCAATGCCTCATTTTTTTCCTTTGTTTTTTTTTTTTTCCTCCCAAAATTCAGGGAACTTCTGCACTAGTTAAAGAACAAAAACCTGTTTATTTCTATGGTGTTCTCTGCTAAGATTTCTGTTCCTCAAATAAGACTGAAAAAATGACTAGTAGATCCTCCGTTATTGCTTTATTTTCTAATGCATCATATCACACTGGATTATAGGGGTATCACTCATATTAAATTTACTCCCAAGAGATGCAATAACTTTTAATCAAACCACGGGTACTCAGCGTCTTTCAGGAACAGGCGTATAATGCAGAATGAATGAATGAGCGTGAGCACAAGCACTGTAAGACTACAGATCCAATCAACTGGGGAAGAATAAATTACCATTGCTGAATGCAAATAGTTACAGTCTTGCAAAAACTATTTTGATTAGCTGAATAACTTGCAAATTACGTTTGAGCCCAGGAAAAAGCATTTCTGAGAATGCAGTTCCTCAGAAACGGACCTGTGATGAAATGATGTCTTCTTTCCAGTTTCAGATTCAAATGGCACACATTCAGAAATGCCTGAGTACTGGCTTAATGATATTATACTAGGCATAAAGAATAATAAATAATTAGGAAATACTCCATTATACTACGCATAAAGAATAATAAATAATTAGGAAATACTCCTTAGCAAAATGTACTTAGATTGCCCGTTAGCAAGTTGTCAAGCTTCTTCTGACTGGCTGCATCTCACCCACAATATCTACATGCAGGGAAAGCTGGTGAGCAGGAAAAGTGGAGAGGTGCGAAAAGCCAGAGTGCAGAAGCCACACCAGGAGAGGAACAATTCATGGCTGAGTGTGCCTGCACGTGGGCTAAAGCTTTTCCCACCAAACGCTCAAATCACCTTCGCTTAGGGTCCTTCCAAGAACAGGATGCATTTTAGAGCCACTCCCACCACTGACCCCAAGTCACTCTTCAGTGAAAAAAGAAATCCCTGGATACTAAAAGCTTCTGATAGCACTGTCTTAGAGTCCACCCCATCCAAAGAGCCTGCTTAGCTCTGAAATTCAAAGGTCTGCTTGTTGATTAACATACTCATCATTCATAAGTTTGTCTCAGCTGGTCACACATACAGGACAAATTACAGCAACTGCGAAAGTTTCAGCTGCTGGAGCTGTGGAGAAATAGCACTCTTTGAAGTAGCTGTTTTCTGAAGTTGAGACAAGCTAATTGTGAGGACTCTTTCTGCTTTGAGGTATTTAAGGTGTTTCCAGAAAACTTCTAATGCCAAGCTAATACTTCATTGCTTGTAAAAACATATGCTCTGTGATCCCTTGTTAGACACTTTATAGTTTATGCTCAGATTCTGTTTTTGGGTGGTGTTTTAACTGCTTGTGAAATCTGGCATTTTTATAAGGACTGGACCATTATGAATCTTCATATTTGTCCTCTGGAAAGAAAAAAGATCACCATGTCTTGCATCTAAAATATACTTGATTAAAGAAATCATCATATCCTGATACAAATCACAACATCTGAAAAAGGGATAATTTCAAGGCAACACACAAGGTGTCCACAATCTACTGGGGCCCATTCTTTTAGTGCTGCTTTGTCATGCAGGACAGTATCTATCACTCCTTTGGACAACCCTAAAGTTTTTCGCTTAAGCCTAGTGCCTGGCAGGATACTTCATACTTTCGTTATTCCCAGCTTGAAAAATTGCTTCCTACATTCTTTTTTGTGTCTGTTGATACTCATTTTACATGTTCCGTGGTGGGCTGGAAAAAACGATTCTAACATGTTCTGTGGCAATTAATTTTTTCTGGGCTTGTATTACATATTCGACTACTGATTTTCTAAGATCCATTAACTTTTTCAGGTCCTTTTAGCCCTAAAATCTATTTCCTTTCCCCGTAAAATTGAAAAAAACCTACCCTCCATGTAGCAACAAGTTTATAGATCTAAATATGAGTCAGCAAAAGATGAAATTAAGAGCAATTATTTATGATTTAGAGTAGGTGTGACCTAAAATTTCTACGAGGAATTTATACACTTCTTTAGAAGGTCTGTGATCCACATCACTGGTGCTACAAACACTAAGAGCCTTGCAGAAATTTGTATATATAAATAATTCTATATGCAAGAGTATGCCGTGGAATTTGCTGGAAATACACATTCACATGTAAAGTTAATAGAGCTACTCAGGAATGTAAATTTACTTAAATGCATCATTGGTTGCAGGACACGAAGATAAAGCTACGTATTCCAGTCCATATAATGATAACTTGCTTGTCTAGCACATATTATATACTTCAGTACAGCATATCTGGGTTACTTTTGACAATAAAAAAGGATTTGAATCACAATTAATCAGCATGAAATTAATAAGTGTTACAAGAATGTACTAGTTTCTGTTGCTCTGAATTTGGTGCTTGATTATATCATAAAACTGTTGCTGCCTCAACAGAGACTTAGATTTTTATCGAACTAGTTTCTCTAAAAACAAAAGCAACTCACCTCCCTACAGTAAATCCTGGAGAATTCAGCAGGATGCACACGCAATAAGCTTCTGGAAGACAGAAATGGTCTCTTATTATATGTCTGAGGACCTACCAGTGTAAGAAAGCTACCTATTAATAGACTACAGTACAAATAATAAGCAATAAAAAGGAAAAAATAATGATAGCTATAGAAGTTGCTCATGAAACAAAACAATTTAAGTGAGAATTGCTTCTTATCATATATACAGAGATATGATTTTTTCTCTATATCCATATATGAATATAGAGACAGATAAATACACATTCTTTCTTTAAAATATTATCTTGTATTAAATTCTGTATGTAAAGTTCAAGGCAATTCATTTTCTGCAAGGTTAACATTTTACACCTCAATTCATGGTTCCCATCTCTGCATTTAATGAGCAAAGCTCACTGAGCTAAAAATATCTCCTTTCATTGCTTATTAACTCCACTTAGCTAAAAACCAAGCACCCTCAGTTTCCATTGCAGACAAAGGGTAAGGGTGTTCAGCACCTCTGAGAGGGGATATGGGGCCTGATTCTTCCTGAATGTGTGTGCGTATATGTGTAGTATGTACCATGGATGTAAAATACTTCCACTGACTTTGAGTAACGTTGTGGATACTCAGTATGAAGAAATCTGATCATGCTTACGCACTATTTAATGTATGAATTCAGGTTTGTGCCTACAAACCTTTTAGCTCAAACAAGTTTAGTGCATGCCTCTTCTGATCTAAGAATGAATCCTTCAGTGGCTGGGGTTCTTTTATACGCTATCTTGCTAGCAGTTGCATGCTATGTTATTTATGTCCCAGGAGAATGCTGTATGGATTCAGCTGAGTGGTGTTTTGTAGTTAAAGTGATGAGGGAAATCCAGTAGCCTTAACCCTTATTGTACCCCTCACTTCATTTCAACTGCCTGGGGTTAGGTGAAAGCAGAGATTACAAAATGTAGTAATGATCTTACAGACTCTAAATTAACACAACTTTTGTAATTAAAGTGATATTACTGTGGAGTGATCCCACTTCATTTTAAACTCCAGCATAGCCTATAAACTTGCAAGACCTGCTCTGTTTGTTCTTTTGGTACACAGACACAAATATTTCTGCAGTTTGCCAGGTTTATCATGTGAGATGAGAAACATCTGCAATGCACTGGTTTTGTAGCCTTAGCAAATGGTTGCTGTTGGTAAGATGTGCAACATATGCCTGTTTAAAGATTCCTTCCTCAGTTTCAGGTTTCTGGAAATGCTGTAAAATTTACTCCCCAGCCCACAGACTAAATTCTGCCTCATGAGCAATAGGTACACACAGTCAAGCAGCATGAATCTGCCAGAGGCACAACAAATGAGTCAGCTTTTTTGGAGCCAATCCATAATGCTGGGTTCTAAGACTTAGGTTATGATACACTATGCCATACTTTCCCTGATTTAAGCCACTGTCATAACATTTGCTCACATGCAATACTTCCAGCACATTCATCACTCAACACATCTATCAGTGAACTTTTCTGATGAACAGTATCCTTCTTTCCTAGCAATATTTCATTTTTCGCATTGTAAGCATACCCATTGCTGGGCATATAGAAATTACTACTGCTGGCCCGTTTCATTCCTGCTTGTTTAAGAAATGTCAGAAAAAAATTTCAAGTACAGTTGACTAGAAAAGAGTTTCTGCAAGAGTCACAAAGAGTCTAGGAAATCCCAGCCAGCTGTAAAGGGTAAAACATGATTTACTTGACTGGAAAACCTTTCTGCCAATGCTGGGTGTGTTACAGTCAAACATAACAACTACAAGTAGTAAATGTTTTATTTTAACTAAATTAATAGCTAAATGGAGCTAAAGACACTAGTATCCCAAAAGACTTTTGGAAGGATAACTGCAGTACAGATAATGCCATCACTTAAATATTAGGAAGCAGAACACACATAGATATCTTTCATAGATTTGTGTCTAGAGCACGGCTGTCAGTCTAGATGAGGTTCTTTTCTTCGCTGCAACCTGTGCGTTGACCTGTCTCTTTCCCCTTAGGGAACCATACACACTCCTTAGGAGCAATCTGGAGCAAGACAGACCCCTGATTCTCAGATCATCACTCTATGGAAGCATGTAACTTAGAGTCAGTCTGTTCAGAGAAGACACCAGTACAATCTCTAGGCAAGACATGTTGCCAGTACTATCTGCAAGCCAAATTTCATGGCTGGCTGTAGAGGAAGGGGACAAAAGCAGATTGCAGAAGAGAAAAATGCTGAGGTGAACAGGACTTGTGTATGTGCTGAGGGAGCTGAGCACATGATAAGGAGTTAACAAACAGCGGCTGTGTACTGTCAGCCAGTGCATGAACAGCACATGATCAGCAGCCTCATTGGCTGACCTGGCATGTGATATGGCTACGGATCGGACAGCAGTAGAATAAAAGACCTCGTGCAAATAGCTGCCTTATCGGGACAGAAAGTTCCCAGGTCATTAACGCCCAGGTAAAGATGTATAAAGTGCTGCTTGCAAAATAAACTTTGTCTCGCACCACAAGCTGAGTCCATGCCGTCATATGTCACAGCTGGCTGCACAGGGTCAGTAGGAGGTAAGTCAGAAGGAGGCATGAGTGAATACTCATAAGGCTGCAACACAGCTTCTGCTTAAGAATGCCTTTTCCCCTCCCCACCTATCTTAACATCTCAGCTCTGAGTCATGTTGCCATGACACAGTGTATGGCTTACTCAAGATGCTCTTTCCTCGCTTTGTATCTTTCAAGAAACAGGGTTGGAGGTGACTGTAATTATTCATCAGAGCCAGGGTTTCACACATATTGGGCTGGCTGTGAATACTTTGCAACTTCTTGTGAATATGTCATGCTTATTTCCTGTAGAAAAGCCTGTTAACTATAAACACACTTTGTAAATATGTGTTACATACATAGGCATACTACAGAAAGAAAGAGAGCATGAGAGCTAAAAACTTTTAGGAAAAAAATAATTCATAGAAATGTGAGCTACCTTTTTAGCAACACTATCTTAATGCAGTTCATTAGTAAGACAATCTGACAACCATCTTAAACTCCAGCTCTCCCCTTGATTAGTATGGCCACCAGCGCTTTCCATTTCCCAGTTTACAAAGGAGATGCTGGTGCCCTAGCCATACTGATACAAGCCTCTGCTGAACGCTGTTTTAAAATAGAGTGCTGGGACTCCCACCAGTCCCAGCTCCATGTCCCTCATAGTGCCTCAGCAGCTCCTGCATCTGACTCTCAGCTTCTCTGAAGAGCATGACATTTGCCTGCTTATACTGAGCTGGGGTACAGACAGAAGGAGAAGCAAACCACCAGCAGCTTTCCCTCTGTGAAGATCCCAGTTGGACTCCTTATGAGTCGCCTCCAGGTCCTCAGGTTTCATCTGGACATTGGATATGACAAGGGGCAAGGCATCACAAAACAGCAGAAATAATTCTGGGAGGAAGCCAGCAGTCGAAGAATACAGACTATGCAACAGAAAACAGAAGGGAGGAGAATATTAGTGAAATTTAAAGCAGGTTTATAGTGCACCATCCAGTCACTGTTCAGTTATGTCATTGTAATTCATGACGGTAAAACCATTGTTGTCCCCATCTGCAAAAATTTACCATAAAAATTAAAACAAGCAGGATGATTTATTTCACTTGGACTTTCACCCAGAGACAGCAACTGCACTGCCATGTGCACTAGGACTGTCCCGTAGAAACTCTTATATACTGTAAAACTTGCTCAAAAAAGTCAGCGGTCCCAAGACATGAATGGAGTGCAAGCCTTCATGCAATGCATGAGGTGTGTCTTCATGCTTTTTCTGTAGTCCAGAAAGAATGGGGATGCATCTCTTCTCCTTGCAGGTAACCACTTGTGTGTCTCTTGCAGAAAACTAAGGAAGGAAAAGATGAAACCTGTCAGTATGTTCAAGCATCTTGCTTGAATGACAAGTTTGAATGAAGTAGCATCTGCTCACTGCCTCACAGCAGGGAGCAGCCAATTCCTTCTGCCTTTTTTGCCTGACATCCTGGACTGTATGTACCAGGAAAGTGGTTCTGTTCACCCCAGAAAGTCCCCATTCAACCACGTATCTACGAGATTTTCGTAGCCTTCTCCTTCTGTATGCCCTACATCCTCTCCTACTAAAGCTCTGCTTTACATAAATGCACTGCTATGAGCAATTGAATTTAGACAGTGACTATAAAACCCCCCAAAGATTTTACTTAAGACAAAATCATTAGCTTACTGAAAGTGTCAGAGGTGACCTCTGGCATTAAAAATAATGTGGCAGTAAAGGGGTTAGTATCTAAAGATACATTCAAATCCAATACATGATAATATTTCAGAAATTGGCAATCATTTTGCAAATGTCCTGTGCAGAATACAGGACATTGTTTCTGTGACTATCTCTTTAAGAAGGTGAGTTACAGAAGTAGGAGATCTCTTGAGAGAAGTTGTAATAAATCTTTACTGACTTATCGTTTAAGCAGGAGGAAAAATCCACCTCTGAAAAGGCTTCAAGACAAAATGTTACCGGACTCTGTTACCCAAGTCAAACTTTTTATTCACTACAAGAGATGTAAAGTTGTCTCCAGGTGCTTGATGTTACTTGTTCTGAGCATTGGAAGTAGTGATGTTAATCCAGGGGAAACATCTTCCACTCTGACATTGTTGATCTTAAAATATACTGTACTATAAATGCATAAAGTCAGGTCGATCAGACAGCTACTATTCCAAGATACAATTTACACACTCTCCACACACATATGTAGTAGTGCTGTGTAGCACTGAAAAGATAATCTGATCAGCAGTATCTGATTTGCAATAGATTAGTTCAATTCATTATGACCTCTGTTTGGGGACTGAGGTGTCAGCATCTACACTGAATCCCTGTAAGGGAGCAAGGTTTTCCTGGTTTTGTTTGCTCTATGTTGTTATACTTAGCTCTTTTGTTGTTACAGTAAGCTTTTTTGTTGTTACAGTAAACTCTTTTCGGTTTTGTTTTACAACCAGTTCCTTCAACTTTCAAGAACAAAGACAATTTTTCTGCTGAAACACGTGATCAACTTACACAGCAAAATAGAAAATCCAAGACTTACTGCATTTGTTTCTAAGCATGTCCCAGTAAATAGTCTTGAGAACTTTGATCTCTGACGGGTCTGTTGGTTTTGTTAATAAAAAAGTCAAACAGTGGAAGCAAAATATACAGCAACTGAGATCCCGAGATTCCACAGGTGTTTAAACATACGTGTCATCACTGAAAATGATTCCTGAAATTGTACGTACTCTTATAGGAACTACTATAAGCTTCGTGTGCAGAACAGGAGTTCAAATACACAGAAAATCCTCCAGTACAAAGGAAATGGGACAAAAACTGTGTTCTAGTCACACATAAAATCCATGGCCACAATAATAAAATACTTTCCCACTGATCACATGGAAATTAAGCCTTTTATTAACTCTTCGGTACCACTGACAACCCCCAAGATGGAATTATCGACTTCATAACAGTAAGGGTGAACAAAGAACTGATACAAATTGGTCCTAGAAAATGAAGCTATACTCCAGCAAATAAAGGTGAAAGGACAAATTTGGATCCCAGGCAGATGACACTCCTATGTACCGTAGCAGGTTTAAAGAATCATAGGATCATAGAATGGTAAGGATTGGAAGGGACCTTGAAGATTATCTGGTTCCAACCCCCCTACCATGAGCAGAGACATCTTCCA
>Ga0181612_171406_pt1 | contig 12068 bp, 8 predicted proteins | sample HoacroProtozoa21_FD_119630 | JGI IMG/M metagenome (GOLD analysis project Ga0181612, IMG submission 119630) | Hoatzin crop microbial communities from Cojedes, Venezuel. Combined Assembly of Gp0051906, Gp0051904, Gp0051908
GCTTGCAAATAGTCTTGTTGATTAAGGCATTAGATGTTTGATTTTCATGTGCTATTTTACTTTCCTGTGTAACAGGTATCTGAGCTTATCATTCCAACAATGGAAACTGCCAGACAAATGTTTTTTCTTAAAACATATGTGGAGCATAATGTCCCTTTGCTTTTTGTGGGTCCCACTGGCACTGGAAAATCAGCTGTAACAAACAATTTTCTACTACAACTTCCAAAGCAAAAATACATCCCAAGCTTCATCAATTTCTCTGCAAGAACCTCTGCTAACCAAACCCAAGATATTATTATGTCCAAGCTGGACAGAAGAAGAAAAGGATTATTTGGACCTCCTTCGGGGAAAAAAGCTATAATATTTGTGGGTAAGGCAGTTTTTTTAAGGATTTTTATATCGTTTTAATTCTGGCTTTAGGCAAAGGACGTGATTCACTGAGACTAGTAATTTTGAATTGCCTCAGTGCTCTGTGGTTTTTTTCAGGCATCCACAGAAGGATTAGTACTGCCCCCTGCTGAAAGGTTTCTCTTTAAGTGATGTTCGGGATAGTTCATACAGATGCAGTGTGACACGAAATAAAATAAAACAAAATCACCAACCACACTAAGTTCAGCCATCACCTCTAAGCATGCCTGTGAAGTATAATGTCATTTGATTCTAGTTAGTTTAACGTGAAGCAAGAATAACAAGGCACAACCTTTTTCCGCCTCTAGTTCATAGCTTTGAAAGAAAACTGTAATTCCTGAACATTTGAGGTTTTCCTATTCAGTGTCTGTGTTCTCCTTAGATGACCTAAACATGCCTGCAAAGGAAGTGTATGGAGCCCAGCCACCTATTGAGCTTCTCAGACAGTGGATTGATCATGGTCACTGGTACGACAAGAAAGATATGTCCAAGATTAGTATCATAGATGTGCTGCTTGTTTCAGCTATGGGTCCACCTGGGGGAGGAAGGAATGATATTACAGGTAGGAAATATATTACTATGGCAAGTGGTTGTCTAATTGACTGAAGTTAAGAGGCAGGTTCAGTTTTGCTGATGACAAATTCTACATTTGTCTATTACTTGTAAACCTACAGATACGTCCACTGGCTGGGTCATTCCAAATAGAAGTCTGTATGCTCAAGGTCAAATCTGTACCTTTTCCAAGGGGAGTTTAAGAAACAATGTTTTTAATGTTGATTGAACCACGAATGATGAAAATTACTCTAAATTTAGAGAATTAGATGCTTTTTCCATTTTTCTATTCTTTGGAAAAGGGAGGGAGTGCATCCTCTTGCCAAGTCTTTCTGGCAGTTCTGTTCTAAAATTTTATCTCCTGCTGTGAAGACAGGCTGCCTGCATTTAGTTACAAGCATGTTGCCTGCAAGTCCATGGTTCCTGTCATATGACCATAAAGGAGGTTGTATTTTCTAATGAAAAAGTTATGTCAGTAAAAGCCCTAATGTAGCTACAGCTACACCTTTATAAGGTACTTTATGCTACTTTGCTTCATATAAACACTCTAATACTTGTATAACTGGATGTGCTTTGATGAGGCTTTATTAAAATAACTATTCTGGTTACAGCTAAATTTGTAAAATTTACTAGTGTATAGACTGAATTTTTTTAGACGAAAGCTGGTAACAAGATACTTCATTTTGTAAAGTTTTACTGTGTGATATCACAATCAACAGGGCTAATGTGAGCTGAAATTTGATTTTGGGTAATAGTGGCCTTGTTGTAATGGAGATTCATGGTTTTTGTGTTAAGAAAAGTGAAATACAGATATAAAATATAAACCGGTTTATTTTTCTTTTGCATCACTGCTGGGGCAGAAATTTGGGAGAAATGAAATCATGGAGCTGAAGCCAGATTCAAATTATGTTGTTTGAGTGACAGTCAATCATAGCTAGCTGAAAGGTGGAAAAATGTTTGGACATTTCTAAATCTGTCTGCATCTTTTTGTGTGTATTACAGGACGCTTCACACGGCACTTGAACATTGTATCTATCTGCTCTTTTGATGATGACATATTAACCAAGATTTTTACTGCAGTTGCTGATTGGCACTTCAGCAAAGGCTTTGAGCCAGTGTTTCTAAGGTAATTTGATATATTTCTTGTAATACCTTTGTCATCTTTTCTCCTGTGATTTATTTGCAGAACTTAAAATTGTATCTCTTTTTCTTCTTAAGGCTGGGAAAGGTGATGGTCCAAGCGACAATGGCAATTTATAAAATGGCGGTTGATAATTTTCTCCCAACTCCTTCAAAATCCCACTATGTCTTTAATCTACGGGATTTTTCCAGAGTTATTAAAGGAGTGCTGCTCTGTCCACACACGCATTTGCAAGTAAGTTGTAGTTTAATTATGTTGCTGTAAGAAAAAGCAATTGAAAAAGTATGTTATTTTTATAATATCAGTAAGTAAACATCTCAAAATACATGAACTGTGATTTCAATAGTTTTACAGAGTTTAAAATCAGGATAGTCCCTGAATACCTTGCTATATATTTTGTGTCTCTGAAGGAGACAGCTGTCATTTTTGTTAATCTTCTCTACATGTATTACAGTTGGGCCCAGAGATCCAAGGCCCATCTGTAAGGGCCTGTACATCAAGTCAGACGGTTCCTTCTCTTGAATTTGCAAACTAAATATACAAAAGAAACAAATGTGGGGAAAGACTCAGTATCTCTCTTTTACAAATGGCAAGCTCATCAGTGAACAAGACTGAATAATTTAGCCCCAGGTTTGCCCGTTGTCACAAACTACAAATGTATATGTACACAAATGTATATGATTTTCATCCTTCTACATTTTTAATCCATTTTCAGTAAATGTCAGGTTAAAGGAGTATTAAAAGTTGTATTTGCAACAGTTTTGGGCAGGGCTTGGGTTAGAGCCCATGAGCCATATCTTTGAAAGATTTGTTCTTTACTTTATGTTGGAAGAGTGGGAAGATTTGATACAGTAGAGAAAAGTGCTTTGACATAAGAGTCCCAGTTTGGATTGGCATGAAGGACAAGATCGGTAACTAGGTGAGAAATCCAGTTAAGTTAGCAGATGCTGAGCCATGTGCTGAACGCCTTGGAACTGAAAGATTCCCACTGAGTTTAGTACAAGATATAGCACGGTCCAGATGGACATTTCTATCCTTTTGTTTTTAAACAAATTCTGCCTGAGCTATATTTACCCATTTTCTTGTATTTACATTTTCAGGATGGAGATAAACTGATCAGACTTTGGATTCATGAGGTTTACCGAGTTTTCGGTGATCGCTTAGTTGATGAGGAAGACAGAAAGTTATTCTTTCAGATGGTACAAGAGACAACATCAAATAGCTTCAAGCAGAGCTTTAATAAGGTATTTTTGCGTAATGTGCTGGGACCAAGAATGAGAATGATGCATTTTCAGAAATACTTAGATATTGAGGTTACACTAGTATTGAACACAATTTGAATTATTTCGATCAGTGCATTTAAAAAGTATGGATTGTTCTTAGTCAAGTTAATACAAATTACTGCTTATCAGAAATATTCATGACTTCAAAAGCATTCTGTGTTGGTACAGAGGACTATCTGGAATAAATGCCTTACACAATATTTGTCTGTGCTTTTGCTGAAGTTAATATTTGGATGAGCCAATAGGAGTAGTGGGTACTTTTCTGAGAAGACTTTTGGGAACTTGTCCTATATTAGACAGCAAAATGTCTCTGTGAAGTATGCATATCTGGAAACTTGCATGTCACAACCTACAGCATATTTGCCATTTAGGATTTTTTTGAGTGTTTTGTCTTGGTTTTTTTCTCCAGACTAAGGTAATAACTAGAATAGCTGGAAAACAGTGCTTCCCACAGTATTATTACTGCGTACATAAGAATGATGATGACTTTAAGGAAAATAATTCTTTAATAGTTTGAATTATCTGTTGATTCTTGTCTTTTCTCTAGGTACTGAGTCATCTCTCACCTACTGGAAAGATCTCTGATGATAGTATTCGCAGCCTGTTCTTTGGAGACTATTTGAAGCCAGACAGTAATGTAAAAGTATATGATGAAATCAGAGACTTAAAACAACTGATAACCGTGATGGAATACTACCTTGAGGAATACAACAATATCAGCAAAGCACCGATGTCCTTAGTCATGTTCAAGTTTGCTGTTGAGCATATCTCAAGGATATGCAGGGTACTGAAACAGGATAATGGACATCTCTTGTTGGTGGGGGTTGGCGGGAGTGGTCGGCAAAGTGCTACCAAGCTAGCCACCTACATGAATGCCTTTGAACTCTTTCAAATTGAAATTACGAAGTCCTATGGAATCAGTGAGTGGAAAGAAGATGTTAAGCGAGTCATGCTGAAAGCAGGTGTTGCTAACAAGAGTGTGTCCTTTTTGTTCTGTGATAATCAAGTAAAGGATGAATCATTTGTAGAAGATATCAACATGCTTTTAAATACCGGTGATGTGCCTAATATCTTTGCAACAGAAGAGAAAGCTGAAATTGTTGAGAAAATGCAAGGTGCAGCAAGGCTGGAGAACAGGAAAATTGAAGCCACTCCCCTTGCTATGTACAATTTCTTTACTGAAAGGGTGAAGAAAAATCTGCATATTGTCTTAGGTCTGTATGCAATGTGTTATTTCTTAGAATGTTTTTTCTTAGGCTTAGTTTTTTCTGCTTCCTAACTGCAAACAAACTTAGGTAACAATTATGATTTTGTTTTTTTCCTAGCCATGAGTCCAATTGGAGATACATTTCGGAATCGATTACGGATGTTCCCTTCACTCATAAACTGCTGCACCATTGATTGGTTCCAAACCTGGCCTACAGATGCTTTGGAAATGGTTGCTAACAAGTTTTTAGAGGATGTTGAACTTGAAGATGACATTAGAAAAGAGTATGAGTTTATCTGTTAAGAAACATATGAAGCAAATGTTTGTTCCCTTCCCCCTCGCACCCCCAACATCCTTGATCAGGAAACTGTCCTTATAAATGGACAATGCTAAGCCAACTCTGGGATTTCAGTGCAAGTAAAAGATATCTACATCTATGTATCTGATGTTTCTGAAAACCAGGCCACTCTTCGAAAGCAGTCTAAGATATTTCTTGTAAGGGGAAAAAACAATTCTGCCTTCACCAACAATAATCTAATTTCATTGGAGTCATTTCCTCATAATTAACATAAAGACAGATTGTATTTTCATAGTAATGTGGAAACATTTTCTCTAGGGTTGTGTCAATGTGCAAATATTTCCAAGAAAGTGTGAGAGAGCTCTCCATCAGCTATTACACTGTGCTGCAAAGACACAACTATGTGACACCAGCTTCATACTTGGAACTGATTCTTACCTTTAAGACTCTGCTGAATAGCAAAAGGCAAGAAGTTGACATGATGAGAACTCGTTACCTTATGGGACTTGAAAAACTTGAGTTTGCATCTTCCCAAGTAAGTTTCACATGAAAACACTGAATATGTGCCATATGCATGCTTTAGTATGGGGTCTGTATAAGCTGATTGAAACTTACAAAAATAAAACTTATTAAATTTCCTCTTCACTATATTCGTGATGCTACTGATAATTTTCTATAGAAAGCCAGCAGGAAAAGTTAGATTACTGCTTAGTCATTTTAGGGAATTGTGGTATATAAATTCAGATTATATCACTTAATAGAAAGCTACATGAAATTGATGGTACTCATTAAATATTGAAGGAATAAACCTTACAAATGTCGTTATTTTCTCAAAACCTTATATGGAGAATCGATGCCTCAGCATCCAAATACGTATTACCCTTTTCAAAATATGGGAGAAGCTGAAGAATATTGTAAGACAATAATAAACATTAATTCCTGAGTAGATTTCCAGTAGGAAATTAATCAGGTTCCAGGTAAATAACCCCCTTTTTCAACCCATGTGATCCAAGATGAAAAGCAAAGGGGCTTCCAGGTACTTGCTGGATGAAGAAGAACGTCCAGTTTGCCACTGTTGTTGTCTTCCAAGTGTCTTTTGGATTTTGTTTTCCACCTGTGCAATAAAGGATTACTTGGGGTTCCATAAATTGAAACTGACTGTGAGGAAAAAAATACAATTAGTCAATTTATTTGTCATCATTGAAATTAAGTGGATCATAAAAAAGCAAGCGTATTGCATGGATGATTAAAAAAATCCTTTCAAAAAATCTATTCAGTTAAATAAAACAGCTCTTAATAAAAATAGGCTAGAGAGCTATTTTAATAATTATTTAGATCAAATGTCCCTTTTTAGATTGTATTAATATAGTGCCTTCTGTTCTTTCTTCCTAATGCATACTGATGTGAAATGCATGCAATGTTTACACAAATTTCTTCTTGATTTCCTGTTATGTTCATCAGGTTGCAGAGATGCAGAAACAATTGACTGCCCTTCAGCCTGAACTGCTTCAGACTTCTGCAGAAACAGAGAAAATGATGATCCAAATTGAAAAGGAAACAACTGAAGTAGATGCAAAGAAGGAATTAGTTTCAGCAGATGAAAAGGAGGCTAATGAAGCAGCAGCTGTTGCTAAAGCTATTAAGGTAGTGTACAAGGGCTTGAGCCTTCATGGATTCCGAGGCTTTCCAAGTAAATGGGAGTTGTGATGATGTGTTAATGGTATGATCCAAGCTCTTAAAGTAACAAAGTTGTTAGCTGATGGTGAATGAGATGTTCCTAGTATAAACAAGGTAAATTTTGGCTGTTTCGAGTATGACTCTATCTCACAGTACTGCATAGCTTCCATTTCTAGTTCACATCCGAAAAGCTGTATAGCTCCTATTTCTGTACTAATACATTCTCCTTCTCAACAGATTGAGTAATGAAGTTATACTGTTTCCAGGCCCAAAGACGGTTTAGAGTTAGCTGAGGTAATTTGGCATAGCACTGTCTGGAACCCTGTTAGGCATAACCTAAGAGATATTGCTATAACCAGACATCTATAGCACAGAATTTCCCATGGGAAGCTGTAGGATTCCTCAATATTTTTTTTTGTAACTAGTTGGAAATGTCAGTGATAGATAAGACAGATAATTACTGAGATCTGAGTACATGATAAAGAATTTAAGCTACACAGTATATATTTTTACTTGATCAGCACTGTAAGATTTAACTAAGAACAGCTGTATCTAACCTGTATTTTAATTCTTGTCAGACGTGAGAGACTTTGATCTTGAAAGCTTGTCTGGCTTTTTGAGCTATCAGTTCAGCTTATGGAAGGTACTAATTTCTCTACAAACCTTCTCTCTTTAAACTGCACAGATAAATTGTGAAAGTAGTTTTCTCTCCAAGAAACACAATGTTGTGAAGAGTCTTTTTATTAGGTACTTGTAAGCAGAGAAGGTTCTCTGAGCCTGTGCTGGAGTGGGGTAAACAGGCTGCAGACATGGTACTGTAGGAAGGTTTACAGGCTTCTGCCCAATGTCTTAACAGGACGAATGTGAAGGAGACCTTGCTGAGGCCATGCCAGCTTTGGAGGCAGCACTTGCAGCTCTTGATACCCTGAATCCTTCAGACATCTCTCTTGTGAAATCCATGCAGAATCCACCTGGTCCTGTTAAGCTCGTCATGGAGAGTATCTGTGTCATGAAGGGAACTAAACCAGACAGAAAGCCTGATCCAAGTGGCAGTGGTAATGATGCAGTATTTGTTATCCTTGCCCTAGGAATGCTTGGGGTGCTGCTGTGTGGTACTAGTGAAGTGCTTCTGGTGTGACTGCAGTCATGTGCACTAGAAGTGCATTTTGCTAGCAATGACTTACAACCACGCTGAATAGTTAAGAGCTGCTTTTGCCGTTGTAACATACTGCACTTGCTTGACACTGTTGTACAAACTTTGTAAACACGATCCCAGTCACCAGCACAAAGTCATCTCTTCAACTTGCTTTGAGCCAATCTCAAGATTTGCATTGCCTTGAGGGAACTCTGGGAGCTGGAGATGTGCTGTGCACCATTCACCTGTATTTTCCCCTCTAATCTCTGCTACCAAACTCTTATCAGTTATACTGGGAGACAGAATTCTAGGTATACCCCTGCCATAGCTGATGACTCTTAACAAGCTCTTTCTGTGTGGGTTATGTTTTTACTGTGGGATTGCACAGGATTTGCAAGGTAGGAGAGGAAATAGACCTTTTTCTTTCACTTTTCTTCTACCTTATGCCCTCACAGTTCAACCCGTCACAATTGAAAATAAGAATTCTATAAATGTCTTTCATCCAAAACTGTCTTACCTAGGTTAGGAAGGAATGCTTTCACATAGTTACTGATTTAGCTAATAACCTATGCTAAGAAAGACTGTATAGTAATTTGTTTTCCTTATTTTGCTTGGTTGATGTAGAATTAATACAGAATTAATAAATATGACAGGTTAGTGATGCTGAAGTTCCTGTCTGAATGTCTTTAGGAAATGATTTTCTGAAACTAGTTAACAGGGGTTGCATAGTAAAATTCTGTTGCAAAATCATTAATGTTAATTCTTCATATTATGTTTCAAGGATTTTTTCAGTTTGAACATGGATGTTTTAAACCTGACTTCAGTATTATTTGCAATATAGGTAAAATGATAGAGGACTACTGGGGACCATCTAGAAAAATTCTTGGAGATCTGAAATTCCTTGAGAGCTTGAAGACGTATGACAAGGATAATATTCCTCCTGCAATAATGAAGAGAATTAGAGAGAGGTTTATTGATCATCCAGATTTTCAGCCAGCTGTTATAAAAAATGTCTCATCTGCCTGTGAAGGACTATGCAAGTGGGTGCGAGCCATGGAGGTATATGACCGTGTTGCAAAAGTGGTTGCCCCAAAGCGCGAACGTTTGAGAGCTGCAGAAGAAATGCTGGGCATTCAAATGCAGAAGCTAAACACAAAACAAGCAGAACTTAAGGAGGTAGTTGATCGTCTGCAAGATTTGAATGATGAGTTTGACAAAATGAATGACCGGAAGAGAGAATTAGAAAATAATATTGAAGTCTGTTCACAAAAGCTTGTCAGAGCTGAACAACTAATTAGTGGTCTTGGTGGAGAGAAAGATAGGTGGACAGAAGCTGCTCGATTATTAGGAATTCGGTACATAGACCTTATAGGAGATGTGCTGTTATCATCAGGAACTGTGGCTTATTTGGGAGCCTTTACTGTCGACTACCGCTTAAAATGTCAAAAGCAATGGCAGGTCCTGTGCAATGAAAAAAACATACCGTGCTCTAGCGATTTTAGCTTAAGTAATACATTAGGGGATCCAGTCAAAATCCGTGCGTGGCAGATTGCTGGATTGCCAGTTGATTCTTTTTCTGTTGAAAATGGCATAATTGTTTCTAACTCAAGAAGATGGGCTTTAATGATAGATCCTCAAAGACAAGCTAACAAGTGGATAAAAAACATGGAGAAAACGAACAGGCTGTCAGTTATCAAATTAACTGACACACATTATGTGAGGACATTAGAAAATGCTATTCAGCTTGGAACACCAGTCTTACTAGAAAATATTGGTGAAGAACTAGATGCTTTCATCGAACCCATTTTATTAAAGCTAACTTTCAAACAGCAAGGAGTAGAATACATGAAATTAGGGGAAAATATAATTGAATATTCAAAGGATTTTAGGTTTTACCTAACAACCCGCTTAAGAAATCCTCATTATCTTCCTGAAGTGGCTGTGAAAGTTTGTCTACTCAACTTCATGATTACACCTGTGGGTCTTCAGGACCAGCTTCTTGGAATTGTAGCTGCAAAGGAAAAGCCTGAGCTAGAAGAAAAGAAAAATAAACTGATTGTAGAAAGTGCAGCTAACAAGAAACAACTAAAGGAAATAGAAGATAAAATCCTGGAGATTCTTTCCAATTCAGAGGGAAACATCTTAGAAGATGAAACAGCAATTAATATTTTGTCTTCATCCAAAGAGTTATCTGAAGAAATCTCCGAAAAGCAAAAAATTTCCTCTGTAACTGAGATGCAGATAGACTCTACTCGAATAGGGTATAAGCCAGTTGCTGTTCATTCAGCTGTTGTTTTCTTCTGCATCTCTGATTTGGCAAACATAGAACCTGTGTACCAGTATTCGTTGATTTGGTTCATTAACTTGTATGTTCATTCTATTGCTGAAAGCAAAAAGAGTGAAGATCTAGAAGAGAGAATTAAAAATATAACCGAGCATTTCACAATAAGCATCTATAATAATGTCTGTCGTTCACTGTTTGAAAAGGACAAGCTGTTATTCTCCTTTCTTCTAACAGTAGGCATTATGAAGGGAAAAGACCAAATAGATGATGAGGTTTGGCGTTTCCTGCTGACGGGAGGTGTTGCTCTTGATAATCCTCACCCCAATCCAGCTCCAGATTGGCTGTCTGACAAATCATGGGCTGAGCTCATACGTGCGTCTAGTCTGACAAACCTCCAGGGACTAATGGAACATGTAAGAGAGAATTTTTCAAAGTGGAAACTAATATATGACTCTTTAAGACCTCATGAAGAAACCTTCCCAGATGCATGGAGCACACTGATGGGATTAGATCGCATGGTTGTTCTCAGATGTTTGAGACCTGACAAAATTATTTCAGCAGTGCAGGAGTTCATTGTGGAAAATATGGGAAGAACGTTTATTGAACCACCTGCTTTTGATCTTAGAAGAAGTTACAGTGATTCAAATTGTTGTGCCCCTTTGATTTTTGTATTGTCACCAGGTGCTGATCCTATGGCAGGTGAGATTGGTATTAAAAAATTCTTTTTTTTATCTGGTTAAATGTCATTGAGTGTGACTAAACCGTTAATAGTGTAGGCCCCTTCGTTTGATCTTTAAAGTATAATACAGCTATGGTGGAATTGCATCTGCCCATATATAAACAATGACAGTAAAATTGCTAGAGGGTGGAATGAATGTAGTGGTGATGAAATGTCTCTGAGCAGCAATTTAGGGATCTAACAGCTTGTAACATCCAGACCAGTTTATAATTTATGCTTGCATTACAATTCTTTCAGTGGGTGTTTAGGACGTGCCCCAGTCTTTGTTGCAATCCCTTCTCCAGAAAGTTTCCTCCCTCTCAGTTACTAATTAAATGGTGTGTATGACCACACTTAAAAACACATCTGTTAAATGTCCTTTAAAAAATAACCACCCAGATTATTTTTAAACCTGTTTTTTTACTAAAAGAATTGTAATATGGAGCCATACCATCAGGATGTATTTCCAGGATGTACTGGTTTTGATGGCAAAGCTGCGGGGCTATTTTTAAGCAGATCTAAAGATCCAATTTACAGCTCAACCCCCATAAAAAATTGTACCCATGCAACAGCGAGTAGAGAGCTGTAGCGCAGGCTAGAAATGAGCACTTGGGGCTAAAGGAGAGGACAGTCATTTAACCTGGCTAGTTATTGTGGTATTCTGTTTTTAGTATTACTTATACACCTAAATTTTAGCATGTGCCGCAGAAACACAGTGACTGATGCAGCATTTGATACTACTTCTAGGTTGATTTGGTAGGCACTTTTTTCAGTTGAGTAAAATATTTGTTGACTTTTGTCCCTTTAATTAATTTTTACATTATAAAAATGATGAACATAACAGAAATCTACTTTCTAATAGAATTTGTCTTTGTTTGCATGTGTGAAACTTGCCATCCTAGGTTTGCTAAAATTTGCTGATGATATTGGCATGGGAGGTGCAAATATTCAAACTATTTCGCTTGGACAGGGCCAAGGCCCAATAGCAGCAAAAATGATTTATCAGGCTATTACTGATGGAACCTGGGTAGTGTTACAAAACTGCCATCTTGCAACTAGCTGGATGCCTGCTTTGGAAAAAATCTGTGAGGAAGTTATAGTGCCTGACAGTACCAATGATAAGTTCAGGTAGGGGTTCTAATATTTTGCTCTTTTTAATGGGAGTATTTCTTGTTTGCTGAAGAGATTAGTAAAAAGAAATGAAACTGCTTTTGTGTGAACAACTAATATAACATTCGTATTGTTTATGTGCAGTGATAAAATAAAGAGACCTAATTAGGATGTCATCTTTTTAGCTGTCCAATATAATCTGCTTTATGCCTGCATTTTAGAACAAATTTAGATGTTTTCATTATAGTCAAGCAA
>Ga0181612_173212_pt1 | contig 12068 bp, 6 predicted proteins | sample HoacroProtozoa21_FD_119630 | JGI IMG/M metagenome (GOLD analysis project Ga0181612, IMG submission 119630) | Hoatzin crop microbial communities from Cojedes, Venezuel. Combined Assembly of Gp0051906, Gp0051904, Gp0051908
AATTTATATGGGACAGTTTGTCATCCCGTTTGTGGTTCTTGGGTCTAACAGTTACAAGGTTGGATTTCAGGAGAATTTTAGATATCCTCTGGCGTTGTTCTTCTAATACGCAGCTTAGTACCTCACCTGTAGGTAGTGGCTTAGTTCTCGATAATTCACATTAATTACTAGGGTCAAGTCCAACAAATGTTTAAGGCAGCAACAAGAATCCTTCACGGTTCAGTGCTTCGGTAGTCGTGTCGAGGATGGTTTCTTCTCTTCAGGTGAATCGCCCGGTGTTCACAGGTAGCACTGGATTGCCTTACCTCCAGTTAGGCCTGTTGTCTCTGGTTTGTAGAATCTCCTGTGGATTCCTGCAGGGTAGGAACTGAAAGTTTAATAAATCTTACACTGTAAAATATCATTATATTTTATACTCAGTAAAAGATCAGGGGGGTGTATGTAGACTTACATATATTTCCCACAAGCTAATTCCATGTCTGTGTGCATATTCAGGTGCCTCTGATGCACCTAAGTATGGATTTGCTTTGGATGATTGATTTTTGTAATCTTGTAAGATCCAATTTGTCTTCCATGACATCAAAAAATTGTCATTTTCTGATGAGAAGCTTCTGGGCAATTTGCACTGAAGTGTCAGTTCATCGCTCAGAAGCAGTGAGAGCTGATTGCCAGCTTTTAACGGATGTTCAGACTATAACGTATTTTCAGATGGCAGCTACCTCTGCACTAATGTTAAATGCCCTGTGGGGCATCGGGGAGACTGAGCCTTCACTTCAGAAGAAATAATAAATAGAAGTCCTCAGTTACTAGGACCTGAAACTTTCTTTAAGTGTCCAACTTGGATGGAGGCTGGTTCTAGTGCACTCATCTTGGTTTATATCAGCTGGGGCATGAAAGGACGGAAGCATGTATTTGCTGTTAGTCCTTTCTGCAAGCTGATTCCTGGAATGGATTGTGGGAGAGACTGCACATTTTCTTTTCATAAACAAAGGCAAAATAATAGGCAAAGACTATCATTACAGTCAGTGGGTTAAGTATGCTGTGTAGATTCTGACATCATGGGGCGGTGCAGCAGTGTCAGCTTTAGTTCAGCTTATGTCAGCGTTCCTTGTTCAAAACTCCACTGGCGCTGGTAAACAGAGCCGAAACAGAGACCAGCCCAGAACAACCAAGTGGCCTCTGCACAGCTGACATCAGTATTATGCTTATAATTTAAAATACAAGAAAATACTCTTGCTTCACTATGGTTTTTTTCAAACCATTTATGCTGCAGATAACCATTTTTTATTTACTGCATTCAGTCCAGAAATAATAGCTAACTAGATCCTTCATACTGAGTCTGGGAGCATCAGTATTACAGATGTGAGAGACTGTCCCTGTTCCTGGGACACAGAGTTCTCTGAATCGGCTCATTGAAATAATGACCGACATCTCAAGAGCCTACTCAGTTTCCATTTATGGAAGTTAGACAGTATGCCATTACTATAGTACTTCATCTTTTTTACTTCATTGTGCAATCAGAAAAGGGAAGCTGAAGTTACTGCATTTATGTGTTTATTTAATATAATGAAACTTTTGTAACTACTGGTTTTATTCTTGAGAGAGTTCAATGAATTCAATGAAAAATTAATTATGACATAGGAATAGTATAAGCCAAACGGTAATACCAAAGTATAATATTGCAGCTAATGTTAGAACAACATTCATGCAGTCATTCATATGGTCATATTCATACCTTTTTTTTTTAAACTCAATGTATCTAGGAAATACATAACAACTATTTTGGGTTTTAAACATTGTTCCTATCTTACAAATGGAGAGCTAAATGATTTTTATTATAACATTTTGTGTACATGATAGATGTACCAGACACCTCCAGGGAGTATGAATCATTGGAGTGGTCTGAATTATACTGAAAGCTTTCAGAAATAACTGGAAAATAAAATGTTGTAATTGCTTTGTATATTTTTTACAAAAAAATTAGATTGTAATCTGGAAATATTTTACTGTTTCAACTACTGGAAAAAAGACTTCTTTTTTTTAAAAAAAAAAAGTTGTATTGGAACTGTATCTGCTATGCATAAAAAGTAGCACCAAAGCCACATTCTTCAAGCTCCTTAAACTGGTTCTTAGTTGATGGCTTGATGCCCCTTTGTTATGCCTTCTGACTGATTCTTGATCTAAGGGAAATGACCTTAGAAACAGCCTTGTCTGTGTGGGAGGATCCCAATATTCAGTTTTGAAATAGCACTTCTTCAAGCTGTTCTCGGATAGATCACATCTGGCCAGCTGTGAAAAACATGTCTCAGACGCAGGGCATGTAGAGCGTTCTCTGAGGGTGCTTCTTACAATCATTTGTCCTACAGCCTCAAGAGCTTACTCATTTGCCGTATAAGGATGTCAGACATAAGTAAATATTATGCTCTTAATTACTGCAGAGCGTTTCATGGATAATTCATCCCGCTGAGACTGAAGAGTAGGTTATATTTTCTCAAAAAATTGTAATTACCTTCCCCAACTGCGGATACTCTAGGCAGTGAGTGCCGTGTCTGTGAGCCAGGAGGCATGGAAGCTGAAGCCTTAATGAGTGCTTGAAATTGGAAATTCAGGCAGTGCTGACGCTGTCCTTCGCTCATCCGTGTGCGTGTGGGCGGTGAAAGAGCCTGCACTCAGCAGGTTGTCTTCCATAGTGTCCTGCAAGTCACGAGTGCAGCTGGGAGGTGGAGTTTCATCCCATTGTGTCTCCTCGCTAGTGAATGTTCAAGTCTGACACCTTTATTTTACTGTAATTTTTGTGATTTCATTGCTTTTAAATCATATGAAGACTTTGTGTGAAGGACTTCTTGGGTTTTATATGTACTGGAAAAGAAATTAAATATGAAATGTGTTAGAAACATTAGGTGAGTATTTTCTTCCAACTGTCTCCCCTTTGGTATAACATCATGTGTCCAAAAGTCATGAGAACCCAATGTCTACATTTAACTTCAGTCGCATATTTTTTCTTTCTGATTTGATTCTGAAGATTTCAAATGTATTTGAGTATTCAGGTAGTTCTTCAATTGCTAAATATTTTTTAAAATACTTTGTTACACAGTTCTGAAGAGGCTATAGTTGACATTTGCTTCTAGTTTTAAAACCTGGTTTAATGTCTTGCTAAAAGTCCATAAAAAGGTTATTTCATTTTTTGTCATCCACTGTCAGGGAAACACTTGTTCGGAGATTCAGGTGATTTGTATGAATTGTATTTCTGGGATGCACGAAAATAGAAAACAAGTGTCTCAGTCTAAAAATTCTTCTAGTTTTTGACAAGAATGTCTTAATAAGGATCCAGCTAAACCTTAGAGGAGTCTCGTGCATAAGGCTGGAGGAATTTAAGAATAAAGTTCTTCACTGGAGGAAATTTAAATATTGAAAAGGAACAAAATTACATTTAGTACTAAATGCAGGCTTCCTTCCATCCCAATAATCTTACGCCTCCATTTAAAAACCAACAAACCAAACTGATAACTGTAGTTTAACAGATGTAGATGATGTAGACCAGTAGTAGAAGATGAAGGAAAAGGTTAGCTGCGATACCACAGAAATTCACTCGTTAGGTCCAAAGGAGCCTTTCCACCTTGCAAAGTCCAGGCAGCAGGAAGATGTGCGCTGCCGCTGTCGTGCCCACTATGGGAATTCCTAGCTGCACAGGAAAGCAGCTACCCTACCTATTTTGATAACAAGATTCTGAAATACCATTATTTGACCTGTGCCCCCACGATGTTAAGCTGTGATACTCCTGTGTGAGCACCTCTTTGCTGGTCTAAACCAAATGCAGCGCACAGAGCTGTTGTTTCTGTTTCTTCCCAAAGCTGGACCAGATGTCACTACTTTGATGGCAGTAATGTTCCAATTTTTTGTTGTTATTGCAAGCATAGCAACTGGAAATTTTTAATACATCCTTCTGCTGTACAGTAACAACAGAGACTAAAGAAAACGGTGGGCAGGGTATCAAGCTTCTATTTTGTGTTAGGAGGAGAGCGACGTACAGGCATTGCTATCGGAGCTTGTCGTAATCCACCGGTGTCCCTTACGCTGGAAGCACGGAGAGAAGCGACACAGGGGCTGTGCGGTCCTCTGTGTGCTGGGAGAGGAGCGCCGGGTTCGCCCCGACTGCTGCCTCTGTTCAGGAACTGCTGTCACCGCAGCGTCAACCAAGGGCAGCACGCTTAGACCACAGCACGCCGCACCCCTGTAACCAGTACAGTGTTTCGAAGTACCTTCACTGAATTTTTATGCAGTAATTGTCTAGATTTATGAATAAGTACACTTTAAAGATATTGTGACTAGATAACTTTTACTTCAGGCATTGTGACATTACATTACTGTACTTCAGGCATTGTGACATTCTTCATTTCTGCCGTACCTGACGGTTTTCCTTCTTGAATCGCTGTTTTTCCAGAATCTCACTTAAGACGTCTAAACTTTGGTTTCCTTATTCAAGCTGTAACAAAAAGTCAGTTCATTGACGTTTCTTAAAGAATAACAACCTTGCGAATCTATTGACTGCAATAAATCATTTCCAAAAGGTGTGAAACAAATATTAAGAATTCTTTTCTCTTTTTCTGCAAGTGGTCCTATGCTTTGGAGAAGCCGAACACTGGCAGCATATTTAATATCGCTTGGTCTATTGATGGCACTCAGCTAGCCGGGGCATGTGGAAATGGGCACGTCATTTTTGCCCATGTCGTGGACCAGCGCTGGGAGTGGAAGAACTTTGAAGTAACGTTAATTAAGAGGAGAACCATGAAGGTAATCTTTGCAGTTCAGAGCTGTGCGTTTGGATTACTAGCTTTCTAAGAATTTTTTTGTTTTTAAATACAAAATGGGAATTTTTAAGCCTTGACGAAACATTGTCCTTTCTGTGTATGTATGACTGAAAACGTTTAAGAACATAAAATGGCCAGTTAGCAAATAGTGTAAATAATGATCAGTAGTACAGAAGATCAGATCCATGTAAACCAAACCATGCCACCAGATGGACCAGAAATACGTAACTCAGAAGTACTTTATCCTCCAGAAAAGGGCAAAGCTCCTTCGAAGAGCACGTGAAATTAGCTGTGGGAGGCCACTTATGAGAGAGAGATAATTTCAAGTGTAAGCAATATGTCTGTGCAGAGAACAGTACAATACATTGGCCAAAACCAAAGCATCATATTAAATAGTATTACAGTAGCTGTCAGCAAAGGGAAGCTGCATAACCAAGTGCAGATAATACAGAGGAGCTTGCTTTACCTTGTCTGCATTTGCGAGCGGTTGGAGGCACCGATGCCCTGTGTAGCAGCTAATGCTTTAGTAAGGTTCATTGTATCCCTGTTGTTAAGGAGGCTGTGCTGAATGCTGCTGTCTTAGGGCATGTCCAGATAAGTGTGGTCGCTGGCTATAGCTGTAAAGAGTTGTAATGTGCTTTTCTGCACTGCGTATTGTGTTACAGCCTAGATTCAGATCTTCCGAAGCTACAGCAATTTGTCATATATCATAGAACATAGATCAGGTACCTGCTGGTGCTTCCAGCTGAGTACTGAGCTGCAGGCACTGACCTCGGTGGGAGCTGCCAAGTCTCAGCGCTGCTGGAAATGAAACAGGCCCCTGCATGTGGTTTCTGGAGCTGAAGTTTAGGACCCTGCTTTTGAAAAATCTTGGCCTGAATCCACGTTTAGGTTACTGAATATCTGGGAATTGATACAAAAATATGAATTTTTACCTTCTAATTTGTCCTCTGTGTTCCCAGACACTGACTCACAACGTTCACTCTCTGAACACTGGGATAATATAAGATTTCCATTCTTACAAATTTTCCAAATTACACATTTGGTACTGGACACCAAGCCGGTATTTTCAATATCGAAGTCAAGTTCCTAAATTCCTAATTAGGCCCTTAAATGTTTTTTTGGTCTTGATTCTTAAATGTTGAATATGTAATTGGGAAAAGTTGTAACAACAGAAATGCTGTATTACAATTTGGTCCGGTGGGTGGGATAACATGAGTCAGTGTCTGGGAACACAGAAGGCAAATTAGCAGGTAAAAATGCATATTTCTTCTTTCATTCCCAGACATCGACTCGTAACAGATGGGCTCTGTGAATGATCTCCAGGGTGTTTGAATATGCAAACAACTGAGGAAGTATAGCTAACCTTGATTTAGGACTAATTTTTTTATTTTATTATAGTGATTTTTATTGTATTTCTATGTATTTATGTAGGAAAATATTGCCTACAAAAAAGTTCTAGATGCATTCTTTTTTTCTGAGTACTAGAATAGCTAAGTTAATTATGGTCGTATCACTGTGGTAGACAGAGCAATTAATATGTCTTTGGAAATGGTTTCTAGGCTTTCATATTAATTGAGTTCAGTCCTTGTTTTGCAATTGGTTGTATAATGGAGAAAATCAAAGAGAAGTTACCACCCTCAGAATGATGACATCTTAAAAAAAAAAACCCCAATATCAAACAAAACCAAACACACACACACGCCCGCCCCCCTACCCCCGTCATAAGATATCTCCTTAGATTATAGCTGCCTAAAATCTTTGAGCTCAAAATTCTGTGCTGATTACAGACAAACGGTGGTTTTCTTGAAACATTCTCATTTGAGCAATTTTTCACAGAAATGGCAAAGGCACAGCCTGCTCACCAAAGCCATCTCCTAAATTTCTCTTACTTCGGAGTGTGGTAGCGTTAAAATATATGCTAGAGCTATGCAACATCTTTATCCAAACCTTGGATGTTGCTGAATTGTTCTGATGGGGATCGTGATGGGATCGCTGAAGTATGACATTTCAAATGTTTCAGTAATCAGCAACTGAACAATCTTAAAATTGGACCTTTCAGACGGCTTTGATCTCCGATGATTTTCTCAACCCCATGTCTAATATTGCACTTATGTATTCCAAGCATGCATTGATTACTCCTTGCTTTTAAGGAACTCCATCTAGCTCCTCAGTAATTATCCGTTGTTTGTTCAGAGTTTGTAGAACCTTGGAGTTGTAAGTTTTCACTAATGCTGTGAAAGTGCCTGTTGCCACATAGAAACGTTCTTCTGCCAATGGCGTAACAGTATCAGCATTTACTTATAATAAGAACTAATATATTTCACTAGTTAGTGTTCATTTATTGTTGTTTCATTCAACCCAAATTTGCTTTTGATCAGGTGCAGAATGTTATTAATGATGTGGTGGATTTGTTGGAATTCCGTGACAGAGTTATAAAGGCCTCTTTGAACTATGGGCATTTGGTTGTTTCAACTTCTCTTCAGTGTTACGTGTTTTCGTAAGTACTACAAATTCATGAAGCTTTCTCAAGTTTCTCTCACAGTAGTAAGAGAGCAGAAACTTCATCTGAAGTGCAGGAGTTTTTAGGTTTTTTTTACTAATTGAAATATTCTATGGAACTTAGCATCATCAACACAAAGTGTATTGGAGTATATTTGCCCTCCCCCTATCATCCTTTCTTTCAGCTTCTTGCTGGTGCTGTGATTGCCTGTTCATTTTGCTACAAAAATGTAGCATTCTTTCTTTCCACCTAGAGGCAGCGGGAACGGTGGCTGGATACAAGTGTGTTTGTCCCGGTTATGTGCCTCCATCTAGGGACTCCTTTTTTTGGACACTGCTTCTGGTATGCCATTTTTTTGGAATAGAATAGGAATGATTCAATCCTGCTTCATGTTTTAAGAACATGATATTCTGTTTTGTATGCTGAAATTTAAAGTTTACTCCTAAAGGCGCTTATCTGCTCAGTGAGATGACTCAAGCTGAACAATAATGCAGCCTGTAATAGGGCAGACAAGAGGAGGACTCTCCTACCTCCGCACCGCTGTGAAAGAGATGAACCACAATCCAGAAATATTTTTAAAATAGGTTTGCTTCATATAAATATGATTTTGCTGTTTACTCAGACTCCTGGGTCAGCTGCTGCTAGCGTAAAGGGATGCAAAAATGAAGGCAGAAGTGTTATTGGATCATACTCTGTGGTTATCAGTGTTACTTGGCTTCCTAAATGCTGTTTTCCTTTTGAAAACCTCCCTTTTTGTGAATGTTAGCTGATTAAAATGTGTGTGCTTTACTTAGTGAATTCAACTTCATATTTGCAATAGTATGTAAAGATTAGCGGTTTTAACAAATGATTTTTTTTTTTTTTTTCAGTACAAAGAACTGGAATACGCCACTGATCTTTGACCTGAAGGAAGGAACAGTTAGTTTGATTCTACAAGCGGAAAGGTAGCGTACTTCTTGTAATGCTCACTATTAGATGAGAACGTGCATTTCCTAAAACTTCGTTATATACAATAAGCACATATTGGAGTATTGGAAATAAACAAAAAGAATACATTATTGTTTGGTAGCATGTAAAGGCTTAGCTGGTACATTTGCCATAGGTCTGTGGTGGTGGTAATGGATCTTCCCATACATTATGTATGTTTATACTCTTCTTTATGGAAGAAAGTAGATCTTCTGACAGCTGGGTTTTTTTGACGTTTTATATTGCTTCTTTGGAACTGGAATATATTTTATATAAATTATCTTTGACCTCCAGTTTTTATTTAAAACATTGCCAGGTATGCCAAATAAAAAGAAACAGTTTCATTTTTCTTACATATTTGTATTTATATTTGCAAGAAATTACTGCTTTTTCTCAGTTTAAAAGAAAACTTCCACCTGTATTTCCTAAAAATAATTTGTCAAAGAGGTCTTTACATGTGCTTTTGTGTCAAGTCTTTCAAAGGACTAAGAATAGGAAGTCAAAAATCTTGAGTTTTGATTATAGTCCTAATTCTTATGGACAAGTATTGTCAGACAGCTATTTCAGCAATGCGCAGCACAGTGCTCGCTGCATATTTGAGTGTCCCAGGTTAAACATTAAAGTCCTGGTCTACGAAGATACCGCAGCAGAGAGTGGGTAAGCAAGTGGGTAGGATTTTGAAGATCAGTTTCTAGATCTGGAGTTCTGTCCTGCCAAGTGAAGTAAATTTTGAAAATGTGGCGCAGATGCTTTGGCAGTGTAGGTGTTCCACAGAAATGAACCTAAGGGTTTGGTAAAACCCGTCTACGTCGAGAGCTGTCCGTGCAAGCAGGCAGTGGTTCCTCTGGTGCCAATGACTGGTGACATTTGCAATGACTGAGGTCCCAACAACCACCTTTTTGTTTATGGATGCGTTTTGTCACTATGAGCTATGGATGCTGTACTTTCCAGACAGATATTGGTATGTAGAACTATTTGTGTTCTGTATAAAAGTTTGCAGCGTGTTCCTGCAAACGAGTTCTTTTTCACTGAAGCCCTGCGTCGCAGTAGATGGTGATCATTTCATAAAGAGAGTGTCTTCTGTTGGCTTTGCATTATAATCTAGTCGTACTGAAGAGAATGGTACAGGTAATGCTATTTCAAAGCTAGCTGTAAACATTAAAGCTGTTTCTCAGCTGCATACACACAGCGTTGGCTGATGGGGTGACATGGGGGGAGTACTGTCTGCAGCTGTGTGCTTTGTCATCGGGAGTTATGAGATGTAAATCTTATAATATATATAACAGATAAAATCATAGGGATGCTAGATAATAAATATCTCATGGAAAATGATAATGTTCCCATTAAAAATGAAATCTTCCGTGCAGAGCTTTCAGAATATCAGCTTTGAATTTTAAAGCTTAGAAATTACATCGTTTAACTGAAAACAGTTGCAGGGTATTAGACAATTACCTTCAAACTGTTTGAAACTGTCATCATGGTTTGCTGTGTTACTTAGTGATTTACTTTTTTGTTGGGTTTTTCTGTAGGCATTTTCTTCTTGTAGATGGCAGAGGACTTTATTTATATTCATACGAAGGAAGATTAATTTCCTCTCCCAAATTTCCAGGAATGAGAACAGACATTCTGAATGCCCAGACAGTATCTCTGAGTAATGATACTCTAGCGGTAAAAGACAAAGCTGATGAAAAAGGTAAGTTCTCCATTCTAACAGTTTTGTGTTTGCGGATAATTCTTTATGAGGTTTTCAGCATCTTTGCATTTAACTTTACTTAGCACAGCTGTGGTAAAAAAAGAAAGCATAAAGCATAAACAGTTTCTCTATGAGATAAAGATAGTATTTATTATAAAAATGAATTAAAATTATGGGTCTTACTTAACTTTGATTAAAAAATAAAAGAGAATGAGAGATGTCTCTGAACTTCTAGTTGTGTGCAGTGCATCCGAGAAGCGTGGAGTATGGCTACAGTAGTTACTTGGACAGTAGGTTTTCACTCTCTGACATGTGATTTTCTAAAGAAGTGCCTCAGCAACTTTTTCTGCTTGACTGCTGCTTTTAGAAGCTACCAGTACATTAGCTGTGATTAATATTAGTTCTCCGGTGTTCTTTGTTTTGGTTTATTTGGGTTTGTATCTCTACAGCCTGTCAGTTTTATACAGAGCCGATGTGACCGTAGTTATGAGGCTGTGGTGTTCAGTCTCGGTGTTGTGTTCTTGAAGATTTTTATGTTCTTGAATTTTGTGTTTTGGCATCAAAAGCACTGTAATTACAAAACACAACATGGCCAAATGAGTTTCAGGTAAATTTTGTATTAAGGAGTGGTACAGGAATATCTTTTTGTCAGTCAGCTTTTTTCCTTTCTTCTGTCTCTTGATGCAAACGTGTAGTTCGCCTGTGCAACAGTTTAAATTTGAAATGTCTGCCGGAGACAGAACTTCCACTGCTGGAGAACCTGTGGCACTATAACTTTTGACTCCATGACTGTGCCATTTATAGGCCACACAAATAACGAGGAGACAGGGCTGCAGCGCTATCTGTAGCTGTATTTCTGCTGCGATACGGGCGGTGAGGGGATTACCAGTGGGAACGGCTGTGCCCAGAGCTGCTGTGACTGCAGAGTGCAGCAGTGAAAGCTTCCTGCCCGTGGTTCCAGCTGACACGAACTGTATCTGTTATCTGTAACTCTAGCTGTTCTCCTAGACTGAATGATTAGATTTGAAACAGGGTCAGAATTTTAGAATTCTTTGTCTTGCAGCAGTATTTATCTTCTTTTTGTCATACAAAAAAAACCTTTCAGTGTGAAGCGCAGAAGACAAAAGCAGATCCTGGCAGGGAGTTAGCCCTTCAGTACTGACTACGCAGTAGCTTTCTCAGCATATAACCTGCAACTTCGATTACTCGGGGAATGAAAAAAACCCTTGTAATGATCCTTTAAAATACCCGTCCCCAAGCAGAAGAAAAATTACGTGAGGTTTTTCTCACTTCCTTGTTACAAAGCCGTTTTGCTACTCCATACAAGTTACGTGTATTTTTTTTTTCTTGTGCATCCTTATCTTTTGTGCAAGAACAAATACTTCGTTCATTTGAACAATTATCTTTGAGAGTAGTATTATAACTGTAATATGTATTTCATTTCTAAGGAAAATTACTTCAGAAAATAATATCCTCTAGCACCAGGACATTAAAGATACCTAAAATAGCTGTGTAGTAATTAAAATGGGTTTTAATAATCAAAAATATATTTCAGTGTAAATTATTCAGAAGAAAGCAGTAGTTTGCCAAAGAAAAATGAATGGATAAGTGAAAAGTTGTATTTTATTTCACATCTTTTCTTTTTTGCTCCGTGTGTGTGTATATGTATTTATATTACACAAGTGTATGTATGTTTGTTAATATGTTACTTAATATGTATAACTCAGAGGCTTTATTTTATTGCCATATCCACACCTTGATGCAGTTAGAATAAAAACAATAGAAGTATTTTAGGTAAATTGAGGTTCTTTAGAAGATTCATCCATAAATATTGACTGCTGTCTATATGGATGCATACTCAAGATTTTGATGGTAAACTCACTCTTTTACCCCGTTGCCCTGCCCATCTTCCTGCACAGGCTGAAGAGCATCTCCATCTCCCAACCATTCCTATTTGTGTCACAGAATCACAGAATCACAGAATAGTAGGGGTTGGAAGGGACCTCTGTGGGTCATCTAGTCCAACCCCCCTGCCGAAGCAGGGTCACCTACAGTAGGCTGCACAGGATCTTGTCCAGGCGGGTCTTGAATATCTCCA
>Ga0181612_180724_pt1 | contig 12068 bp, 4 predicted proteins | sample HoacroProtozoa21_FD_119630 | JGI IMG/M metagenome (GOLD analysis project Ga0181612, IMG submission 119630) | Hoatzin crop microbial communities from Cojedes, Venezuel. Combined Assembly of Gp0051906, Gp0051904, Gp0051908
CTTGTAGATGAGTGTCACATTTTCCAGCCTCCAGTCAACTGGGACCTCCCCGGCTAGCCAGGGCTTCTGATGCATGATTGAAAGTGTCTTGGCAAGAATGTCCACCGGCTCCGTCAGTCCCCTTGGGTGCATCCCACCCAGTCCCATAGACCTGTTTGTGTCTATGTGGTGTAGCAGGTCACTGGCCATTTCCCCTTGGATTTTGGGGGTTTCCTTCTGCTCCTCATCCCTGTCTTCCTGCCTAAGGGGCTAGGTGTCTGGAGAACAACTTCTCTTACTGTTAAAGACTGAGGCAAAGAACGCATTAAGTACCTTAGCCTTTTCCTCATCCTTTTGACGTTTCCCCCCACATCTAATAGAGGATGGAGATTCTCCTTTGCCTTCCTTTCGTTGGTAATGTATTTATAGAAGCAATTTTTATTGTCTTTTATGGCAGTAGCTAGGCTAAGTTCTAGCTGGGCTTTGGCTCTTCTAACTTTCTCCCTGCATAACCTCATGATATCCTTGTAGTCCTCCGGAGTGGCCTGCCCCTTCTTCTAAAGGCCATAAACTCTCCTTTTTTTCCTGAGTTCCAGCCACAGCTCTTTGTTCAGCCAGGCCGGTCTTCCCTGCCAGCTCATCTTTTGGCACATGGGACAGCTGCTCCTGCGCCTTTAAGACTTTCTCCTTGAAGAGTGTCCAGCCGCAGCATTTTCTGTTGCTGAGGTGCAGATAGGCTTCAAAATTCACATTTCATAAAACCCTCATTGAAGCTTGATACCTCACATCTTCAAATCACTACGAATATCACACAATATCATTCTGCTTGCAGTTTTAGCATACTATACATGTAAGGCAAACATTCCTAACTCCACGATAATGCAGTTTTCTGTCAGGAAATTTTCTGTCCTTTAAGGGTGGCAGTAGGACAATCAAATTATCTCAGGCTCAGGTATTATATACTCTGAAAAATCTAATATATACACAAAGCCAACACTAAAAAAAAATCAAATATTTAAAATGAAAAAAATGCGTAGTTCAGATACACAATCATAATTCAATCTAACCTTGATGTCATGAGTAGAGAGTATGTGGAAAAACTGCCTTTAACAGTTTGCTTAATATAATCTGGAATTAAAGTGTCTTAATCAAAACCATGTGGTTATGATTAGTGCATAATTTTCCAATACTGTTGCTGATTTTCTGGGGCTTGTTAAGGCTGGCTTTTGTATAAACCTTAAATGCTAAATCTCAAGTTCCTGAAACATTTTCTTATCTTAAGGATTCAGGTGAATTAATCATCCTTTGAATGGGTTGTCTTTATAAGAACCAGCAAGACTGGCTTATTTTGGAGGAACTGACATTTTGAGCTAGTTTGATTTGGAGGAAAGGAAACGCGAGGTGAAAGGGTTGCTCTGTCCCTTTATAGCTGGCTTTCAGACCCGAGGACTGAGAGCATAATTGTTTCACTTGGCAGTAGGACTTGAAAGTAAAAACAGTGGATTGAGCCCTGACAGTTGATAGCTTTTCTTTTTCATTCACACTGAAAAAAGAACACTTAGCATTTCACAGCTTATGAACTGATAAATCCTTTTGCTTAACTCTGAAAGAATAATTCTCTAATGTTTGTACTATTACCTTGCAAAGATAAAACGATTCTTTCATGCACTCTACAATAATAACAAATTTTGAGAGATTTTTAATTATATTATTGTAATATTAGCTCTTCTTCGAAGGACTTGTTCAGAATGGTTTAATTGCAACTAATGTTTTTATATTTCTTTTCAATTAACTGGAAGATTTGGTAGGTAATTTATGAACTTGCATAGGAAAAATGTTATATACATCCACTGATCTGCAGCTGGAAAGAACACACACTTGAACATTTATGTTTGCAACCAGTTAAACTACTGAGTACCAAGCAGGTGAGAAGCATAGCCCAAAGATCCAGAAACAGTAATAATGAATGGGTGACAATATTACATTTATTTATGCATTTAATACATGCAATATAAGTAAGCAAGGACTGGATGAATGAACAGCAAGAGGAATTATGCCTTAGAGATAAAGATGTTCATGAAAACTGATTTGAAAAAAGAATCAAGGTGGACAATGTTAAAAGCTTTGAAAGCAAACAAAACACAAGCATATCTGAACAGAGAAGCAAACAACAAATTAAAGAGGAGGAAGCATCCTGAGAAACCACACTGAGATTAGAGTATGTAATTACAGGATTTGCAGCTTGATAAAACAACTGATTAGAGCATTGGATTAATTTTCAGTTATGAGTGAATACCAAGATCTGAAAAAGAGCCAGCTACTTTCTTTGGCAGTCTTATTCGACTCTAAAGCTCTAAGTTACAGTTTCACTTACCAGATGCACAGGGCAAAATTAAAAAGGCACTTGACATATGTGTTTAGTTACCTTCGATGGATATCACATAAGGGCATTCCCAATTACATCAGACAATGAAGACAATATTTATTATTGCATTATTATTTTTCAGATCCAGGAAACAAAAAATTATAACACCTTAAATTTAAAATTTTAAACCTAAGTTTAACAGCCAAATGGCTAATATTCTTTTCAGATAGAACACTGAAAATTTGTAAATAGCACAAGACAAAAGCTAAGAAGCTATGAAGAAAAGGAAGCTGAATTTATAGGCTAACTTATTCATGGTGTCTAACTATATGTATAAAATATACTCAGTGAACCATGTACAGCGTATGAGCTCGATCATCAACACATCCAAATATTGAGTTCTCCAGCACCCATTTCATTTAACACAACTGTGTTGAATCCTGTTTGTGAATGCTACCATGTAAGGGACGGCATCCAAGGACTTACCACACAGTGCTTCCTGAAGATCCAGTTATCCCTCAATAAGACTATCTGCAAGGACCAAACCAATGGGGGTATTGTTTAGAGTGGATGAAGACAGATGCACATACAAGTACCTTTATTATAGCAGAAGAATCGTAATTTTATTGATCAAAACTGCAAATACAGATACCTAGAAGAACTTGACTTAAACAATGCACACCTTTCCATTATTTATTATACAAATCTGAGAACTCCACTGTCTTCACCAGCTTGCTCATGTTAAACACCTAAGCATACTTCACAAGCTTTAAGAGACTAGATTGTGTTCAGATGCTTATTATTTCTTCACTTCATATGGCAAGATGCTGTGCTTCCTGTAGTCTGGTGAACCTCCCTGGTGCTGCTCACCATCAGTTCCTATGTCTTGACTTTTCAAGGCAGCTTTAATTGTTCATAGCTTGACAAACAAAAGTGATGCAAATGAAAAGGAAAGTGAAAAAGTCACTTCATATAAAAAGATGCAAAAGTTTTTTTTAGTTTGATGAGGAATCAAATGAAACCTATGTTGTTGAGCACAAGTAGGCAAGTATATCTGTCAAATATCAGATACATCAACCAAAGAAAAGATAATGCAGATTTCCCATAAGGTGTTCTATCAAATTTGGTAAACAAATGAATATAAAAAGTCATATTTACTAACAAAATAAAATGGATAGTTTCAGGTAGACTCATGAAATTCAGTAATTCAAGAGGTGTAAAGTTAATTGTCTCTGTTATATTTCCTTTCGTACCTTAGAATTAATTAATAGTTATCCAAATCAGCTCACAGTTTTAGGTAGTGCTGCGAGAAGCAGGGAAGTGGATGCGATAATCCTTAATGGGTCCCTTCCATTTTGAAATATTTTATGATTTTATGATTCTGTGATATAAATCATATTCAATTTAAATTCCACAGCTGAATACACACCATTATGTAACATTGTTTTGATGGATAACCTAACACCAGATATATTTCATATGATATTTCTGTAATAAAATATCAAAATTTTTATGCCATGCACCATCTCTGTTTTTCATACATTTGACTCTTACATGTTTATTGGCTCAAATTAGATCTGATCACTTTCGCTGATGTAAAAACTAACAAAATTAGCAAGAGTGCCTTCAAGCATGTAGAGTGGCAAGGCAAAATTCTAAATATAGACTCTGGATTATAAAAATTGGTTAAGCAGTTGTTAAGGGCTTTCTGGTCTGGTTTATCAGCAACAATCAGAAGAGGAACAGATTATAGCTTGGAAAGAAATCTTCTTCTGGTTCAGTTGTGAAAGATATAAAATCAGGGAAAAAATTTAGTTTGTGTTGAATCAAAACATGTATTTATCAAGGTTTTTAACTAAAATACTCTACACGCTGCAAAAATTGTTTAGGGGTAAACCTGTAAAATTTCCTTTTACATGAATAACATGTCTTGCTTCATGTTTAAACAGATCTAGGTCACTCTGTAATTTTTGCTTTTCTAAATTTTTTAGTCATTGAAAAAAACTCTACATTTATAATCAGGCATTTTAAAAAAGTGCAGACACAGGAAAAAAATTAAGGACTTGATCCCCTTTGCTACTTACTGACTTACTGTATGAAAAATCATGCCAGATAGCATGACCCAATGTCCCTTGACAATATGCAAACGTATTTAAATAAAAGTACAATGCAAATAATTCCTATATATCAGAAGTCTAGACATATTCCTACAGGACACTAACTACTGGAAACAATATTTGAGCAAATATAGAACTCGATTAATTCTCCAAAAGATACATGAAGGCATAAACAATATCTAAAGCTCATTCTAAATTACTCTCAAGATTCTGCTACGATCTATATCTGATATACATGATATCCAACTGATAAAGAAGTATGGAATGGAGTAAAGAAGAAATACTTGTGGCCTAGAAGAAATGCCATTATTGAGAGATCAACTTTACTTGATCCTGATTTTTAAAGAAGAATAATCCTTTTACAACCTACAGAATACTAAACTTTGTTCATCTCTTAGAGCCTTCTTTTATTCACTTACCTACATTCCTACAAAGGAGGAAAGCTACTTCAGCAAAACCGACACATCGATCGGCAGCCAGACCTCAAGTTCTCAAAAGTAAAAATAAGTAAGATTCAGAACCTCTTTTGTGCTGTTTAAAGACGCATAACAATCTTTGTCCATTTTTAACAGATCATACGAGTAATGTTGTTAATGTTGAAGTAGAAGACATAAGAAAATAACTTTTTCATTCAATTGTTCTAATTCTATTCCACGCCATTCTAATAGCTTTTTTATCGTCTTTAAAATTTTATAACCTCCTTTGTAAGTGTCTTGAATTGCAAGCAAGAAACTGCTTCAAGACCAGAAATAGAAATCTGAATAGGAGAGAAATAAAATTGTCTTGTTTCCATGAGGTTTGGCAGAAAATACACGGACAGAAAATTTAAGCATATTTACACATTTATTTTGTGTACACAATGACCATGACTGTAGTAAACCTATCATTAATTTATCAAATTGATCATTTGTACAGCAGACCCTTAGCGAAACGTCCTTAAGTTACAAAAGCAAATTCACACACAGGTTTGCATGCACACTTTCATGGCTGACCCTTGAAATATGAGGCCCTATTTTTACTGTGATTTACATATCATGTAGATGATCATTCTGTACTAGGGTAGAATCTTAATGACTGAAGCTCACTCCATGCTTCTTTATACACATTCGGTGTTCACCTGGGCAGGATTTGGCCCACACAGGTGCATGTTCTTGCAGGTTCACAAAAGGATCAGGGACAAAAGGATTCAAGATGCTACAGAAGTGCACATGAACCGTACAGGTTCAAATAACCAGTAGATCAGGCAATAAAAATAATCTTGGAATAATTTCCAAAACTTACAGCTGACTTGCATGAGTTAAAATCTACCTGGGCAGGAAAATTAATACACTGACATCTGGCAGTGCTGTAAGAATTACTCAGAGCCAGGTCCAATACAATCTTCATTCAGCTCCTGTTCTCTAGAAAGGTGTGAAAACCTTGAAAAATCAATATTTTAGGGATTGTACAACTTTGCCCAGGAAGCAGCAGCACAGAATTTGGGCAGAGTCCATGGAATTTGGTCACTGGTTCTGTAGAAATACAAATGTGACTTCAGAAGAAGCAGCAGCAGAGTGAAAAGGGATTAGGGAGGTATATTAGTCTTTATGAGAGGTCCATAGCACAGAGTAAGCAGAACAGTCTAATCATAAGAACGCCTGTGCCACCGCAGTGGCTATTGTGTAGGACACAAACAGCACTGTCAAGGGAGAACTGGCTTCTCTACCTCTCTCAAGACATAACCATGACACTGATATAAATCTCTCACAAGACCTGTGAGGGGTTAAGGGGGTAAGCAAAGAAAAATGAAGTGCAGTAAAAATTTCAGCCCACAAATATAAAGCTGTCAGTGTGGACTGAGTTTAGGAAAGGCAGGCAGTTTAAAACTACAGAGGATGGGAGGAGAAGGGAGTGGTTGTGGAAACTGCTCTTAAAGACTCCAGATGAAACTCCACCGGTCTTCCAGGAAAATTTTATTTCCATTCCACCTTGGGAGAAATGACATAGGAAGTCTGAATAAAGTCATCAGAATATGTCCAGGAGTTGTTATTTAGTAAGTCTACAAGAAGTGGGATATTGAAATACAATATTATAGCGAGATCCAAACAGTACACCACCACTGACTGTGCACAGGTTGTAAAGAGATACGTATTTGGTTATAATACAAACAGACTTAAAACGCTGCTATGGTGCACAGCAGACTTTTCAATGAGACTGATGTATACTATTAGCTTTATGCTCAGTAAAGACTCTGCTATTTTAAGTTGAAACATTTTGCTCTAGAGGGAACTTCCACTCCACAGCCTCTTTCCTCCCACCCTACTCCCAACTCCTCCTTCATTGACTAACCACAGCAAATATAAGACTTGTTAGCACAACTGTTAACACAGTTACTAGCTAATTTATACCTAATTTGCCCCTAACATCAACACTGGTACTGGCAATTTCATCATACAACATGATGCTGCTCAGAGTTTCATCTCTTTCTAAGGTACAAGTTGACAAGTAAGTTGTCTTGAACTGATATTTTTATCTCCGAGTGTAAAGACACAAACTATACATTTCACAATCAGTGTCCAACTATTGCACACAGCTCTTCTATGACATTTGAATTGTTAAAACTAGTCAGACCATTTATTCCAGTGCATTACCCCTTTAACAGAAAGTACATTTTCTTTCACGAATACTGCCAGAAAACAATATAAAAGCTCGCAAGTGGTCAAAATAAGAATGCTAAACTTACTTTCTTATTTCTCTATAACTGATGGAGCAATAGTCTCAGTGAAAACTATAATTATTAAAACCTCAAGTGACAAAATTCTAGCTTTCTTGAAAAAAAGTTGTTATTTTAGAAAGTACTGTTACTTATTTATGCTGTATGATTAGTACGTGATTAATAAAAAAAATACCATATAATGTTAAATACTCCCAGACTAACTGCATACAAGTTCATTCATGTCATTTGAAGTAACTGTATTTTGTGCTATATGTTAGACAGGAGTAAAATGGGCTTCGCAGAATAGCTACCAATAAATCTTGTACAACTGCACAACAATATATATCACTAAACCTCAAACATCAACATGGATTACGACATCACAGTTTAAAAACCCATACAGCTTCTGCAGAAGTAATACAGTATTGTCTCTCTACAGACCTCAAGAGATCCTCAAAATTCAAAAGATTGCAACATTGCTAGTCCCTTGTGTTCAAAAATATTATGGAGTCCTCCTCAGCTCCTAAAAAATAGGCCTAAAAATCATGAGATTTTAAGACAATAATCAAATTTATCCTTTATCTTCTCAACACAGAGCTTACAATTCTTACAAGCTTTTTCTGCAATAGGAAGGGTTATTTATTTTCTAGGGATATTTGGCTTCTCAGAAAATAACCTGATTTCATAGCTCGGGCTCTAGGAGAAACATTGAATATTGATATAGAAAATACTGTGAGAGCAGCTAACACAGAACCTGGTATATATCTAGATTTTTTGCCCATCACCCACCTACCACATATCCTTGGAGATGTAACCAGATGGAGTCTTTCAAGTAAAAGCACTACATCTTCCCAAAGAACAAATATCTCCCCTGCGTCTTTCCATCATGATATATGACTCAGTCATACACACCCTTACTGGAACGACTCTTTTGGCAGCATGACCATAAGGAAACACCTCTGTACGCACTCAGTATGCAGCACTAGCAGGTCTAACGGCTATCAGTGTAGAGCAGTCTATCCTCTGTAGGGCAGGAAGGTCAATGTCACGATCTGTAGAACTAGCCCCTTTCTTCAGTGCATTAGTCCTGGGAGTTCGATGTGGACATTACTTGGAAGGAAACACAGCAAGCAGAAATACTACTCCTGGAGTCATGTCTTTTGTAGAGTCTGAGCATTTCCACACTTCATAGCCAGGAGAAATATAGTTTAGCGTTGTACAACTATCATCAGCTGTGATGCTAAGGATAGAGGAATTGGGGGAGACAGAAGGGAGAAGGACAGGGAGGGAAGGAGAAGCAGGCGAATGGAGGAAGGGAGTTCTGCCTGTTGGGAAAGAGATCTCAAGACAAGGTACCTGGTCATCACTTTGCTTATACGGTCTCAAATTGGGGATGGAGTTGCAGCTCTTACACAGATCCATTGTCTGCTGTTTTGTAGGCTTAGGTTTTTCGAGTGGACACTTGCAATATGTCATTCCTGACATTACATGTGAAAGATGGTCTGGGATTTTAGATAAATTATTTTAAACACAAATATTGTAAGATATTGAATCAAATTTGCAGCAATTACTACTTAAAGAAGAATCATTTTCAAATCATGTATTTCACAGGTCTTTGAATAGAAAGTTACAAATCTTAGATGTTCCATTTTCATAATTAACTTCCAAACATATTTAAAACATTCAGCATTAATTTCTCCCGTCTAGAATGATCTGGAGTGTGCTTACCACAAGCTAACTCTTCCTGACATATTTTTGAATCACTAAGCCAAGGGGATCTGTACAATTTGCCACTCAAAGAATAATATGGCCACTTTAACAAGTGACAGTCTCAGCTGGCAATATGCAACAGGGCTTAGTTAGACGGATTAAGTGCCGTTCAGTCAGTGAGCTTTTTTTTTTCTTAGTTTGTTAATAATTAATTGTGTATGCATCTTCTGGCAACTACTGATAAGCATGCATATGTATTTCCATTACAATCTCCCATTTCAGCTTGTTATAACTTTACCATAAAATCTTGCCTTTGGCTGAAAGCTGGTGTTCAAGGACTCAAAAGATGTATTTAATAGACTTTTTAAACAGGGAAACCAATAAGCTTTTTAAAGATTTTGAAAAGCATATTTAACCAATTTTGCACATATTTGTGTGCAGACCCCCAATTACAAGCACAATAAAATGACAACACTAAAGCCTTTTACCTTAAATTGTGACACACTAAATGAAACCATATTGTTTCCCAAAATTTAGGACAGGAGATGGTAAGGATATCTATAATGCTACTGTGCAATCACTGCTGCAAACAAATGTCTACCTTTTAATACTAACCTCGTCATTGTAGCATGAAACACAGATTAAAAAGCACAAAGGGGGCCATTTATACTGTCTTTATTCACAGCATTAGGAACCGTCCCTGCAGAAGTCTCAATGTACTTGTGCAGCAGGCTGGCAGCTGGGGTTTCACTGAACTCCAAAGGACACATGTTGAGGAAGAAATGAGAAGTTTCAGTATGGCAGTATTAATGATATGTGAATGGCCCTAGTGAAAACTTCCAGGCTTTATCACTGACCTTGAGAACTGGGAACCACATGAGATAGTTCTTAACATATTAAATTTGGGTTTGCGGCTTTTTGAGGGAATGTATGACCAGGAACCTATACCCTTATCCACCAACACTAGGACTCAAAATCAGATTATTTCATTGCATGATGCCTGTGTCTCTCTGGACTTTAACAGCAACCTTTTAGTTACAGATGTGAGGTAAATCAGGTTGACTGAAATCTGTTTTACCTCCATCATAGTGTGCAATTTGTATTAAACATCTAAATTTTAAAATATATTCTGATTCTAAAAGCAAAAGAAAATTACTGTCTGGAGTTTCATGGAGGTGTAGATTTTTAAAGTTTATCAGCATGACAAAGTAGACTGTTTCTCAGATAACTGGAAAAATACATGCAAATTATAATTGTTGATTCAAAGGCAAGACACTCTTCCAGGGAAAACACTCAAAAATCACTATACGAAGTGCTTTTATGCTGCGTGGGAATTTTCACATACGAAACAATTGACCTATAAGAAAAATTTAAGACAAGATTAGAAATCAATATACTATGTACAGCAATGTTCAGTAATATATTTTCTTATTACTTGATAAAAAAGTGTGACTTTAGGTCCTTTCATTTCATTAAGCTAATTCTCAAAGAAAGGTTTTTCTGAGGTTCCCCTCAGCAGAAGTTATATTAACAGAAAAGCAGTTGTGAAAAAAACAAATTAACAGAGAACTCAAGAGTAATGCAAAAAGAGAAAATAAGATTTTTTGGCTAAGTCTCATGATACAAGTCCTGAGCTATCCAGAATATTTGAACTCAAAGCAGTAGATTATCTGCTTGGGGGGAAAAATTATCCTACAAACACGGGGCATTCTGTATTTAAGTTTCATATGTGTACCTTCTGAATAGACATACTAGATAAAAAGCTCAAATAATATCTTTCAGTTCTCTAACCCAACTTTCAGAGATCCCCAGACAAATCTGCTCAACTTTACAGGCGGCAAGACTGTGCCCAAGTGTGAACCATAGCACTCTATGTTGGCTTTGAACAAATTCTATAAGTAATATCTAAAGTGCAAGAGGGTCAGTGAAGAACCAGGTTTCTTGCAGCCTAGGCTCATGGAACTGTGACATGTAACTAGACAGATCAGACCAGCATTAAAGCAAATTAAAAAAAAAAAAAAAAGAGAGAGAAAGAGAAAAAAAAGAAAGACTCAAAAGACTGGGGTGGAATTCATCAAACCAACAGCGGATTTCCACAACCCGGGTATTTATCTTACCCTGTCATCCCAAGGATTCCTTTGCAGTCATTGGAGACCTAGTAAATACAATCATGTTATCCAAGATGAAATTCATTTCATCTAGGAGTTTAACAAATTAGGTAGATTTAGGCCCTTGTTTTGTCTTTCAGTTCTCACTTGAAGATTTTTCTACACCTTTTATTTCTACTAATCTCTTTCAGAAATACATGGTGCATGTTACAACTAAAAAGTTTATATTATACACAATTAATTCGTTTCTGATTATAATTTTTATGTGCTTTCATGTAAATATAAAGAACCCAACAGCACAGTCTTCCTGTGGCATTGCCATAGAACCGTTGTCATCTTAATTCTGATTTTTTGCTTTAGCACACATTCTGCACTTTCTATCTGTAGTAAAATACGGACAAGGTAGTTCATTTATTCTGAAATAATCACGGGTCCAGCTTCACTAAAAGAGAACTGAAGCTCTATCAGCAAACCAGTGCAATTATAAAGTCTTTGTACACAAGACACTGCTGCAGCCTCTTTGAAAAACAGCAAAGAATTACAGAGTGACAGACTGTAAGAGAAATAAAATTTTAGAAAATATTTTCTTAATGCATTCAAGCTTACAAAACTTTAAACTTAAATCCCCTTAGGAAAAGGTAGCTTTCCAGAAATCCTGGCTTCCCTCTGTGTATTCTATTCTCCAGATCTCCAAAGTTTGATGTTTCCAGTCTTGATCCTAGACAAAAAGAAAGGAATAGCACCTATACGATGATCAGATCTTGTCCATAACACAGGTTCCAGCTGTCGTGTGCATCAACAAATATTCCAAGGATTTTTAATCCCATTTTATTTTACAGACTCTCAGAGAAGAAGAAGAAGTAAGATACCAGTTTCATTTTCAGATGACTATAAAAATCCTCTCTGAAATGGCCCCTCTCTGCTTTCTGACACTTGTCAACTGCAGGCTACATCACAATATAGAGAAAAGGTGCTCGGCTGTTTATTCAGCTGCACATGGCACCTCTGCTTTAAAGGTCTGAATTTGTCATTTACTCCTCCCAGGTGCTGATGTTGACCTGAAGTTTTGTGGGGAAGGCCTGGAATACTTTACA
>Ga0181612_131005_pt1 | contig 12067 bp, 4 predicted proteins | sample HoacroProtozoa21_FD_119630 | JGI IMG/M metagenome (GOLD analysis project Ga0181612, IMG submission 119630) | Hoatzin crop microbial communities from Cojedes, Venezuel. Combined Assembly of Gp0051906, Gp0051904, Gp0051908
CACCCGCAGCTCGCGAAGCCCGTTGGTGAGAGGCCTCTGGCCGGGTGACGAGCCGTGAGTGAGCGGGTGGGCGGCCTGAGGAGCGGCGGTGGCTGGGCCCGCCAGCGGCGCTCCCGCGGGAGGGGCCGGGGCCGGTTCCCGCTCCCGCAGCGGGCGCAGCCCCCGCTCGGACGGTGCGGTTTGCTTTCCTCCGGTAGCAGCGGCGGTGGCAGCGGCAGCAGCGCGGCTGGCCGGGCTTCTGCTGATGCCCCACAGCGTGGTACAAAACATCGGAGATGCCGACGTGGCGGGAAGGTAGAACCGTACCAAGAAACCCTTGCCAGGTTTTAACAAAGAGACGATACAAGTTACACCACCAGCAACTGAGACTGACAGGAGTACAGCCAGTTAGCAGTTTAGCAGGAGAAGTTATGCCGGTGGAAGGTCCCCTGGCCTGGTGAAGCATACCTGTGTTAAACAAACGTTGTTCCATCGTTTAAGGAAGCGTTTAAACCAGAGAACTGAGCCCTGCGTTCCAAAAACACCCAAACCACTCTAGGATTTAGTCACTGAAATACGCCCTTGATGCTCTGCCACCGGTCGTTGTGTCTTCCAAGCTTGTGACCTTTCTGTCTGTCTTTGGAGTCGGCCAAACTACAGCCGAAAAAAGACACAATTGTAGTTGGGCTTTTTTAAATAGCAGTTATTAAGACAGAGGAAAATACGCATTCTGTCATTTCCACTGCTTTGCAAGTAGTGTTCCTTGTTAAATATGATAATATTTTAAGATTTATGATCAAGTAGTTAAAAAACCCCTTGTGAATTCCGTTGTTTAAGTCAAGTGATACTTTGAGCTGAGGAAGAGTTGGTGCTTGAAGAAAGTGGAAATGAAGGCATTTATGCAGCTGCCTTTTTCAAAAACATGGCCAGCTTTTTAAACATTTTTTTTCTCCACGATAAGCTTATAAAACAAAATAAGCAAAAGGACTACTCTTGAACTCTAAAAAGAATTTTGGAGAGGAAACGAAACAAAACCAGTGTGATTTTTATAATTCAGATGTTCCAAAGTAAATTGTTGGTTATTATAACTCAAGTGTTCCAAAGTAAATTCCAAAGTAAATTGCTTTGGAACCCACATTTGTTATCATCTGCTCACTGACCAGGAGGGTTACATAGCTGTGAGTGAGAGTTTTAGATGAGTGGAAAACAATTTTTTTTCAGCGCATTCCTTTGCAGCATGAGAAGTCCTTATCATGCAACACCTTCTGACATTAGTACTACAATTCGCTGGAATTTTTGACATAAAGAAGTTATTTATATGTAGAGATAATTCTGGGAATGTGTTCACTTCAAAACTGTTTTGGTTTTGCTGTTCTGACAGAGTCCTTGATTCTTTCCCAGACCCAGTATTCTATCTCATATATAGATACATGCACACATATATGTATGATGACATCGCGCTCTTTCCCTGAACAGTGTTTATGGAATGTAACTACATATGGAATATATGGTTATTGCAACGCCACCTGTATTTTGGGAAGGAAAAAAAATACTTCTTCCTGAATAATTAGACCAAGAAATTTCAAAAAATATATTTTTTTTTAACATTGGTAAAAACAGTCGGCTTTGGTCAGACGTGAATGTATGTTTTAGCTACTACCAAAGGAAATATACAGTAACAAAGAATGTACACGTAAGTTCTATAAATACTTCACCGAGACAGGGCTTTATACAAAACCAGTCTGAAATGCAGAACTCCTGCGGTGAAGGCGTGCTCAGGAGTATTGACCTGGATTAACCCGACTGAAAGAGTTAAGCCATAGTATAGCTTTATGAGAAGAGAAACCTGCAGAATTAAACCGAACTAAATTAGATTAAGAACACTTCCCTTCGAAAAGCAAGTGACTTAATCAAAATAATGCCCTTTATTTTAATCAGTCATGTGTAGATTAAATCTGGTTTAACATAAGCCATTCTAAAAGTCAGTGTGCAGTTGGTGGAGTTTTTGCTTTTTTTTCTGGGGTGCCCACACTATTATTTTTCTGTTTGCTGCCACTGCTTGACACCCCTCTTTTTGCTTAGGATACCCAGGGGTGCGTGAGCCCTGCTCTGACCAAAATAGGACGACCTGTTGCACATTGTTGTAGCTGGCCAGCGTATGAAGGAGGACTCCCACGAAAGGTGCTGCCAGAGTTAGGTTTTGCGTGTGCTTTTTTGTTGGTAGTGATGGATTATTAATATCTCCGTGGTAAAACACGGAGTATTGCATGTGAGTGATACTCACTGTGCCATCATGCTGGTGAAAACCCTGATTCACTGTGTTACTGAAACAGCAAAAGCTTTTCCTTTGCAAATGCTGATGAAATTGTACATTGTCATTTCCAGCAGTTACTGGTCAAATTATGGGCTTTACCCTTGAAAATGAGATTAACTTTTTTTTTTCTAAAAACAGCAACTATATCAGTCTATACTCTTTTTTGAAAGTCATGCAAGAACAGATTATCCTGTACTGGACAGCACTTACCTCTGTAGAAATAAAAATGTTATTGGTAGGGTTTTTTGGCTGTTTTGTTTATTGTTTCTTAACTGTCTCTGTATCAATTTTCTTTCTGGTAGCTGGTGTAGTGCTGTGTTTTGGATTTGGGATGATTGCTATCATACTGATGTCTTTAGTTGTTGCTAGGCAGTCTGGACTTTCCAGCTTCTCCTGCTGCGAGGCGCACAGGAAGCTGGGGGGACACAGCGGGGGGGCACAGCCGGGACAGCCGACCCCAGGGGTACCCCATGCTGTGTGACATCAGGTGCGGTACAGAAAGCAGGGGGAGCTGGCAGGGGGACGGGCTGGGTATCGCTTAGCGGGTGGTGAGCAATTGCCTTTGGGCATCACCTGTTCTGTATATGTTATTATTTTCTCTTCCTTTGCTTTCCTGTTAAATTGTCTTTACTGTCTTTTATTTAAACTGTCTTTTATTTAACTGTCTCAACCCACAAGTTTTACTTTTTTCTTTTTTTTTTTTCCATTCTCCTCCATATGCCACTGCGGGGGGGTTTTGCAGAGGAGTTAGTGTAGAAATCCATCAGTCATATCCTATGCATAAAAATTAAGTATTAGTGTAGAATGGAGAGTATCTTGTTTTTGTTTCAATGTCTCAATTGTAATCCACAGCAAAATCTAAAAGCTAGTAAGCAGTCATTCCGTAATGCCTCGCTGCAACTTGTCGGTTGTTTTCCTGAGTCTCAGACGAACCTTGCGCAGTCGCGGGGCCGCGATCCAGCAGGCTGGCAGAGGGCACAGGTCCCACTCCTGCCCTTGCTGGGGCGGTGGCCGGGCCCACAGTTTGTGGGAGCGGGTCTTCGTGGGTAGCCACAAGTTCATGTCTGACCCGAATCCAGCAAATTCTTTTGGGTTGAAGGGTTCAAAATTAGAAAGGACTTCTTGAATTTAAAAAAAGTCAAGCAATTTCAGTGCAATATTTTAGCACACGGAAAACAACTGTGTTAAGTGGCGCTAGTTGAAATTTGTTAATGCCAGCCACCATCCTGAGCTTCTGGCCTCTGAATAGCCTCTGAGGATAATCATGAGTAAAATACGTTGCAGTGTGACGAAGTTATGGATGACTGGTCTAATGAGGATGCAAACAGGAAAGATAACCATTTATTCAAAATGGGTGACCTGTGAGAGATCTTCTGTTAGCCATAAAATAAGGGGGGGGGGGCGGAAGTGCCAGTCTCTGCTGTAACCTTCCCTTAAGAGTAGTAAGGGTTATAACGAGCAGGTGGGGGATGGATCTAGGGTTTTTTCCCCGTTACTCCCTAAGGTATCTAAGTTACTCAGACCTCTCTTAGTATGTTTGGAAACAAATCAAAATGCACCGCCGTGCTTTGGTGAGGGAGGGAGAAGAAAAAAAGAGACACGCTGGTGAGGCTATCAGTGGTATTGCAGTTTAGACTATCTCTTGATGTTGGCACACACATTTAAACAGGAAGAGTGGCAAAACTGGAACCATCGAAGCCATACCTGAAAGTGCCCCTAGAGCAGCTAGCCAAACTCTTCAAGCACACTGTCCCAAAAATGCGGTACTTAAATCTTTGATCATTACAGTCAAGGTGCCCACCTAAGATATCCTTCCTAAGTGTTAGTTGTCCAAAGTATGTTAAAACAGGCAAATAAAACTTGTTGCTGGACTAGAAAATTCAATATTCATTTGCAGAGCCACACAGAGAGCTCTGAGAATGTGATTTTAAAATGAAATGGAAGATGTAAGGCATTTTGTATTAATTCAGACAATAAATACTAAAGAGTAAATAGATTTGAGAGAGTGTTACAAATAAAAGTTCTGCTCTGTAAGCTCTCAGTAGATTAACTTCAGTTTTCCAGCTTACTGAGCCTTGATACTGCATACTGTTAAGATTGCAAATCTTTTAAGGTTGCTTTACTTGTTTTCTTAAGGGAGTCACACATTTGCAAAATTTCTTACAATCAGGCAAATGTATCTGTCAGGACACAGAGGCTGTATTTCAATAGGAGTCATGTATACCTTGTTTCAGTTCTTGATTTAATGATCTCTGACCTATTCCAGCTGATTATAGGTGATTTTGGCCAGGGTAGTGAGCAGTCAGGCGTTCAGACAGTTCCGTGGGCAGTTCTCACAGCACCTCTCTTTGTGTCCAGTGAGCTAAGGACACTTTCTGAGAGTGCAGAATGTGTCTTGAAAAATGAGGTACTGATTTGTATAAATCAAGATCCTTCAGGGATTCAGGGAAAACATATCATGAAGGTATTAATTTTTCAACTCTTTCTGAGAAGCTTTTAATTTTCCTTTTGTTAACATTATGGTAGTCTTTTTAGTTTCCCTAAAGAAAAGAATATCAGAACTTTTCGTATCCTTTAGAAATAATCTTTTTTGTATTATTTATTGTGGTTAAGAAGGTTTAAGTGTAGCAATCTATGCCTGCTTAATTTATTGGATTATTCTATTCCATTTTCTCTGTACTTTTGTTTTATTCATTTGTGTGTTATAAACAGACATTGGAGATTAAGCTGAGGAAAATTACACCTATTTTCTGACCTGCTTGCTAATAGAATATTTACATCACTGTTATAACTAGCTAACCCATTATCATGAGCTTCAGCTGTTTACATCAGGTCTTAATTTTATCATTTTCTTTTCTGTAACTGGCTGCGCTCGTTAATTTAGCAATGTAAGGTGTGTCTGATTACTTCCTTTGGAAGACAGAGAATGTCACTGCATCCAGCGTTAGCGTGAATCTCAGGAAGTGTTTTATTCAGTGTATAACGCTTGTTGTAGCTGTACTTTAGAGCTACACATTTTTGTTAGATTCAGTATCTTGGTTTTTCACCCCAGTAGTCCTGTCCTTACTTGCTTGGCCTTATATTTAGAGGTTAGCTACAACAGGTGTTTAATGCTAGAGAATTCTACTCTAACTGAAGAGATGGAACATGGGTGAAGTGAATTGATCTCTTTTCTATCACAGGTTATAGATGAGGTTTAAATCTGCCCAAAAAGAAGATGGGGGAGGGAAAAACAGTGGTTTATAATCTAACTCAAAGAATGATGTTTTAGCAAATGACACAGGCAGAACTGAAGACTACCGCTCTACCCAGGGAGGGTTCCCTGCCAGAATAGCAAAAACCAACTATTTTTCAGCTTTGCCAAGATCTAGAAGGTCTCAATCTTTTAATAATGTAAAAGCCAAATTAACATGAATTCTAGGAGCGTACATTTGGTCAGAGTTGTCCAAGAGAAGCCAAGGAAGTTACTGAGCAAGGTGTGTGCGGACTCTGCAGTCTTTGCACTTACTACTTCAAACTGCTACTTACTACTCGTCTACTTCAGCAAGTAGGCTCGTCCAAAAGAAGCCCATTTGTAGAGCAGAAGTTGAGTGGATGTCAGATGCTCCACACCAATGCACATTTCAAGGGTTTTACTTTGGAATAGCTCTAGTCTGAACACATGGGTTGAACGTGGTGGTTGGTGCACACCTTCCTGTCTCATTTTATCTGAAAGGAATCCAGGTCACGTGAGTCTGAGAGGACTCTATAACATGAGCCAGAGCACAGTGCGTAGGGACAATCACTTTGGCTCACTCCTGAGCCACACTGAAACGCTGACGTGGAGACACACTTTGCCAGGTAGATTGTTCTTAGGAGGAGTGATCTCTCTGAAGAAGGCTTTGCAGGGGACCTTTGCATGAACAAGCAGGGATCAAGCCAGATTCTCTCTTTTTGCAGTCAGGTATCCTAATGACAAGCTAGAGTGTCACTGGTGTATGTTTCTGTCTCTGTCACTAAATAAGACACACACTAATTCTTTTCATAATTTCAACAAAAAGAGTAGAGGCAGTAATTGCTTACAAACCTTTTTAAGCTGGCAATCAGATTATCCTTTTCATAGGTGAGCTAAGTAGGTTAAATATCTTCAAAGCCTCTGAACTGTGTCTCTATCCTGAAAGCTGTTAACACATCAGCACTGCACCTGCTTCCCTGCCGCCTTAGGTCAAAATGGCTAAATGTTACAGTTCTCTGCCTTGCTTAATCACATCCACATGGCTAAAGCAGAGTCCCCAGCCATCATACCGGCTCTCCCAAATTCTTCACTCTCTCCATATACTACAGAGGAAGCTCAGGCCCTGCAGATGGAGGAGCAGCCATCACAGTGCTCATTTACAGACCAGCACCTGAGTTCCTGCAAACAGTGTACGCAGTTACTCATCAGCTGATCTTCACTGTCATTCCAAAAGGTCAAGCAGTCACCCAGACCTCAGGTTTATGAGCACTAATAAAAATGGCAAAGTGTTTTCAAGCTGGCCGAGTATAAAAACTTTCTTAAGGAATTCTTCAGGTCTACCTGTGACACATTCTGAGGAACTGGAGTTTGAAGTCCCTCACAGCAGTGTTTACTTGTTGTTTTGTATCATTCTACTTCACGTCAGAGAATATACTGAAAAACAACATCACTTTAATAAGCTACCTCCTAAACTGTAGTGAAACAAAAGCCACATTACAAAACCAACAGTTTTACATACACACTGGAAAACTCTGACTGAATTGAAATAAAACTTGAAATGGGGCGTGACCAGACTGGACTAGCTTCTTTCAAAGAAAATACTTTTGACAGAAAAAGGAGAATGAAGTTAGCCAATGCATGCAATCTAGCTAATTTCTGCTTGTTCCTGTTTTTATATTGCTGAGCATCAAACTGATAAGAGGCTTTTCCATGTGCTGTATTTCAGTAGTGCAATCACTACTGAAATACAGGATTTGAAATACAACTATTTCAGAGGGCAGGGGAGAGAAGAGTCTTCCCACCCCCTCCTCTTCCCCACGCCCCTCTACTTTCCAGATGAAATTTGCTTGTAGAATTCACATTTTATTCCTTCCTGGCAATCTTAATTTCAATTCTTGACTTTTCTTGAGCAACAAGCTGTCTTAAAGTACAAAAAAGAGAAATAAATACAGCTTTTTTTTTCAAACTGCAGAAATTACCGATAAATAATGCTGCTGTGTATTAAGAATTATAAATGGATACAGGAATATTTTGGCAACGTCTAGATCAGTGGTCATCAACAGTCATTTCACAAAGTGATCTAGCCAGGAACTGAAACTTCAAAAATGTTTCAAAACTAGATACTAGAAACTTGTACATCTTCCTTTCACCTCTCTTTTCTATGGAGAAGCAGATTCTTTGCTTCAGATTAGAAAAAAGAAACCCAGAATACTTCATAACTGAGATTCTATCAAAAGAGAAATGTTGCAAAACTATATTTTAATTGCTGTTTCTCAAACTAGACAGATTGGCATTTGAAGGAAATCTCAGAAGTGGAGCAGAAAAGCATGAGAATGCTTTGGATGGGGCTGGGAGCAGCCTGGTCAGGTGGAAGGGGTCCCTGCCCTGGGCAGGGGGGCTGGAATGAGATGGGCTACAAGGTCCCTTCCAACCAAACCAGTCTGTGATTCTATGAATGCTGCCATAGACACCCTAAGAAAGTATTTTCTTTAAAGAATCATACATTGCATCCCTCTGTCCAGCGTATTGGTATTCAAGCCGGTATAACTCTACAAATTATAAAATCTCAGGGATTTAATTTATTCACCACTAAAGGTGCTGTATAAATAACACAGTCATTCGAAGTCAGTGATTCCACAGGGGATTATTCTGAAGAAATTAATAACTGGAAAATAAGGTTACCACATTTTCTTCTTACCTGAAAGAGTCAGTGTTCCCCAGCACACATACTGCTGGAGAATTTGGGGAAGCAGATGTAAGCTACTGCGCTACTGCTGCCTAATTTGGTAGTGCTGACATAACTTCTTGCGGTGAGCTGTACTGTAAGCATCTAGGCATACACGAATTGCTGCTATAAATACATGCAATTTCAGAAGCGATAAGAGTTCCATGACAGTGGACTGACACAATATACTTAGTTTCACAGAGCTCTAATTTTGACGTATGGAAGAAAATCCAGACGAATAAGCAATTTACAGTGGCCATTGCAAATAATGGCACTGGTGGAGCAGCAAGACCTTTCACAACAATCTGAGTCCACCTGGGCATGAGAGGGCAGGATACAGGATAGGTGAAGTAATGGAGGACTGCTTTTAGGAAACAACTGCGATTGCAACAGAATTGCACTGCCATCAAAGTTGAAGTTGCTACAGCAGGCAGAGTCCTGCTGTTTCTCATACCTTTGCGCTACTCAACTTTTAATTTATTTCATGCTCTTTTAATCTGTTTTATAAAGCCATTTTTGTGTTTCTAACCACTTGTGCTTCCACAAAATTTGACTTTTGAGCTCGTATGCTGTATGACTCAAACCTTAGATGGTTGGGTTTTTAACTTGAATGCTGCACTCTAAAATGTGGCACCCCACCCACTGGCTGTATACTAAAGGAGGTTTTAAATTGACAGGAGAGTTAACATTCTTCCAAACCTCAGTCTGGAGCATGTATAATTATGCTAAGTCTTTGTTGGAAGCTATTTTAGAAAGAAATGTTGCCTGCCTTCTGAGGTTTTTCTGTATACATATAGTTTGGGCAAGTCAGCCTCTCTTTAAAAACTACAGCGTTATTATTCTTCATAGAAGAAGCAGCACTAGCACACTGTAAAGCACAGAAAATAAGACAAGCAGCTAGGCTCTTCCAAGTTTACCTCTCTAGCTTGCCACCAATTTTGTATAGAGCTTCAGTTATCCTGGGTCTCATTATTTAAATTTGTAAAATTGAGCTTTCAGTTTTTAAAGCTGTGCAGCTATTGCAGCGATCATTTGTTTACATAAAAATGTACTTTCTTCTGTAAATGCTGAATCTCAGGTCTCAGATAGTTTTACACATTTCTCTTCTACCTTTTGGAGACAGTAAGAATCTACTGGTTTTACTGACGACAGAACCTAGCCTGTAGTAAATATCATTTACACTTTATTTATGTTTTGTCAAGACTAAAGCTTCTCTGGCTGTCAGTTGAAACATCAGAGTATTGAACTTACTGCCATTCCTTCCTTTTCTCAAAGGCTCCCCCAAATTATTACCTCTAACAAGTATTTTAATGAATAAGCCACCTTTTTCTTGCCAAGAAAAAAAGGTTGCCATAGTAAATTGTATTTTTACTGTAAAAACATGACCACCCACTTCACACGTGCGTAGCCCTATCTAACTGTAAGTCCATCAGTTTTAAGTAAACTCTCTCCTAACGAGGCTGTCCTGTATCTATTTCTGGCGCCTACTCTTGATTCAACTTTTTTCCAGCCACAGGCGCCTTGCAAGACATTGTTCTGTTAATAGAACAGGAAGTTCCTTATCTTCTAAAATTGTGTGACTCCAAATTTAATTGTATGCTTTAAGCGGACAGAAAATACGCCTTGCTCAAAGAGAACTTACTTGGGCTGGCACATGAAATTTCAGGGCCTATGGCTTACAAGTGCGGTGAGATGATCTGACCTTCAGCTCTTTGAATAAGTGACAAGTAACTTAAGAAGCCGACGAAGAAAAGATGATGGACAGATGCCAAAACAAAGTGACGAAAAACAAAATTCAGGGACCAAAGAAAATTGAAAGAAGCAGCCTACCAGTAAGCGGTTGCACTTATTTCGATGGCGACCCTTCTCTAAGGGATTGTGCTGCTCGGTGTTCTCACGTGCATTCCTACGTCCAGTATTTCGAGTAAAATTAGGACTGCTGCAGTTCCTCCTCCTCCTTCAACTTGCAGTCATAATGATCATAAAAGGACTCACCTAATTCCAGTCCTTCCAGTTGTGGGTTAATCAGCTAATTATGCCGAGTACAGAAAACCGAAGGGGGGGTGCAATATATGTGCTACGGTACAAAATATTTCTTTCTTTATATGAAAGAAAGCGATCATTTAGTGCTTATATTATTTAGCGCTTCCTTTCTGTCCAAGGGAAGACGCGTTCCCTTCCCTAGGATCAGGGATGAAGTCATTACAGAGAATTAACTACTTTGCTTTACATTTTAATAGTTTTACTTCATTGCGTGCATACGCAAAACACATTTGCACACATCCATAGGCAAACTATTTGTTGCTTCAACAAAAATTAATAAATGAAAAATACTACTTGATTGGGAGTGAAGAAAATGACCCTTCAGCAGCATCTCGGTACACAGTTGTCCTTAAAGATGCGTACATTTGAAAGAGGGATGTAAGTGTTGATTTTTGGCTTTTAAAATAAGCACTGTACAGGTATTTTCTTTGGTGGCTATCAGAAAGAACAAATCTAACCAAAAATTCAGGATAGTATTTTACAGAATAAATATTAATTAGAATTGCTTATGTAATTAAGCTTGGGTATGCCTCTCCTTGACCCTCCATTCTAAATGAGCCTTGGAAACAAGCAAAGATTATCTGTTCCTGGCAAATCCTTCCTGGGGATTACACGGTGCCTGAACTGATAAGGGTTTATCTGTTCTTCTTTCTGAGAGAGGAAATAAGTAGAGCAACATTAGAACATTAATGTGGCATTAAGGAATTCCAAACAGAACTACGAAATTAAAAGGTTAGGATTCTCACGGCAATATCATATCACCATGGAGTTTCAGTTAGCAGATCTTACGTGCAGACCACACACACAATTCGAATGCTCCGTGTATGCAGCACTGGTTTGCTCTGTGAAGTAAAAAAGTCAAGTATGCATAAGCTGTTTATTTTAAAAGATAATCTGAATATGGTCAGCATAAAATTTTGTATGTAGCACTATATTATTCGTATTCTTTGGGGTGCCATAGTCATAAAACAAAGCTAGGCAAAATTTCTACGATTCAACATAATTTAAATAAAAATACTTGAGTGACATAACTGAGACACAGTTAGAATGTGCTAAGGTAAAAATATATTTAGTATTTACCATCTGAAACAGTTTGATGATCACTGTAGAATGTCTGTTTGGGAATAGGACTCTATTTCTGCAAACTTTGAAAGGCTACAGTGAAAGCTACCACATGAATTTGAAACTAGGAAGTTACCAAAGGAGGAATGAACTGTTTTGTTAGTAGTCACCTTTTGACTGCTCGTTCTTGAGGTCACTGATGCTTTGATGCTATATATGTTCTAGGATAAAGAATTGAAATCCATTTAGCGAGATTCAGACCTCTAACAGTTGAAAACTATTCTTTTTAAAGCTTTACTCTGACTGATTCCTTGCTCCCCTGTTTTTTCTTGCAATCTTGCACACCCTGATGCCAGTTGGCAAGGCCTGTTACCCACGGTATAGCAAGTTCCCTTATTCTGTCTAATAAATGCAAACAGAATGACAGTTCCATGACTGCTAGTACAAGTGGGGTAGTTCATGACATTTGATGTATTAATTTTACGATGGCATCTCATACGCAGTTAAAACTTTCTCTTTTATACATAGGAACCTGGAGAAGGCTGAGAGGGGACCATATAAATGCTTACAAATACCTGAAGGGTGGGTGTCAAGAGGATGGGGCCAAGCTCTTTTCAGTGGTGTCCAGTGACAGGACAAGGGGCAATGGGCACAAACTGAAGCAGAGGAAGTTCCAGCTGAACATGAGGAAGAACTTCTTCCCTCTGAGGGTGACGGAGCACTGGAACAG
>Ga0181612_131134_pt1 | contig 12067 bp, 7 predicted proteins | sample HoacroProtozoa21_FD_119630 | JGI IMG/M metagenome (GOLD analysis project Ga0181612, IMG submission 119630) | Hoatzin crop microbial communities from Cojedes, Venezuel. Combined Assembly of Gp0051906, Gp0051904, Gp0051908
GGTCCATATCACTCAGAGGAAAGAAATTTTTCCTCATATTCAGAGCGAACTTCTGGTGCTTCAGTTTGTGCCCATTGCCCCTTGTCCTGTCACTGGACACCACTGTCCCTGTGGTGCTTGTGCAGAAAGGATGAAGTTTCTTGGTCCCCTTATAGATGTTCTGAAGTCAGGAGAAATTGATAAGGTTTACTATGAATATGGTGCAAAGGAAGGGTTTGAGAGCCTTGCAGCAGTACTCTCTATATGCTGGAGCTCTGCTCCATTAGGGTTTTGTCGGACTTGGAGAGGTTCAAATGAGCGTGCATGAAGTGGTGGATCCTGTGCTGCTGCACATGAATGTCCTTGCTCCTCTACCCTGGCAGAGGAAAGGCTCCTTTGAGACCCTGATGCCGGTGAGCCGAGCAGCATGGTTCTGCTCCATCTCTTGCGGGAAGCAGTGTTGTGTGTGTTCACCAATGTCAGATGCGTCATGGTCTACAGCATGCTGTGTTCCGGAAGGACAGGCACCGCTACTTGTTCTGATCTTTGGGAGCGTATCACTGTCGCTGTAAACACCGTGCAAGCTGTGGACTGAAAAAACACTCAAACGTATAATCTTGAAATGTCCCCCTCAGCAGTATGATCTCCTTCAAGCCTATAGAGACGATGCTGAATGTGAGTTATGCTGTTGTCCAGAACACAATGTAGTGTAAGAAAAGAAAATACCTTTATTGCTGTGCTCTGTCATAACTGAAAGTTATGTCCAATGTCATTTGTTTTGCTTCTTCCCCCTTAAATTTTACATACTGGGGACATACCTTTTTAAGAGATTACTACCAATAATTCTCTTCTGCTATGTTTCTGTAGTAATATTCATGGTTCTTTGCTTATTTTTGTCAAGGTTCAGTCTGTCTCTGTTTTATCATTCAGGTACTACATCACTCGGGATAATATCCCTGCTGTGCTTGCCATGAAACCTCTGCTAAGCCCTATTCATAAAGGGTTGGTTTTGTTTTTTCCTAGGACTTTAATGAAGACTAACTATCTGGTACATTGGTGAGATCACCAAGAGATTCTGCTGCAGGATCAGTCATAAGGGGGTGTAAGAATGTTTTCAAGAGGAAGAAAATTAACTAATTTTATCTTTCAAAGGCTATTTGGAATAAGGGAGTAAAATATCATGCAGAAATTAAAAAAAAAAAAAAAAATTAAAAATCTGAACTAGTCATTTGACCTATACCTTCAAAGACAGAGCTCTGAATTAACTTCCCTCTGGATCCATCCCCCAGAACTACTTTTTCTAGTCTTGATATCTACTGATTATTTCAAATAGCCGTGGGCACAGGGTAGCGCTATCAAGAAGTAAAAATTCAATGTTACACTCAGCTCTTGTTAATACTAGCAAATATGGTAGACTCATGCACTGTTCAGAGGCTCTCTGCTAAATTGATGATAGGAAAAAGGAGACTCGATTTTTGGAAAGTGTGGAGTACATGACCTGGCATGGAGACTTAAGCACTTTGATCTTGAATTCTTTCATGTGTTTTCTTAGAAAAAAACATTCAGCATCTGATATGAAACCAAACAGAAAGCAAGAACCGGCAACTTAAATTTGTAATGGATGTTTCTTTCTAGCAGTTCCTAAATTGAAAACATTGGTGTGTTTGTTTTAATTTCTCAATACATAGTTTATTGGCCTGATCAGCATTAACAGCCTAAAGTGATACTGTTTGTTTTTAATTCAACCAAACTTCTACCAAAAAATGGGTATAGCAAACACCCCTGTCAAAATAAAAAAAAATAAATGGACAAGGTCAAATTCCTGAACCCAGGAAGCTTTTTTGCTCTCAGTTGTTAAAAAAGAGAGATAGATCCACTTGCCAAGTTTTCTTAGACTTCTGAATGGTTCCATGATAATTTTTGGCAGCATTTTAATAGTCAAATACTACAAGCTTGCATTTTAGATTTACTGAAAATGCTGTTGGTCTTTAGAAGTAGTCTTTAAAAGGCACTTTTAATGAGAATAAAACTTGCAGAACATTGAAACAAAATCCTGTTACCAATAGGAAAAAAACCTACGTGGTTGTTAGTAGGGAGGGATTTTTGTCCATCATTGCTGCTGTGTGGTTTTACAGCAACTGCTTAAGTGGGGTAGTAAATAGGAAACTGATGTTACTCTTGAAGTCATAGATATGATTTTCCTCAGTGATCTGGCCTAAACTAAGATTTGGTCTTGCAAAGTAAGTGCTTAGCTTTGCCCAACAGAAATCAGTGTGACTGCTCAAAACTCAGAAAGCAATGTGTAAATCAAAGAATATCTTTGGTTTTGGGTTTTTTTTTTTGGTTTGTTGTTTTGGTTGGGTTTTTTTTAGGATCAGAGCTTGAACTAGTATATCTCCCATTTACATTTGTGTTTGTTTGTGTGTAGTACCTTGCAGTGATCTTTCTGGGCTGTTGCCCTTGTATGTAAGAAACCAATGCACAGGGCGACTGTCTTGTCCATCAGACATTAATGCAAAGTGTGACAGAAGGTTTATTATTTTGCATGATTTATAGCTTGATCGATAAAATAGGCCCCAAGCAGAAATGCTAACCTCTCCAGATAAAGTCAGTAATGTCACAGTTTTATTATTCATTCAAATGTCTCTAGGGTAGTAACCTCTTTTTTTTATTATTATTACTTCAAATTAATTTCTGGAACTAAGCCTCTGCTTGTGTGTTTGTCTCTCAGTTCTGAGCCTTGGGCAAGTTGTAGGGCTGGGCAGAAGATGACCAGAACAATGCATCTTGATAACCATGACAGTTCTCTCTTAGCCAAAATAAAATACTGTTCTGCCTGAATAGCAAATGAAAAAGATGAAACAGTGTAATGTTTGCTTATGCCTCTAGCAATAAGGTTTTATATTTTTTCCCCTTATTTTCTAGTTTGAGGGGGATGATACCTTGTCCAGAAATGGGCTTTTGTTATTATGGTAGTTCGAAAGGCACATTATGGCCGTTGGAGACTTTTGATTTTCAAGGAAAAATAGTTTGATTTCCAAAGAAAACAGGTTTCTGTAGTCATCACATCCATCAGTTGATCAATCCTCTTTTCCTCCAACAGCATTTGAACCTTGTTTCAGACAAATTTAGTAGAAGCCTGGGGTATCAAATGTACTGAATTCCTGCCTTTTTTCTTTTCTTTTCTTTTTTTTTTTTTTTTCCCTCCTTCTTCCTTTTCGTGAAAATCAGCAGCTCAGTAAGGGAGGGAGACCTGTTAGTCTCCCACTGGGGGAAAGGTAAGGAAAACTCAGATATTATCCATTCTGTTTGGCAGTAGCAGAATGGTCAATCAGCATTTGAATATTTTGGCCAGGTGGCCAGCTTGTGTGTAACTTCAGCCTGGGGAAGACATTTCCTGTCTTTTATTAGCGTGGCAGAACATAAGAAAATATTAGGGGGAACAGGTAAACTAAATGTTTTGAGAGGTTGCAGGGGTCTTGAGAGGGGGACTATAGACATGGGAGGGAGAGAGGAACATCAGAGACGAATCAGATAAGAAAATTGCTTGGTTAATTATGCTTATAGAACAGTCTGATGATTCCCATGAAATAGAAATGGTAAGCCAAGAGCAGCTCTACTTGTTTTCTTCTTTTCAATGTGGCAGAAATTTTCATTTTTGGACTCCAAATGTTCTTCTGAAAAGCAGCACTCTAAGTAGCGCAGAAATCCCACAGCACATTTCACATTTAAGTATTATTTTATGTTGATTTTGTGAAGCTTAAGACACCTAGCTCAGCTTGTACCAAACTAATAGGTAATTTTGAAAATTGATTTACAAATGGACCAAGACAGCTATCAATGTAATATGTGCTAACAAAAAAAGAGAAACCTGGTGAAATCTAAAGCCAGGTTTCCAAAGTTTGGGGTATTGAACTTTGTACTAGAAGCATTCAAAGAATTGTTAATAAGGTTTATTTTACCAGGAAAAAGGAATAGCATCAGCCTCAGCTCATTGCAGATGTGATTAAAAGTCTCTGGCACTTCTTGAATTTTCAAAATAACAGATAGACTTGAGATATATGAAGCTGAAAAGAAAGTATTTTCAAATAGGTTAAAATAGCTTTTAAAATTCAGTGGGTTTTATAGCTTGTCCTCAACTCTTAACTGCCTTGAATTATATCCACCTGTGACTGTAATAGCTTGAATGAAGGTAAAAGTATACAGTACTACGAGTAGTGCTCAGATGCAAAATTTACAGTATTCTCATTGCTTTGCTGGGTCAAGGCTCCAAGCTGTAGGAATATGAATATATTAGAAGCCCATATTGTACAGCAGGGGGGAGAACTTAATGAGGCAGATTCAGTATGATTTCAGGCAACTGACAAAACTGGTTTATAACTGCAGAAAGAATATAAGTTATGTATGAAGTCCTTCCAGCTAAAAATAATAGTTCATATAGTTTCTCAGTGTGGGGGTCCAGTGAAAATATTGCTGTGATATACATTAGTAGACTTTTAAGTATTAGCAAAAAGCTTCTAGAATATATAGTTTATTGATGCTTGTTTCTGTTGCTAAACCAAAATATTTATAGCAATATGTAATGAGTGGATTATCATTCATAAAATATGCGGTCATAAAAATGAGAAATAGTGGGCTTATTAGTGGCATTCAGCAGTAGAGAGGCTGTCTGTTAATGGTTTCCTCTTTCTCTAGTCATTATCACTGCAGCTGTGAATTACAGTATTACATTTCAGTGGATTCACTGGAAGAATTTGTCCAGATAAAAAATAATAATTACAAAGAAAGGAAACAAAATGGTTTGGGTTTTTATCCTGCCCTAGCAATTATGATTACAATTCTGACTGAGACGTGCAGAATTTACTCTGGAATTTTGACTCTAACGCAGAACAGCTATGGTAATATATTGAAGAGAAATTGTTACTCACATAAACAAACTGATTTTGTAATCATTAACTTTACATATAACAAGAATTTGGTTATACAGACATAAGTAAATGTTACATATGATCCCTTGCTGAAGTCAGCTCATATTGTGAGTGGACTATTTGCATAAGTAAGCAATTTGAGTCAGCTCTTGATGAAATGGGCATACTTGGTCAAGTAAAAGTGCATGACATGCCATTCTCACTTTTATTTTATTTCTGTCTCCATTCTCACTTTTATTTTATTTCTGTCTCCATTACTGATTTTGAAGTCTATTTCTGTTAGGATCTTTAGAAATCATCATCGACTCCTAAACAATTTGTGTTTCCCCACAATCATTATTGGAAAAAAGAACACCAAAATAAATAAACAAACTAAACCCAGCAGATAGCAACTGCAAACCAAAGTGCTTTCATGTAGAGGAATGATTCATTCGTTGGTAGTTCTTATTAATATCAGTTGTAAAAAACCAAGACTGTAATCATGTTTTTTTGAAAAGATTATAAACGTACAAAGTGAAACTAAACATAAAGCATATGTTTCCCAGAAAGTCTCTGTAGCGGGTGAAGAGGTTATATTCTCTTTTCCGAGGTCACCTGTGGAGATGTTCAGGGATGCAAAGGCTAGTAAGTTGTGAAGTGTTATCTGACATTCAATGAGTCAGTTTTATTTATATGTTGGTCTTTGAAAATCTTGCTTTTGTTATTCTGGGGGCTGTTGGTATTGAAGAGATTTGTGATTATGAAAGTCGCAGTCACTCTTCCTAAATAACTTAAGTATTTTGAAAATTATAGTTTGAATTACATGAATTGAAACAATACCCTATACCTGCATATAACGAGTAATAAAGGAATGACAGTATTTACAAAAATGAGAGCAAAACTAATAGAAGTGTAAAGTTTAAGTATATGAATAAATTAATCTAGTACCAGTTATTGTAGACTGCTGTATGATCAACTCATGTTGGCTGAATTTTGTGGGCATTACAGCAGAAGTTCTTTGTGAATAAACATTTGAAGGCCATATAAAATATTTTGCAAAGTGCTACATGCTCAGTGAACAATTAGGAGAAACAGCAGATGCTTTTTTAGGAAAAATGAAGAAGAGGAGCCCCATGCCCATCATTGATTTCCCTGTGGAGTACAGTAATATGGCTGATGGGAGACACTAGGATCCACAGAAGGAGGGAGTAAATTCTAGTGAAGGCAGAAGTGGGTAATGATCTGGCCAGATCTGAAGGACCTCTGTAGCTGTACGTCTTACTGGTTAAGTGATTAATTAATACATCTGGTTTTGTCCATCTCTATTTGTGTTGAGTCTTATTCTCAGTGGAAGTGAGCTGTCTTATTTATGAATTTGAAAACTTTAGTGTTTCTGGTGCTTTGGAGCAGGATTGAAACACTGGTGTACTTCAAATTCACCTGAATGAGCACTAGTAAACTTAAAGCTGGTATTTTAAGGTATGAAACCTGTGTATATGAGGTTATTTTACATACATTTATTTTCATGCTATGTGCTTTCTGGGCTTAAAGCTGAAATCAAAGCATAAATGGCTAACAAACTGTTCTAAAATAGCTTGGTTTGGCACACAACTCACTGTGGCCCTCCTTCCTTTGCTAAAATGCAGGTGTTTCTACACATTATGTTTCTAATGTTTTTTGGTAAGCCAAGCAGAAGAAAGAGGGCTGAAATGCAAATTGTTCTAGAATTTCCTGAATAGGGTTTGTGTGCTGACTTGCTGAAGTCAAAATTTATCTTGGGAATTTGCAGGTTTTGTCAACACATGCAGGATGGTCACTGGAGTAGAGGGTGCTGTTTCTGTTGGTGTTAGTGAAGGAGCAGATGCTTGTCCTGTTGAACAGCTGATAGACTCAAGAGTTAGGCAGTCACCCAGCATACAGCAGACAAAGGCTCAAGTTTTACTTCAACTTATTCAGACAAACAATCCATATTCTCCCACATTCCTCATGCGCATTCCCATCGTCAGGGTATTTCAGGCTGCTTTCAGATTTTTTACGGTTTTGTGTAATTAACAAATTTTTAACAGGATTTGAAAGTTTCTTCACTGAACATGGACATTTCTGCTCTGGTTTTCTCTGCACCTGCTAATTCATGATTTTTTCCTTACTTATCTGACAAGTTTAAAACCTGAGGTATTTTTATAATCTAGGAGGTTAAATGTTTGATTGCAGTTCTACATTTCCATGGATCTGAGATTTGTATTGAAATTGAGATTTATGTTGGCAGTGGTAAGAGACTTCTAACTACTAACATGCAAACAGTCAACTCTTGGACACTGAAAATGTCTCTCTTCTATCAGTTGCTCTTCCAGTGGTGTGGTTTTTGCGGATGGGAGCTTGTGTGTGTGTCCCTGTAAGCCAATAAGGAGTTAGGTAGGTGCAGGGTAGCTGTGGTGGCAGCGTGTCTCTTTATTTATTGATGAGAAACCTCAGAAGGAAATGGTGTGGAACAGAAAATCAGCTCAGATGAAGTCAGTGTCGGATTGCAGGAGATAGTACGTTTTGTGATGTATGTGGTGGTGAGACCCAACAGGATCTGATTCACCTCTGCCTCTGCAAGGTCACCATCTCTGACAGATTTAGTAGGAATTCCCTGATTCCCAGACACATGGCCTTGTCCAAATTTAAGTTGTAGTGGCAGTTTTGATTTAGATTGCAGATTTACACTCCTCATCGAGTGCAAACCAGTGGGGATTTGGCCAGAGTGGAGGAGCTGTGTTCAATCTTGGTGTGTAGTCCCTGTTTGATGTATGGGCTACATCTGCATTAGCAAGTAACGCAGCTCAAGAAAGGCGGATTTGTAGGGAAGAATGGTTGATGCCGGGGACCTAAAGCAACACTGCACATATTTCAGCAGACTTGTCTTCAGGCTAGCATTAGTCTGGTTCAGTAAACTGAATGTCCATTGATGATACTCCTGGAGCCCAGTTTAGCTTAGTCCCAAAGATACCCATTTGATGAACGCTTAGACATCATGCTTTGGTTCGCATCTTGGGCAAAGTGGGAACAAAGGGGAGGTTTGATTCAGTAGTGGAGCCCTGATGTGATGTAAGGCAGTACCCAGCCCCTCCAGAGGTTCGATGAGTCCTTCTGGCTGCTTAGCTGCCAGCCACCTCTTGTGAGGCAGATACCCCTCTCTGAACAGGCAGGGCACTTGCGTTTTGGAAACGATGTCCTACAGTTTTCTAGGGCAGAAACTAATTTCGACAACAAATAACCCAAAGAACAGAGGATTAAGGCCTTTCCTGGTTCTAACAAGTGGAAGGAGGAAGTAATTTTCCTTTATTAGCACAACTCTGTTGACTGCAGCAGAGAATACAGCTCTATTCTGTTGGTTAATATCACTTTTACTAAAGCAAGGGTGAGTCTCCAAAATGCTTATATCAGCATAAGGCAAAGGCTGTTGCATAATTATTTTTATGACCAGTGGCAGCTTACTTGCTGACATATTTTGCATGAAGATTTTTGACAGGTGTTCAAAATGGGGCTATAGTTAACATATGTCTTGCTATATTTTGCAGGTACTGTGGTAATGTGTGTGTTTTAAACTCCTACAAAGATCAAGTGACACTAATTCTTCACAAGTTTCAGATACGGGATTAAATTCAAACTCTTCTTCAGGCAAATAGAAGACCACAGAAGACCAGTACTAGTTATTACACTTTCTATGTGAGACAGTTGCAGAATTTTCTAGAATTTACAGTTATATTGGTACACTTTGGGACAGCACAGAGTGAGTGCATAAGGAGTCTAATAAGCCTTTTTCTGAACATTACGTCATTACTGATGGCAAATGTGGAAAGATGTTCTAAAAATGAAAACTAACTGTAACAAAAAAAACAAGGAGTAAGAAGGGCCACAATAGTTGAAATGTACTAATGAAACTCTCTGTAGGTTGTTCATATTATGAGCAGTCAAGAATCATGCATAATTCAAAAGTGCAATTGCTAACAGTAGGCTCACGTAAGATCATTTCAATTTGTTTCTCTGGACATGAGAAATTGATCTTTGAAGTGATCCCTGATGAGGTTCTGCGTGGTCCTGTCAGCATCTTGGGAGAGGATTGTTCTATTTTCCCTCTTGCACTGGTGAATATTTATGGGATGTAAAATAGGAATAACTTTAATTATGTGTAGAGAGGGAAATATATGCAGTTCTGAGCAAGACACTTCTTTGTAAAATCTACCTGAAACTCTGACAGGTAGTTTGCACTAATTTCAGAATTAAGTTTTGTTGCTTGTGGGGTGTGTGTGTGGACATACAGGTGTGTATTTGTATGTGTATTTTAATTTTATTTTTTAAATTCTCCCTAATTTTAATAGTGATGACTATGTTGCTATTTCTTTTGTTATAATGCTAAGAGAGAGGCCTACAGCAGTTTGCAGTCTAAACAGCTAAGGCACAATACATGTAGGAGAAAGGGAGTACCATCATTCTTATTTTCATGCGGATAACCAGATCTTACTTGGTATTGCTCAAAAAGCTACACAGCAAAACTCTGAAGCAAACTTACCTGTTCTCATCTTTAAAGTCAAGCTGCGTCCAGAAGACCAGAATTCTTCATAGAGAAAATACTTAGAGAAGCTATGTCCCCAGCTGAGTTTATGTTCACAGTTGTTTCGCCCATGCTTTCCACTAAATGGTAGAAATAATTCCCTCCATCTGCTTCTTCTCTTGGAATATTATTCAGAAAACATTGAGTTTTCTGACATAGAGAGATACTTCAGTCTGTAGAACTTCAAAGATACTTTTATTTTTGCTTTTGTGTGACATATTATTACAAAAATGTTTGATATAGTTTTTTTCATAGGAATGAAGTGCTACGTGCCAGTAAGTGACAGGATTTGAGCTGCACATAGCTTGCCAGCTGCTAATTGCTAAGTGAATTGTAGGATTAGGGCCAGGCTGTATTAAGAGCATTCAATAAGGAAAAAATTTGGTGAGGTGAAAAATTGCTTGAAAGTGTCATATGATCTGAATTTCTTAGGAGAGGTACAGTAGCAAAAATGACTTTGAAATGAGCAACTGACTTGTTTTAAACAACAAGTCTTGCAGATTTGTTCTGAAGAGGAAAAAAATTATCAGGTTTGGGATTTTTTTTTATGCACAAGTTCAGTAGAAATCTTTCACATGTTGTTACTTAGTATGTCAGTGTACTGTGGGTGTTGAAAAGCTAGTGGGGGCTTTGCAAGCATGTGCAGCAGATGTACAGTGTGGGGAAAAACCAATCCACAGTGAGTCAACAAACACAACCTACTTTGTCTATGGACAAAATGCACGCATCTAAAATTTGCAGTTGAAGGGAGCTATGCTGAATAAATTACTTGCATCATTTAAAGGTGCATTTCATAGAAGCTTCAAAATATTGGCATGATGCATACTTCTGTGGTCATCCTTCCACTTTGCTGAAAAAGGATGAGTTCATTTATTTTTTAAAAGGAAGTACATCAGATAAGTCAGGAAAGGTAGAGCAGCGAGTGCTTTGTGGGCAGACAGTGCACTGGAGGTGGGGTTTCATTTTCTTCTTCCACGGGCTTGTTGTGAGACCTCTGGTATGTGATGTAGCACCTCTTGTGCTTTTTCTGTCTCTTTGTACTTCTGTGATTTTGCACTATTTGTTACAGCAGTATGCAAGTATCTGTAAACATTCACAAAAATAAGCTAGAGCACATCCGATTACTGAGAAGATTTCCTTCCCAGTGTGGCAGTGGTGGGTGTAGGACCTTCCTTGGGACATTCCCGGTAAAGGATATTACCTCCAAAACTCTGTTGCTGTTTTCATACGTTGTTGTCACTAAATGGTGATTTTTAAAAACGCGTAGAAGCTTACATAGTCATTGGTATAATGCTTTAGAAATCTTACGGATCTGTGATATCACTCACAGGAATCAGGGAGACTGGGAGACAAAGTCTGGAGGAAGCAAGGGTCTCATGAAGGACTGAAGCAGATTATTCAGAACAGCTATGCAGAAAGAAACATAATTCAAGAGTAGTCAACATCATTATGTGTCCCTCACCCAACCCCGTCTGTGGCCTCCTGTGCAGGGAACGTGCATAGACAAAAGGTTGGGACAGCCGTGGAGTCTATCTCCTCTTTGGCCTCTCTGTGCCTTGGCTGACATCCTCTGAATAAAACAGAAGCATGCCGAGTTGCATCTGCAGACCTTCTTGAGGAATAGGGAGGATTTAGGCAAAAGGCACGTGTGCTAATTGCAGCACTGTAATTGATCTGTTTTTCTGTGGGATACTGAAATCCAAAGTCAAAACACTCCCATAAAAAGTTAATAAACAGAGATGCTTTATTGTATTTTTATGGCCGCAGTCTGCCATCAGTAACTGAGCATACATATTTTTTTTTTTTTCTGTTCCATGTAATTTGCATGAGTAGTGAATTGAATAATTGTGTTTCTGGGGATTGTTATTGTTTGGTTTTCTGTTTTTCTGGGAACTCTTAGCAGACATGCAGAAAAAGCACAACGTAGCTCACATCTGAAGTCAGGGAAAAGAAACCAGGCTACTTTTCTCATATTTTTTCATGAAAGACAGCAAACTATTGGAAGGTGAAGTGATCTGACGCTGCTTGGAAATTGAAATATCGTGTAACAGTAGTTCAGAGCAGGCAAGAAATCCTGTCCTCATCACTGTGCAGTGCAGTCTGTGAATATATTTGCAGTTTCCTGAGCAATCTGAATACTTTTAAGACAGTGAACTAAAAATGAAATTATATGCAAATGACAGTATTTTACTAGTTACACCAAAAATGCCACTTTCAGTATTTCCAGTAATGTTTAATACTTTATGAACTTTGATGCTTTAGTTGCTAACAAAGGAGTAACTTCAGATTTTCCATGCAAGAAACTTCTCCTTTATAACTAATAATTGTAATAATGTAGTTATAGTTATAGCAATGTACCATTATGTGCAAATAATGCTCTGAATGCAGTGTTCCTTTTGCCAGAAGTAAAAATTACTTTTATACTGCAAATTATTTTGCCAGGCTAGAAAGAAACTGCGTGAATGCTTGGGTCAAACTTGCATGTAAACGGTGTTTTTAGCACACAAGTATTTCTACATTCAGTGAAGTACATCAACAGCTTAGGCAGTAATGTCAGACAACTAAAACCCTTTTCTGAACTGAACTA
>Ga0181612_170177_pt1 | contig 12067 bp, 4 predicted proteins | sample HoacroProtozoa21_FD_119630 | JGI IMG/M metagenome (GOLD analysis project Ga0181612, IMG submission 119630) | Hoatzin crop microbial communities from Cojedes, Venezuel. Combined Assembly of Gp0051906, Gp0051904, Gp0051908
CCTGTATTGATACTGGGAGTTGTCGCGACGCATGTGCAGAATCTTGCACTTGGCCTTGTTGAACCTCCTGAGGTTCACATGGACCCACTTCTTGAGCTTGCCAGGTCCCTCTGGATGGCATCCCTTCTCTCCAGCGTGTCGAGTGCACCACACAGCTTGGTGTCATCTGCAAACTTGGTTATGGTGCACTCAATCCCACTGTCCATGTTGCTGACAAAGTTGTTAAATATCCCACAGAATGCTATTCCCCTCCATGCTCAGCTGGAGTGGTAGACTGTGAGGGGATGTTGAGATCTACAGATGCCAGAGCTGCTTTCTTAAGTTGCCTGCGTAAGCACTAGGGCTTTCATATAGGCATTCCAGTGGCCTTGAAATAGCCTCTTTCTGCTAATCTGCATGTGAACAAGGGACTGACTCTTAACTGATTTCTGCCTTGTATGGAATTTATACTTGTGCAATGTGGTGACAGAATAAGACCTGACTCACTGAGTGTGTTTTAACATTATTTTTTCATACATACAAAGAAGATAGCAAACCAGTGCTGTAACTGTAGGTTACAAATTCTCTGTTTAGATTGAACAACAAAGTCTGTACCTGTGGAACAGATGTTCTTGATTTTGTGAGATATCTGATTCTTCAATTTTTTTTTTCCTATTCAGTTTACATAACTATTCAAAAGCATTTGAAAACAGATCACCTAAAATACATCATACCTTTTCAGCTAGTTCTATTTCTAATCTCTATAACTTACTTAGAACAGCAGTTGTTATTGGAAATAGTTGAACTCTTGGAATAGACAGTTTTAAGTCTAGTATCTAGATTCAAGGAGGTTTCAAATCTCAAGCAGAGAAATACACAGAAAGAAAGGAGGAAGGAATGTCATAATGACAAAGGAAGTCTGACCACATCAATGTAGAATGTGTGTGTTATCTGACTGTGCTGACTTGGTTCCGTAAAATAGAATGAATGGGGTATTGTGTCTCTAAATTTCTCCTTCAAATATTCTGTTTACTGTGTGGGTACATCTGGTATTTTATCCTCCTTCTGATATTTTTTCTGAGATTAATATCAGTTGTACTAAACTGATGCAACAAAATATGCTGTACTTCAAAATGTTAGTATCTTCTATGTGAGATTCTTAGAGCTTTGCCAGAAATGCCTGGTGTCACCCTCACTACATCATTTAGCTGCTTAATTCATCGGTTCCTTTCTGTTAGATGAGAATAATATATTCTCAATCTCACAGGGTTGTTGTGGAGAAGAAGATAATAGAAAGTGAATGCCGAGATTCTAAGGACCATGCAAGTACTTTAAACAGGAGTCAGGGCTTTCCTGAGAGTTATCACCATGTTCCCATATCTCTCTTTCTATGTAATTAGGTAACTAAAGGGAAAATGGGGCACTATTAAATGTCATGTGTAGCTATTTTGTAGTATAGTCAATGGCACATCTTCTGATTTTGGCCCAGTTTCTTTATCCTTTCCGGGTCTCTTTCCACTTGCAGAAGCTCAGAAGACCCTCTTGTTTACTTGTTTGTTTTCTTTTGCTTTGCTTTTGCCTGAACCAATAAAATATTTAAACACAATAAAAATGTTTAGTAGAGGCAAACAGCACAGTAACTATGTTTAAAAAAGCAATACACAAACCCACAGTGAACAAATCTTACTCCCAGGTGTTTCCTTGATGCCAGCCATGAAAGTATTCATTATAAACTATCAGCTCTGTCAAGATCAAGGATAGATTCCTGGAGTGAGCAGCACAAAAGGAAAAATGAAAGGATCTCCTCCTCTGTTACGGATAGTTCTACATATACATATGTATATGCCGTGCATGTATGTTTGTGCATATGCATGTGTAGGTTTATACACAGTCTGTATAAATCAGTAGCACTATCATCTTCTATTGAAAATATTCAGATGAGTGTGCTCTTTGAATGTAAATATCAAAACAATTCTTTTCTCCATTGTGGGATTCCCAGAATAAAACAACTGTAGGGAGAATTTGACCAACCCACCCAAGCTCATGCCTATTTGAACATGCAGCCTTTAATCTCCACTGAGTATGCCAAGCCTTTAGTTACTATTCAGGCTCTATTTCTCAGATGTGTGATGGAGGAACAAGCAAGAGAAGAGTGTGTGTGTTACGGGAGGGCTGGAAAGTATTCCTCCCCCCCAGCAGCCAAGAAAATCAGTGTGTCATCACTAAGGTGAACTTGGAAACAGCTCCTGGATTTAGTGGTTGGGGTCACAAGTACTTGGTATAAGGGTGTTTGTTTTTATACCTTTCAGTTCTGACCACACAGTCTCTAATCTTCATTCCAAGACCTAGGAAAGCAGGAATTCACCACATGAGACAAGGCAGTATTTTCTAGTTTCATTAACACACAGGCTTTGTCTTCGACATTAGCAGTCCAAGTGATTGCCTGGAGTCTTGGAAAACTAGCCTGGGTAGCCTTCTCATATCAGACTACCTCACCTTGGCTGTCCTGAAAAAAAAAAAGCTATCTAGTATTTATCACTAGATAATGTGATACAATTCCTTGCATATGTTGTATAAATTCAGGAGAGTTGGGAGGTAAAGGAAAAGATGCTGAGTAGATGGGGTAGTCAGAGTTAGGAAAGGATACCAGGATAAAGGATCCTGCTTTGGAGACATGACAGGTAGGATAATGGAGCAGGAGAGGTAAGAGGGTAAAGGAGGGAATGTGAGTTTGGGTGTGTAGTACTAGGGGGCTTGGAGCTGTGGTGTAGGTAGGCAGTCAAGGGACATAATTAGTAGATCCTCAAGGGCTGAGGTTGGTAAATTTACTTTCTTAGAGAATAATTTAGGGCTTCACCTCTTTACTTACTAGGAATTTGGGATTGCCTGCAAGAATGGTTTTGTCATTTGCTGTGTTTCTGTTTCCAAGAAACTTAATTCCTCTGTACTCTGTTTCCCTGTCTACACTTTGGAGGACTCAATTATTGGGTCCTGCTATTAGTTATACTGTCAAATTTGTGAGTGTGCTCCAGTGTAGTGTCCTGCATATTTTGATGTAGTGTGTAAAGTGTTATAAGTGCTAAGTAAATAGATTTTATAAAAATGCAATGTTCTGTTTTTCTTAGTATCCAGACTGCTCCTACAACCCCTTAGCCTCTCCTTAGGGTGTGTGGGAAGTGTGGTTCCTTGATGGGCTTACTTCAGTGTCAAAACAGACTTAAATTCATGCCCTGACATTGCTGTATGCTGCTCTCTTACTTGTGTCTATGCATCTCTGTGTGACCATGCTGTAATCTGGATTAATGAACTATCCTCAGTTAAAGAAACAAACAAAGCAAGTGTCCCATCTCCATCTCAACCCAGCTACTTTAAGCCATATCTTTTCAGTGAACTAGTTTACTAAACAGTTGTAATGGTACCACTGATATGACGGTGGCTCATAGCTGAGGGTAAGGGAAGAGGGATTTAAGTGTGGGTTGGTTTTTTTGTTGTTTTTTTTTTTTTTTGTCAGCTCTGAAACAAATGTGATATAGAACTATTTACTTAGTGCCACGTAGGCAGTGTGATCTCCCTATGGGTGTATTTTAGTACCAGACTAGCTCCAGATGCTTTTGTTAATGAGAGTGGTGTTTAAAAGCAGGAAGACTGATCCCTCTGTGCCTTGCTTAGATGTTTTCACATGGGCCACAAAGTGGTTGCACAGCAGTGCCATTCTTATCCTAGCTAAAAAAAGAATTGGCTTCCCATGAAGTGTCACAGAGCATCATGCCCCTAAAACTTTCATAAGATTAAAAAGGCAGCAACAATTAAAATGAGGAAAATATTGTGAGAAGCTGATTAATTCTTCATCTTACAGTGTTCAGCTTATATTGTTTGCCTTATGTTGTGTAGTACCTGCATCATTTGCTTACTTTCTAGGCTCTTTGGTGTTGCTCACTGTAATAATTCATAGCCATTTGTTCATATTCATAATTCAGTAGTTTCAGTCCAAGTCCAGATGGGACAGCTCTTTGACTCACCCAGGATGAGTTTTCACATAGCGGAATAGGATCCTCAGTAACTTTGTGCTAGTGATTGTGAACATTTAACAGTTTGTGCAGAACCACGAACTTCTCAGAAGTGTCACTTGCATTATAGCTTTGGTGGAGAAACCAGCATCTGAAAACATGGAATGGTAAACAGCAGGTGAGAGCAGCATGGAGGAGTTTGTCCTGCCACTGTCCACATGCTACACATTCTGTGATTTAAACAGGATTTCAAGCTACTGTACGTTTTTGAAATATTAATTGCTATGAAAAAACATATTCTTACAGAAATATGTAAATATGTTAAGAATATATTTCTAAAAAAGTCACTAAACAATAACTTCTGTGTTTCAGAAACAGTGAAAGCATGATCAGTTAGTTAAACTGATCTAAGCTAATAAACATGCCATGGGAAGTAAGATTTTTTATTTTTTTAAATAGTATCCTGAGTGAAGAGTGAATAAAAAGCTAAAAAAAAAAGTACTAAATTTTTTGGTTAGCTGATGTTTATTGTCATTGGTTCCCAAGGTAGTCTGTCCTCTCTGGTCTAATCTCACAAGTACAGTTCTTTTTTGATTGCACTCTAGTAGACACAGAAGTATTTGTGCCTGATATGCTTTATTCTGCAGCTGGGTGCAGGGATTAGAGTACCTCCTGCATGTGTCCCTGTGGGTTTCTTCTAATGAAAAGCCTCATATCTGTGTTCTAATCCCTTTCCTTTCTCTACTCATGTGCTGCCTCATGTGACGCAGCATTACTTTGGCTTAGCAGGAGCATCCGTGCCAGTGAAGGAGAGGTAAAGGGGAGTCCAACTCTTCTCATGAGTCATTGGAGGGGAGGAGCATGCACTGAATTCCTAATATCAGGTGGAAATCCATTCTGGTGGAAGAGCTTGAGTGCTGCAGCCAACTTTGGCTTTTTACTTGATCTTCTAAAATGTTAGATGCTACCTGAATGAAACTATCCTTCCCGATTACAACTCTTCCTTAACCTTGAGGCCGTTGTATCCAGTTTCTTGTTCTAAAATAATTTTTGGGACTTCTGTGCATACTTGGAGGAGATTGGTTTTATTTAAACATTGTCAGTTAGTGGAGCAGTCAAAATAAAATACAGTGCCGAGCATGGGAGTGGCTTACATCAAAGTTTGGGACCTCAGAGTGAAATAGGTCATGGTAAAATAAAGCAACAGAAATTGCGTGATCTACCATCTCCTGTGCCTGCTGTATTTTCTGTAGAGCTAAATGTCTTAATTTTCAGCCTGATCTGGCAGTCTCTCCTATCTGTTGAGAAACGCCAAAGCCTTGAATATATTGGCTAGCTTTTTTCAAGATACTGCTGGCTGTGTTTGTGCTCCAGTACACAGGCATTCCCAGCTTAACTGGGAGTCAGAATGCAGTGCGATGCGTAGTCCCCTCCTGCACCTGGATTCTCTTTGCAAATGCAATTTGGTGCACAAGGAGGGAGAAGACTACACCGTTGTGGTAGGTGGCTTGGACAAATAGGTCTGGAAGACTGGAAAGACTAGCCCTGAGCACAGATGCAGGCATGTGCCCCTTGGTCTCGTCTTACAAGCAGAAACAGTGCTGTTGATCTAGTCTCATTGACTGCTGTGGATGCCAATTTACAGGTGAAAATTTGACATTTTATTTCTGTTTATTTGTGTAAAGCACGTATGAGAACCATGAATGCTTTTAGGATAATGGAAATTTTGGTCCAGCATGGGGTTGCAACAAATTGGGGTAGAAATTTAGAGAACGGGAAGAGGCAAGTAATTGGGCTTTCACAGCTTAAGGTGTTGCTGCTGTTTTCTTGTGTGCATGCTTCTAACCTACTGTAATTCCAGGATAAGAGGTATTATGTATTAGAATGTCATGATTCAAACTAACAGCCGGTTTAAAGTAATCTACTTTCCTTTGCAGTAGCAGTGAATCAGAAGTATACTGTGGTCCATTAATACAGTTCATCTAGTAAGTGGGAATTTGTTAAGCTTGCAATCATCTGTCCATTTGCCACTTTGTTGGTCACTTTTCTTTCCATCATGTTTCATCTCATCAGGTCTTAGGAATAATCAGTCCCTACAAAACAATGCTCCGTTAAGAACAATTTTAAGAAAGGAGTTTCTAGGTTTGATTTCAGACAGTTGCACTGTTCATCAGCATTGGACATTTCAATGCAGAAGAGCTGGCTGGCAGCATAGTGTCATAACAGCACAATTCAAACAGATGATTATTACAGTTAAAGTGTGATGATAGCATCTGTGAAAATGTAACCAACCCATCAAGGAACATGCAGAATTGAAGTGAACAGTTGCACTGGCAATAGAGACTAGTGATCATAAATCATCTAGGGGCCTAAGTATAGACAAAGCTGAGGATCTGAAAAGCATCCCAAGTGCATGTGGGAGTCTTCGTTTTCCCTTTCTGCTCTCCTGTCACCTTCTCCATTATTGGCTGCTGAGGAAGTAGAATTCTTCCTCTGGGTTTGTTGTGGCAACATCTCAGGGAGTTTACAAAATGATTTTTGGTGTGAATCTTGTCACCTTGCTTGACAATTTTCTTGCCTCTTTACAATGTTCTGTGGGGTAATGTAAACTATATTTGAATGGTTCTCACTTTGGAGAACATGTGCCTCGAGGGGTATGTAAAGGCAGGAGACAAAAAAAAAAATATTAAATGAAAGGCACAGCAGCCTGACCAGGAGCAGTGGGTGGGAGGGGGGAGGCTGCATTAGTTTCTTAAACTGTCCTTGGATGTAAGTGTGGCCTGGGAGCTGCTGAACACTGGAAAATGCATCATTAATGGCAGCATATGATAGAAAACTCTTTTTTTCTGCAAACCAATTTTTTGTAATCATTTCACCTAATTTTACTACACTACATTGGCTGAAGGATGCAATGGAGGGGAATTGGAGGACAATGCAAGTTTTATCAGTTATCATAGTGCTTATGGGGAATGGTGTCAACACCACAAATTTGAGTTGTTCATGTTTAAACCCGTAGCTTGACTCTCCCTGTGCCACAGTTCTCCTTCATTAAGAGAATTTTTTGGTGACTTATTCTTATACCAGAGATGTCAACATTGTTTGAGGCTGCTCTGCTGTGGAGGTAAGCTACACAGGAAAAGGAGGGTAGATACCTAAGCTCACATTCTGACTCCATGCTCTCCTAGGTGCAAGTTACCTCGAATGGGGTTTTTCCTCCACCACAATGTGTAGATCTGAGGAGGAATTTGCATCTCCTTATTTCAGTCAAGAGGGTTGAGGAAGGTATTTGAGAGATCGAGATTTGAGAAAGAAATTACTTTGTGAAGGAGCACTGTTGGTTCTGCAAGAAGGACCCAGTGAATACAGATTATAAATCTCTTTGAGTAAAAGGGACTTGTGTATGTAGCGTAAGTAGACAAATTAAGAAAAAAATTCTGATTTTGCATGGTGGGTTGGTTTTTCTTAGGAAATTGGTTAACAAAATTTTAAAATCTGCGTCCATTATGATGGTTTAAAAAATATGAAAATCTAAAAATTCTGAAACTCACTAGCACAGAATATCTCTTTATTTTCTGACTAGCATGAGGGTGGGTTGACTTGTATAGTAATACAGAACTCAACATGAATAAAGTAAATGGGAGGTATTTGGTAAAATAAGCCCCTTGAATGAAATGAGAATTCATAGTCATATAATTAAATGCTGAGATTATCATCTGCTCACTCTGCAATGTGTCTAAAATCAACACCTCACTGTGAAGTTCTATTTACTAGTGTATCTTTGAAGAAATTTAAACAAATGCCTAAAAGTTTATTTGTTTTGAACTGAAGAATGCTGTATTTGGCTACATCCACAATTCTGCAGTAAGAGCTTTGGCCAAAGCCTTTCACCAACAGCTGGTAGATAATGGATACCTTTAATTGATGTAAATTACAGACTACCTCCCAAAGGCTGGGAGTCTGAACATCCTTCGTATCTATTTACAAATAAAATAAATGTGAGCTCAATTCAATTGTTAGTAATACTTCTGCACTTCCCCCAAGTTCTTGTTCCCTTGTCTAGCATATTTAAAAGGTTGTCTCAGCCATTGGTTTATGTCAATTTGAAGTCTCTTTGCCTTTCCTTGTTCATTTTCTTTGCTTTAGTCTATCTAAAGTCATATAGCCAGGATCTTTGTAGCATTCAGCACAGTGGTCTGGGAATGTGCATGAAGTGGAAAGGGTTGGTTAGTACCTTTGTATGGAGTAACTGTATGGAAGGTAAGATGCATATTTTGGAGGGGAAGAATTTCCTGCCTGGAACATTTTTCATCCTGATCCTTTTTCTCTCCAATGTAAGTTCCACTTGTAAGTACAGTTTGAATGCCCTTAATTAAGACATCAATAAATGGGCCATTTTAAGACAAAACCTATACTAGTTGTATTATTAGCTTCAGTGTAGTTCAAGCCCCATATCTTTTAAGAGAAGGAGAGGGACAAATGAGTATCTCCAGAGGAATGCAGTGCGTTCTGAGCCTTGGCATCGCCTGTGAGAATCCCAGCAAAACTCAACTTTGGGGAAGCTGGCAGATAGCTCAGTAGTTCTCTTTCCATCCTTCAAGTTCATTGATACTGCTGTGCTGGAATTATAGTTGTCTAGTGGAGGAGATGTATCAGAATGGAGAGGAGGGAAGTAAATAAAATGTGGTGTTGTACTCCTCCACACTAGAAGAAATTTCCTTGTGGTAGATCATACCATCCAAAAATCTCACTGCAAAGCAGTGTTTCTGCCTTGCGTGCACATGTGAATTTCTCATAAGATATTTACAGCAGTGTAGAGAACACTATATTTTTGTGTTGCTGTCCTGCTCTCTCGACTTGTTCTCCCATAATCTCATGGAGTTTCTTAGTGGATCTCAGGATACATATTAAATTTTTAAATACTGAGATTCACCTTAATATTAGGAAGAGTAGGATATAGGGTTATTCTAAAAGAACAGAAGGATGAAAATTGTAATTTTTCCTGTGTATGGAAATATGTGGCAGTGCTCATCTGCTCTGTACCTTTTTTCAGAGAGGAACAGATTTCTCGATAACCTCCTTTTTGCTTTTAAACAGCTGCTTTCATGAGTGAGGGTACACACCTAGCTATCTTATCTTTCAAACAGGCAAACACACTGCTTTTGTTGTTATTAAGGAAAAGAAAGCCAAAGATACTTAAATAACTGGGTAAAAATTAAAAAACTCCTGGGAAACAAAATGCACAGTTAAAAATAAATTCATTGTGAAAAGTTCTCCAAAAGGATCTTTTGAAGTTTATAGCAGAGAATGAATCCGTATCCTAAAAAAGAATAAAGTCAGCAATTGTATGCATTTTCATGACTCTCATGTAAAACCTGGCAAACAGATTATTTGCTCGCTTAGTAGATTAGACATGAGGGCTTCTGTAAATTAAAAACAAAAGCAGCTTTGGAATGTATTTCACTGTCTCAGTTGGAAAACAAAGATCTCTTTCCCTCCACCACTTCTTTTCCTTACGATAATTAAAAATAAAAAAAGTGTGCAGAGCCATATAAATAAAACAAGGGCTGGGATGAAAAAAAAAAAAAAGAGGAAAGTCTTCCTTCAAAGAGATGTCAGCAATCACAGTTTTCATTTGTCTGTGCCAAGAAATGTGCTTATATGTAGGTCTGAATGTAGTTTATTCTTGACTATTTATGGAAGTTAGACTCTTAGAGACCTTAATATGCAATAAAAAAAAGGAAAATCCTTAATTACAATCTGTTTTAAATGATGCTTAACTTAACAGCTTTCAAATACTCCTCTAAGCATTACACAATGTTCTACTGTCTTCCTTTTCCAGCATTCCTTACCGGTACAAATACGTTAAAGCTGATGCTCTAATTATATAGGATTTTGTTGTAATTTACTTCAAGAAAGTGTGAATGCATTCTTCATGGGCAAAATATGTTACTTCGAATTTCTGAAAAACCCTTTGGCTATACATCTTCTCAAATTTGTAACCTAAAAGAGAGTACAGGCTGTAGTAAAAAGCATAGAAATTTAAAATACAGCTCACTGTTAAAAATCGTTCAAGAAAGAGGAAAAAACACACAGTTCGGGAGTGTGAGTGCCTTGAGGACAGCCCAGAATTGTGCCTTGACATGTTATACAATTATTTACTTTTCCCTATTAAGGGAAAAATTTAGAAGTTGCCATAACTCACGAAATACATATTCTGACCAGGAGCTACAGAATAAGTTCTTAAGAGATGCTTGCCTAGCACACAAGTTTCTGATTGTACGGAATGCTTTTGTCAATGTTTACTCTTTCCCTTTTATTTTGTCGTAGCTTCTTTCTGTGTTTCTCCATCTCTTTATTTCTCTTCTCATATTTAATTTTAGGCTGAGTCTTGTCAGACTTGGGTGGTGGGAGGATGGCAAGTCAAAGGAAATACAAGATTCCCAGGGAGCAGTCTTTGCTTGGTCATAAAGAACCTCAAAACTACATTCCTTTTCCAGAAATTGCAGGATTTCCTCTGGTGCCCCATTCTGCTGGAGTGCATTCAACTTGAGAAGAAGATGTGGAGGAAAGGAGAACTGAAGAGTGATACTGTCCCCCCAGAAGCCATTATCTGTGGCATAGCCATGTCCCAGCCCATGTTTCCATCTTGTAAGCAGTGGTGGCTGAACATGTACGGTGTTTTCCTTCATAGCCTTTGAGAGGATAGTTCTGCAGGACATCAGATGCAGGGCATTGCTATATTGCTTTTGTTAACTGGTGATTTGCAGAATTTACTTAGAATTCTCAAGATAATTCAAATTAGTTTGAAACTCATTTACTGCTTGTGGAAAAGTGGAATGTCAAATGGGGAAAATGAAGTCTTCAAAAGGCATGTGGAAATCTAATGGACACAAATGAACAGTTTGCTGGCATCTGTACAGGTTTCGTGTGTGGCACTATTTTTTCCTTCCACTCTTTCGGGACTTTATAGAGAGTGCAACCAAAAAGCAAGACTTGAGGCTGTTGTATGAGGAATTCAGAATCAGTTTTTGAATCAGCAGTTGGGAAATATCTTGGGCGGTTTTGGCTAATAGAATTATCTGGCCAGTTATCAGGCATGTTCCATTCAAGACAGTAATTCTCAAGGATATTCTTGATTTTGATTGAATGTTTTTTATCCATGAACACTACAGTCTTTATGTTGAAACTAATATTCATTTTCAGCTCTGGGCCAACTGGCAGATCCAAATACAAATATTACTAATTCGCTGCTCGTAAGCCTTTCTAGCAATTAATTCAGTTATAAATGATTCAGACCTTTCTGTAACCCAAATAAGATTCAGGCTTGGTTTATTTTTCACAGAATTATTTCATGCTAGACAAGAATGTATAATAAACCATTACTGAGGGTGGGGGGAATCAGATGGTTTATCTGACAGTCCTCAAAATCTCTGCTGCAGTGTGGCAGACAGATAAAGTGTAACCTTTATTGTAAAGCTGTTTTTTGATTTTTATAAAAACACCAAAAATACTGTTCTTTGATTTCCAAATTTTGCATGGAATGTTCTGGCAGCAACTTTTGAAACTCAAAGAAAGTATAAGGAAAGATTACCTTGGGAAGATATAAGATTCTAACCCTGACCATTGGTACAATGATGGACTGAATCTTCAGTAAAAATCAGTTGTTTCAGATAAGGTTATGCACCAATACATTTGTGCATTGCTATTAGTTTTTCAGGTAAATGTTTTGTTATCTAAATCACTGAAATGAGTGGTTGCAAGTAATTACATGTGCATTTCTTCTTCACTGCCTTTCTGTATGCTGATGAACACATGTGAAACAAGGCCTCTGATGGAACTCTGTCCATGTGGATCCACTGGCATTCTTTGTAAACGCTGAGGCATTTCATCCTGGTATTCCAGCCAGATTTACAAGTGATTACATTTCCTTGTCTAAACTGCCCTACAGTCACAGTTGACACAGTGTTTTTTCTCTTTTCCAGTTTTAAAATGCTCTCTGTTGAGAGCTGCATTCACAGAATCACAGAATCACAGAATAGTAGGGGTTGGAAGGGACCTCTGTGGGTCATCTAGTCCAACCC
>Ga0181612_179999_pt1 | contig 12067 bp, 4 predicted proteins | sample HoacroProtozoa21_FD_119630 | JGI IMG/M metagenome (GOLD analysis project Ga0181612, IMG submission 119630) | Hoatzin crop microbial communities from Cojedes, Venezuel. Combined Assembly of Gp0051906, Gp0051904, Gp0051908
CAACAGAAGGACAAAATTTTTGCGATGAGGGTGGTGAAACACTGGCATAGGTTGCCCAGAGAGGTGGTAGATGTCCCATCCCTGGGAACATTGCAGGTCAGGCTGGACAGGGCTCTCAACAACCTGATCCAGTTGAAGAGGGCCCTGCTCACTGCAGGTGTGTCCGACTAGATGACCTTTAAAGGTCCCTTCCCACCCAAACCATTCAATGAAGAAGTCAGATAGACAATAGCTATTTTCTTGCTCTTTCACTCCTAGGTTTAGAGATTGGTAGGAGATATTTAACCTATCATTTGCAGAAATTGATTCCTTTATTCTTTGTGAGCACTACCATGAGACTGCATAAGGAAGGATATGTTCCATCCTGACTTGAGAAAAAGGAAGAAAAAATGTATGTAATCAGGCTAATCAAAGTCACCTGTCCAGAAACACGAGTTCCTAAACAAGAACTTTCAAAAAACTGTCAGCTACAGAGGAAAGAGGAAACAATTATCAAGTAAAAAAAATATACTAATTCTGCTTTTAAAATATACTTACTAGGCAATAAACTCAAAACACTACAATTAGGCAAGTTATGCATATAAATACATACTATGCTGTTCATTTCTGAAGATTCATAACTTCCACATGGATGGACACTTCCAATAGGTTCCAGTCCTTCTTCATCCCACATGTACGTGCCATCAGAGCTGTCAGATGGAGAAAGCTCAAAAGAGGACCCAGCTCTGTAATTCATCTCTGGAGAAGTGACATTCTCAGCAGTATGCTTTGTGCTTTCACTGTTGTCATCCACTGCTTAAAGAAAACAGGAACAGTCAAGATTTCAGAAACAATCCAGTATGGCAAATATAAAAATTAAGGTGTGTATTATTGGTGCATTAAACTTTTATTAAACAGTACTGTAACAGAAATACCTGAAAGCATTCTACAGTATTGTACACTCATCCTAGAGGGGAAAAAATCTCAAGCTGGTTTGGAAACTACAACCGGGTATCCTTCCAACCTACACATTTGTTAGCCTTTTACACTGCACTAATTCACTCATCATGAAAGCTACTTTCTAGGATTCTGTATCTTTTTAACATATCAGAAGGTGGATCCTTTGGATGTGATCTTTCAGCTATAAATTCTCTCATAACAAGCATGTACTTTAAGAAGCCCATTAGAGACTTGAAAACATGGCTTATAAAAAACATCTCCTGTGTCTTCAACTATTTTTTAAAGAATTAATATAGCACACCTCTGGAAAAAAAACAACACAAAAAACAGTGACATTCATATTTATAATTTAACTGATTTAACTGGACGCCCTGCATTTATTTCCACTACTTCAGAGTGGTTACAGCTGTTCTCTGCCTACAGAAGCAGGTGGGAGGGGGCACAGGGAAAGAGAATTTCTTAAAAGATCACCAGTCCAGAAAAATGAATGGCAAGGCAAGGATATGAGGAATCCCACAACCCTACCACAAGCATGGTTAAAGGAGGTATCATTCATTCTTATCCTGAAGAAAAAGAGCTTTTCAAATTCATGCCTGGGAAAGACAACTATCATGAAGAAAAAGCACTGTAAGAAAACAAACTGGCTAGCATAGAGCCAAGTTCCATTTTGAAACAATTCACAAGCAATGGGTAATTATGTAAAACAAACTAATTACAGTTACAGAATCTTGATTTAGTACCTAAAATTTCAAACAGAACATATCAAAGTATTTACCAGACACATTTATATCAAGCCAGTCATCAGCATTACAGCAAGATCCTCCACTTTCCTTGAGAGAAGTGAATGGCTCGATGGACTTTATGCTCCCATGCTCTAACTCTTGAAGGCAGCTCTCCTTTTGCTGTATTTGTATAGTTCTGTTTGGGACTTCTATGTCTATGAAATCATCACTGAAGTCTTCACTCAAATCGTTTTTTTCAGAGGATGACAAAGAAGATATCGATATTTCATCTCCATCATCGCTCATGCACATGACTTTTGACCCTATACTTTCATGCAGGCCCTCGTCAGATTCTGTTCTTTGAGCGCTGCTCTCTATAATACTGTTTTTCTCAATTGCTCTATTAATATTTGTTGAAATTTGAGAGTTCTCTACAATGCACGTGTCAGAAGTCGTACTTTTGCTGCCATCCACAACAATATTTCCAGCAAATCGCTGCCTGGTAGGCTTCAGCAGAGAAGGCCGACTTAATCTGTATCCAAACGAAGGTGCTGACCCAGACCCGTTTGACAGTGCGGGCTTCTTTGAACAAGGAGTCGACATACTAGAGTAGGGCCTGCCAAATCCATACTTCATCGGTTCATTGCCATTTGGTACATCCAACTGACATGCATTTCTTGACAACAAAGTCGACCTCTGAGATGTCCTGGCAGCTAGATTTTGACTATGATAAGGCCTTGTAAGATCCACAGCTTTATTAAAGGAATGTGACCTGGTTAAAGATGCAGTGGGAAGGAAAGAATTCTGAATGGAATGTGAAAAACTTTGTGATCTTACCATTTTTTCACAGGAAAAAGCCTTGCTACCGTCTGCAGATTGCGCCAGGCTTTCTCCTGAACTTGTCCTTGTAGCACTGGAATTAGCTCTAGGTCTCTGCAAACCTACCACCGGCCTATTTCCATAAAATCCATTTAAATGTGATTTTGGAGCACTGAGCCCAGAATATGAGGTCGTTCCTGACAGGGTACCTTTGGCGAATTTTGCTGAACTAGAGAGTCCAGGCAAAGACTTTGGGTTTAATTCCTCAGTAGAAGATACAAACATATTGGTTTGCTTCGCTGCTTTTGATGCAACCGAAACACTACTTTTTAAACCCACCCTGAGCACATCATTACCCAATGCTCCTTGAGATTGAGAATACTTTTCAGAATCGATTAGTTTTTCATTACAGTTATGTTTAGAGTTGGTCTCTCTCCCATTTTGACCATGAAGTTGATATTTATTTGATTTTTTCCAGTTGAAAGAAAAGGAAGACATGTGAGCAGTGCCATTGTGCTTGCCAAAATTTTTGCCACCATTATTTCCTGCTAAACCAACAGCCGCCCCATTTGGCACAGGTTGCAAGACACTTCCTAAAGTTTTCGTTCCATATTTCGGTAGCCTGGAAACCAAGGATGTCCTGATTTGATTTTTTTCTTCCATGAGCTATTGGGTACATTTGTCCTTATAGGGTGCTTGAATCTAAAGATAAGAAAGAATATATTAGATCTGAATCAACCACACACTAATCAACACAATTTTATATACTTTGCATCTATGTTTACTACATTCCCGTGCCTAACTATACCATGATAAGACAAAGTAACTCTCACAAATTTTATGAACTGCAGAGAAACACCAGTCACCAGCAGTTATTTAGCAGTAATATGTTATTCAGGTCATATTTCCCTCCCCCAAATTCTGTTCCCCAGATAAACTGCCTTTTTTTGTTTCTCCTTCCTTTTGAGATCTGTAAAATAAGCTTAAAAAAGGGTTGGATTTTCTTTCCATTTACCTATTTTGAAGAAACTGAATTATTTAACTGTTTTACAATTATTAAACCCACACACTGAACACAGCACAAACCTGTGGTCAGCACTGTAAAACTGCAAAAACTATAACCTAAAATCTGACTAAAAAACTAATTTTTTGATAAAAGGTCAGGGGTAGTAACCGAATTCAAAATTTTACTTCTGTGCAGTGATACATGAACACATAACCCTAGCTACAAAGATATGAGATAAAAAGGTAATTAAAGCATTCATGCATTCCCTTATATCTTGATTTTCTGTCCCAGTCACCTGATTTGCAGTACAGGAGACTCCACTACAGTCTTTCTAAAGATTTATTGTATCTGAATTTTAGTTATGTCATTTTGGTCTACTATATATCACACTTCTTTTATAAAGCCATATTTGCTTTACAGACCTATCTGCCTCATGACTTTTTGCCTTAAGAATTCCGATCTCCTTGCTTTGATACATTGCTTTGTGTCTTCCACACCTTCATCCTACTATTTGGACAACTATGTCTGTATCACCCGTCTGTGCAGCATCTAGTCTGTTTTTTTCCTGGCTGTACAATATGAACAACTTGTCTACACACTATTATTAAAGACCTGCAGTTCAGACAATAAGGCCTTGAGAAATCTCCAATATTCAATGCTGCATCTTAAGACAAGGTTTAGTCTAGTGTTAAATTCTGTATTTGCAGGACCAGGTTTCTTTTTTTTTCCAAGACAGTCGTAAAAGGCTATCTTGCTTTTGCTAGCCTGGATTTTTTTACATTTTCGTCAGTTCCACCTGCTGGTCTTACAATGGTGTCAAGACACAGAATTTCAGTCATTCACATATGTTATTCCCTGAAACTATTATCCGTGTTCCTCTTTTCAGACCTATACACAGCTGGCAGGACTGAAAAAACCCATGAAAATTTTTAAACCATGGCAATCACAACAAGAATGAACACACAGCAAGTAAACATATACTTTTTCAAGGTGCAGGAAATATCTTGGATAACCACAGCAAGCATTAGCTGAAAGTGAGTCACTCCCCAAGCTGCAAAACCTCACTAAGAAACACTTAAGATAAAATCAAAGTTGCATTAAATTTATGCAAACTGAAGTACCCTTAGGATTTTGTAAATGAATAGGATGCCCCAGAGCTGTACTTCTGGAAGTAGATCTACATTAAAAGATACAAAGAGAAAGATACTCAGAGACACGGCTTTTAGGGCTACCTAACCTAGTGAAAATACCAGAATCCACATCCTACAATTGGTAGAGCGCATTTCTATTTAGAAACACACAAATCCAGAGTTTTCAAATACTAAGTGAACTCTTGCACACTGGAGACATAACCTTCACCTAGGCATACAAAGAAGCACACAAGTATTTCCCCTTGGCAACAGCAAAACATTTAATTCATTATGCATAATATGTGCCTGTATGTGGATTTAGGTGTCTATTACTAGACATTCTCAAAAACACTATGACCAACCTCACCTGTTAGGAAAAGCACTCACAGCCTATCGTTCATGTATCTGTATCCATAAAAAAGAAACTTGCCTACACTATACCTGTATACCTTGCAAATGAAAAAATCACTGTGCATTAATATCAAATGTCAACCTCAAATATACTTACTTCCTGTCAAATATAAATAGTAAAGGCAATAAAGTACACCTTTTTTTTTTAAATAACTCCATGAATAAAACATGGCCTGTAACATCATGATGCATTCAGTGACAGCAAGCATCACACTACCCATGCACCAAAAGATATCCCAACTAACAAAAAGGCTCAAGTCTTGTAATTAAATTTTCCAAATTAAAACAGTTAAATAAGAAAGCTGCTAATTTAACTTTCATGCTTTATGGATAATTCCCTTTTCACATCTGTCTACCATCTCTTAGGTGACTAAAAAATTTAAATGAGGTCATTTAATGACATTAATCCTCCACCAAGTGCTGCAAATTAAACTTGAAAAGACCACCTTTCAGTTCTCTAGGAAGGGTGCTTGCTCATTTACCCTTAATGAGGGAAAGGCAAAATAACATCTTTAAGAAAACTCTGATTGCTTAAAGCACTTCAGATAATTAAATTATAAGATTGCCTACAATCAACATTTGCCTCTGTTTTGTTAACTACATAACTGTAACTACTGTGTTACCTTTTCAATTTTAGGTTGCATTTGGTTGAAACATAATGCCATCAAAAAAAGCCAGCTTACCAGCATCACATTTGGCAGATGTTACTTTTCCCAGAAAATGGAAAATCTTCTCATGAACATCCTTAATCTTGACATATATTTACTACTGGAAATAATGCTACCCTAAAATTGAAATTCCCTTATCAAGAAGCATAGTACCTGCAAGTTATAGTATGATTTCTGCATCCCATGAAACTCCTATTCAATAGTTTAAGTCATATTCTTCTGTATTGGAAAGAAATTATAAGTATTTTTAGACTTCTGCAATCTTTAGATTTTTTAAAACAGACATTTGGGCAAAGTAGCCTTACATGCTTTGCCTTGGGAAATACATTATCTGGTGCACACAAGCCTAATCGGGAATTAAACTAATTATAAAGAGCCTAGTCTTACATAATGATCCAGGGAAAAGGAATTAAAACTTACAAACCCTCTCTGAAGTATAATCTGAATTAACTGAAAAGCTGCTACATCCTTACCTTCAAGGATACTCAAGATCCTGGTGATAAGCAAAAGGATATTCATCCTCACTCTCCTTTGTGCTTTCTGTATTGGATTATTTACACGGAGACAAGATCCTCCAACTCGACTAGCAACCACAACATTCACTTTTACTTCATTCACAGTCTGTTTCAGCAACAGCAGGAAGACACTTGCCTATAAACTAGCCTCTCAGCAAAGTTTGGTTTTGCACCTGAGACACCACCTTATGCCTTGTGGATGATTATTATAGCAGAGGACAGCTTAAGGTTCATACACTGCAATGTTTGGGCACCTTTAAAATACTGTGATCCCTATGATCCATGCCATCAGAGAGCTACTAGCATTTTCAAGTTACAGACAGCTTACTCTGAGTAGGACCAAACTCCCCTCCTACTATCATCCCAGTGTGGAATAAACAGCTGCCAGATGAAACATGTCCAGCAGACCAGAGCAATTCTGCTGAGCTACTGCTACACCAGCAGTTTCAGATGTATGTTTCATTCTTCTTCTCAACTTTAAGACCACCAAAATAAGAAATAGAAATACTGAGTAGCTAACTTAAGATGCTTTTCTTAGAGCAACTTGCTTCGCAGTGTGAAGAATTTTTTTCTTGAGGCAGAGATAAACATAAGTTTCTGTTACAGGATTGTGCTGAAAAATGAAAGTACTCAACACCTCCTTGCTGCTTCTGGATAACAAAAATGGTACTTTCCTGTAGGTCTGTAACAAGCTGGCAGCCACAGCAGTACACAACATTATGTCCATCAGTGTTCATACATCTGCAAACACCAATTATTAATCAGGCAATTTTATTAGTATTTGGTGTGGGCAGACTGACAGAACAACTGCTATGAAGCTCTATGAACAAAGGAATTATTCATATTTCTGCCATCACGTGCTGGATGTCACTGAAGCCAATGAAGTTTAATGACCAGGTTTGCCAAGCCAGACCTTGTACTCCTATTCCACAGAAGCCCTACGAATTAAGATAGCATCTAATTCTACTTGTTTGGCTCAGTGACAAGTGATCTGAAGCAGCAGGTTACCAACATTCATGTACATTTATCTTGCCAACTCTACGGTGCTAAAACCTCTAGGGACGTTCTTTCTTTCTCCTAGAAAACAAAAGCAAGTTTCTAGTATACAAACAGCATGGACAGGAAGGTGAGAACATTCCTTCTATGGTAACTTAAATTCTCTCCTCTAGTGAAAAGCTTACTCAGCCACAGCATTACACGAGGGCAGAGAAAGAGCTGTTAACTGCTGCCCGAGCAGTACAGAAGAGGAGTGAGGCATACCCTTGGGAACCGAAGGGCAAACAGCAGACAACGAATGGATGGCTTGAGGCAGGCACAATCTACTGCCTTAAGAAACAATTATATTCTGTTTGCTGCACCACATTTCTCACAGGAGAGCCCTGTGGAAACCTGAGACACAAGATCAGCTCTTCAAGGTGCTACAGATATGCTTCAAGTCAGCGGCTCCTAATTTCCCACCAATTCTCACTGTAACTAAGATGCCCTCCACACAAAACACAGAAGATACAAACCTGCCAACTTGAGAAAGACTGTAGTTTACTTCTGGATACCATCTGCTGAATCTCACTCAATATACAACATGGCCTTTGAGAATGTAAGTGCATGTGTACTTCACCTCTGTCCACTGTGCGTGGCTTATAAAAACAACCTCTGTACACCTCTGGATTTTAGCACCACAGCTTCTATTTACTTATTTTACTACTCAGGACTCACAGAATGCAGATCTTTTTACCACTGATATGTGGTGAAACTGAAGCATAACTTAAGAACTATTTTTCTTTAAAAAAAGTAATTAGAAATGCATTAGGGCAGTTATGTGAAAATATCTTATTTCCACCACCGTAGGGAAGTGCTGGATGACGTAAGTGAAAAAAAAGGCTTCTTTAGCAAGTACTTAGAAACACTGCATGATGGGTAGCATGGTTGCAAGTCACTTTCCAGCTTGAAGAGGACCATGGGAGCTGAACAGAATGAAAGAAACCGGCTGGAGATCTAGCCAGCAAATACCTGCTCTGAGCAGGACAAGCCCTGAGGAATTAAAGACAATCAATGCTGAGGAAATCGTGCATGTTGTATGAATTAAACTGAATCAGAACACAGCTAGAAATTCTGATGGCTTCAAAGCTGAACTTCTGAGTATTTACAACTGTCCCATCCTCTTTTGTGCTGTTTACCCTGCACAAACTGGCTCCAGCTCAATCAAAAAAGCCTTCTCTCAACTCCAAGATCCAATAAGGTTTATCAGGTCTGCAGTAAAATTATCCAAGCTTTCCTTCCTTTTGTCTTCAGTCTCCCCAAAACATTGCTGTTCTTGAATCAATTTGCTATGTTTCACGCAGGCACCCGTGAATTTTAGTGTCTCCCTTTACTATATCCGAACAGCACAGCTATTAGTGCTAGCATCCCTGACAGTCTGCCTTTTGAAGGTACCACGGTCATAAGGTAAGGCAGAGAAATTCCAAGACATTTGCTGCTTGTTGTTTTGTTTCTCTGAAATAATTACGTTGTTCTGTGTTCAAATTTGTGAGATTCTGTTCCCAGATCTCAGAGAGCTCAGAGGCAAGTCCTTTTCTTCTCTTCCTCCCTCAAACTTAGGTATGTCGATGTTCTACCCACTTGTAAAGTTTGATCTATCAAACACCAAGCAAACCAGTTATCCAAGCTGCTGTTGTGCTGAATTTTATTTACCGCTGGTCAGAACACACTCGGTCAAGGAATACAAATAGAGCATGATAATGAATAGAGCTAAAGGGAGGAAAGAACAAGAAAGACATCCTGAAGAGACTGAGGCTTCCATATTTGTAACATTGAATAGTATCTTCAGTTAATACAGCAAGAAGATACAACCTTCCTTGCAATCTTTAAAAGCATTGTAGTTATTCATCAGAATACAGTTTCTTAATGCTTTGTAAGGCTAGAGGACACAAGCACTTACTGGAGAAAAAGAAACAGGGAAAAGCAGCTCTATTTTATAGAAGAAAGCTACCAGAATACTTTCAGAACCAAAAATTCCATTCACATCCCTCAGGGCCACACTCTCAATTCACTCTGCCATTAATGCTATTTACATTGAACATCAGGCACCTCAAGGGAGAAAAAAAAAAAAGGGATAAATACTATCTGCCCAGAAATGTATGCTTTGTAATAGTTTGCCCCCTTGTACTTTGTATACTAGTAAAATAGAGACTATGCACTTTAACCCTCAAATTTTTACATCAAACCTTACCAAAAGGTTGAAACAAAACAGAATATGAGATACCATAAAATCCTTAAGAATTTATTGAAACAAAGTCACACCAATTTAAATTAAAAGTAAGACCTTGGCTAAGGTTTCTTAATTAGGTACATTTGTCCCGATTTTTGGCATTCTTACAACATGACTAATGAGGCACAGTGCAGTCAAAGTCCAGATGCTTAGTCAGCTGCAGCCAAGGAGGAGCTTCAGGACACAGAAGACAGAAGATACTTGGGGGTACGGATATAGTACTGCCAATGAAAGAGACTATCAGGGCTTGCAAAAGGAAAAAATAGACTTGAAATAGTGCACTCTTAAATGTTAATACAGGTTATCATAATTGATTCATAAATGAGATGTGAAATGCAATGACAGTTATTCTTTTCTGCATTAGTGCCGACAGCCTAACTGTTGTCAGTGAGTTAGCAAGTGGAATAAAGCATTGCAGAGGCACAACTCCTTCCCTGAAGCTTCCAATCATCCGATGCGTCCTCTTGGGAAAAGTCATCAAGCAGAGACAAAACATAGGTCTGTTCTGACTTTGTCAAAATCCTGGAAAACGCCTTTAGTAAGAACTAAAGGTAGCTCAGACACTGATGGACATTGGGCTTTCCTTAAGTTTGCTTTTCTGTACTCTTTCAATCACTCATCCAAATGCAGCAATCGTACCTTGTTCAGTCTGAACTAGCGATGTCAGCTCTGTGCCTGCAGATATAAGCACCACGCACTCTCTGCATAACCAACTCTTACAAGACCCAGAATATAGTGAGGCTTTCACTGGAAATCCAGAGATCACAAGGTGCAGCTGATAAAAAGGCTACATTGAGTGTGCAGACCCCAAGAACAGCTTTCAAAGCACTGTAAGAGGTGGATGGGATACACTGTAATAAATCAGAAGCAGAAACAATTGACATAATGATGACTGATATACCTAGCTCCAATGCAGAAACACCCCTGCTAAAAGGAATTCAATTATGTGGATTACTTCATTTGTTATGTCACAGGAGGAACAGCCTTCTGTGAACAGAACAAATTCAACACATTGAACCTTCATGAGTGAGTCATGTAGACCAAGCTTCTTCAGCAGGGTGGCTTAACAGCTCTTAAAAGTGCAAACTCTGCATTGTTCTCAAAATCTCTGCTGGTGAAGAGATACAAACAACCTTTATTTGTGTCAATTTTTTGATGACATCATTCAGTTTAAATTGTTACCGAATTTCCAAAGATAATAAACAGAAAGGGGAAAATCAAACTAGGAAGACTTAGGCTATCTGTCTGCCTTAGAGATCTAATGCTATGCAACCTAAAGACAAAGTCATACGGCTACAGAGAAAGAAGCACTAAGCTGTCGTATTACTCAATTATTATTCCCCCCAAAGTACTGCGACTATACAGCAGATCTATATCTAGGTTACTCTCTTGTGCTGTCTTAACACTTGCTTGTATTTAGCAAGGTTTCTATCCCAGAAGATAATTCATGATTTTGTATATGTGCGTGTACACACATGTTCAAAAAACTCTGATCATTCCCATTTGATATAGATAGCTGCTGTTCTGAAAAGTTTTAAAGCCGAGATCACTTTATCTCATGAAGGCAAATTAAATTTTAGCCTCCTTTTTCCCCCTCAGAACTATCTACCGTCACCAAATGATTCAAACACACCACTCCTGTCTCTACTACGAGAGACTTCACCATCGCTTCAGTAAAACTAAAGGGTCAGCTGCCAGTTACTGTTTTCTGCTCCTTTAGTAATGCATGCTACCTGGAGCAGGATTTTCTTGCTGATAAGAACAGGCAGGCTGGAGGCCAAGTGAAACTTTGAATACAACTGATTATAAATGGAAATACCCCTTTTTAGACTGCTACCTTGTCCATCCTACTCCTCTAGTTTTGTTTATGCGATGCATCTTCTCCATAAACGAACACTGAGCTGTCTTGAGCTAAAATCCTCTTGTGGTGGTACAAACAGTAATTGTTCAATATATTTTTGTATTGATTATATAATTAGTAATGACAGAAACAATAATACCCGTCTGAACTACTGCTGCACAGTCTTTCTATGTAGGGATCTTAAGATTAACAATTCCCATTAGTTTTAATCTGCAACGAGGCCATGCTTACCACCAATACACAAGATATTTTTTTTCCTCCCTCAGTCAGACATGCTCGTTATTTCCACTGCTGCCTGAATAAGAATTCTAGTTATAGGTTAAGCTGAATGACAAGCAGAGATAATTGAAGGACACTGCACGTAATTCATAGATGCACCGGTACTGAGATATTCTCAGTAAGCCTGAAGAGGTCCACAGCTGATAACTGAGCAAGACTAGACAAGATGAGGCAGCACAAACACAGAAGAAAACAGTTCCGGGAATTTCTTTTCTACATATTGCCAATGCTATTTTAACACAGTTTAGTTCTTGTCAGAAGATCATGACCTTGAGACAAGAACATGTCAAACCACTGCTACAGATTTATTAAAAAAATTAATATTGCTAAATCAGTCACTGCTGGATTAAAAAAAAATAAACCACACCAAAAAAAACACACCCTAGAAAAAGGTCTGACAAAGAAAATTTTTAAAACTTCTCTCACGAAAGAGAGCAAGTGAACCCCAGACA
>Ga0181612_111800_pt1 | contig 12066 bp, 3 predicted proteins | sample HoacroProtozoa21_FD_119630 | JGI IMG/M metagenome (GOLD analysis project Ga0181612, IMG submission 119630) | Hoatzin crop microbial communities from Cojedes, Venezuel. Combined Assembly of Gp0051906, Gp0051904, Gp0051908
ACAGATATGGCAAATGTATATAACGGCAGAAGCGGGGGAATAAAATTATCCAGCTGTGTATCTTACCAATGCGTGTGAGAGTCGTTCCTGTCCTTTCACGGATGCTGAGACCCGGCAAGGGCTCAACTGATATGTCTGGAAAAGCCAAACCAGATAACCCGCACTGGACAGCAGAATGCCAAGTGCCTTTGACTAGATAAAAAAGTCTTCTGCCTATTGATCCACCACAGTGAGTCAAGAATTTTCTGCAAGCTGAGTGAATGTCCTGGCATTCAAAGGAGCAGACACATTGTCCTCACTCCAAAGGGTGAAAGGGTGCACTCCCAAGGGCAGGAGTCAGTCTGCCTCTCTCGCACGTAACCAGACTCTCTTTAACATTACAAAAAAAGCACAAGATGTACACAGTAAAGTATTACCAAAAAGTTCCAATATGAATATGGCATAGCATTTCCCATCATCAGTCAGGACCTTTATGCCTCAAAGAACAACCGAAGCTTCCATTTTTTCAATGCTTTTCTATTTTTTTCCTTCATTTAAACAAAGTCAGGTACAAGTCAAGCTGTAGGAGGCCTTTGCTTCAGTTAGAGTGATCCTCTGTACAACACGATAGCCCCCAGTGCTGGTTCTTGTTTTCCTCATCTGACAGGATATCCTTAGTCTAATTATGCTTGTAAAGGAACATAATACTATATGCAATAACTCTTAAGTGGGACATGATACTGTCACTATAATCCTAGAACTGACAAGGTAGCCCCTGTATGGAAAACTTTGTAGACAGGAAATCTACCAACAGATAAAGAATGCAGCTATTTAATAATTTCATAATTTTCTTTTCTGAACTGATGATACTTCATTAGATAGTAAGCGAGAAAGAGTGGTGCACAAGGAAACGCCAAAGAATCAGAACACCAGTGAAAAGCAGCTTTGTAAAAAACACCTTCTTATGACGAGGTAGAGACAGCTAGAGATATTTAGAAATGGAAGACTGAGGAAATACTTACAGTCTTGAAAAAGTGTGACTTGAGAATAATGATGAGATATGCATTACCCATACTACATACCATCTCTCCTCACATTCAAGTGAACAGCTGGTAAAGTTAGGCTTTAATTCCTTGTTCTGTGCAATCTGCATTTCTGTTACTTTACCAGGCAAATCTCTGTTTACTTGCCAAGTCATCAAAAGCTTAGGAAAGCTAGACCATATGAATTTTTCTGCATAGTCTTACAAGAAATCCACCTAATTTGTGTAAGAGCTTTTAAAGAAACCACCCGAAGAAGTACGACAGAATCTGCATAGTGAGCTTTGCTGAAGTAAATTTGTATTTCCCTAGGACAATTATTCTGTTACAAGCTACTTCCTCTACACAGGTTTATCTATGCCTTTACACTTTCCTCAGGTAAAATTCTCATTGACTTCACTGTGAGTTTCTCTCCAGAACTGAATATTTCAAGATTGTGTAAATCCCAAACCAGAGTGGATTTCTTTTTCACAATTTCCTCAACCAAAAATTGACACTGAATTTGATGAAAAATTGAGTAGCACAGTATTTCAACACAAGATAGAAAGTCCTATTCATTTTCAGAGAAAAAGTAGCCATGTTCAACTTTTTTTTTAAATTACCAATGAAAAATGGCATTTGCAACCAAAGGAAACTTTGCTGAGGTCAAAGGAAATGTCTGAATTTATTCCATGTGAGAAGGATGTTGCTGTTTTACTAAAGGTAGAGTTTTCCACTGCATATACATCCTTGAAAACTGTCAGCGCTCTTGCCAAGATGAGAGATATTAACTTATCATACAGTAAACAGGATTGATGCATTTAGAAAATGAAACATTTCAAATACCCTTTTTCAAATTCTTCCATTGGCAATTTAAAATTTTAGCAAATCAATAAAAATACCCTATAAATCTGAACATTAAATGGACTTTTCAACTCCATTAGTTTATTGCACCTGTGCAAAGTCAGTGCTAACTAATAATCAGAATAATAGGATTTTTACAGCTTCTTTCTCTACCCTAAAGGGCTGCAGCGGGTGCTGAGAAAAAAACAGGCTGGGGAAGTGTGATGCTAATAATTCAAATGATCTACAGGCTCCGTTGATTTCAACAACCTTAGCCAATTTAGACTAGCTAGCAATCTAACACCTCCTGATTAACTTGCTGTTGTGATGACCTGCTCTTGAAAGAAAGAACAATAGATCTGCATTACCTGCTCCATTTATACACCAGAGCCATAGGGAGAGGCAATAAGTCAGAAGGGTTGGAACAACTCCTTAGACTCCAAATGTTACAGGGATGGCCAACAAAAATGCTCATTAAAGCCTAAATTGGCCAAGCTGCTTTACAGGCTGACTCAGTGTCCACGTCCTGAAAGCTTTAGAAAGGAAAGGTTACCTCCAGAGTTTAGAGTGCAGGTTACCTGATGCTTTTGCAGATCAGCAGTGCTGTGGGAAAGCACAGCACCTGGAACGTGCCCATCGCCAGGAGGTTCCCCTGCCCCGGTGCCAGGGGAAACGTGGGAGGTGGCCAGCAGCTGAGCGCTGATGGGACCGTAGCCATTGGAAGGCCGATGAACATTGTTCGAGGCAGCGGCTACTTCATCTTCATCACCGGAGTCCGTAATCAGGATAAACTCAGCCTTAAAAAGGTCATTCTCCTGCATTTCTGCGTTGCTTGAGTTACACCCCAGGGACCGGAAAGCTGCTTGGGTGTTGTCTGTATGGACGGCGGACTCACAGCCTTGTCTGGCCCCGCTCTTTAAGGCCAGCTCATCAGAGACTGCGTCAGGCTGCAAAAGGTACAAGGAAAAAGATCCCAATCAGCTGCATTTTATTTGCATTCTCCAAAACGCAAAGTAGCTTTGGCTTGTAGCAGTGGCTGGCACTGCAGTACCAAAAGTGCAGAGGGCAAATGAAGAATTTGGGTACGAGCACCCAGCAGAAACCAGCTCCCTGGGAAGCCCCCCACTTCCAGCGTCCCAGCCTATGCTACGGGGGCTGCCTTCCCGGCGACTCGCAGAGCAACAGGGGATTCTGAGCACAACGACGGCCTGAGCCAGGGCTGGCGCGGGAACCGAAAAGGAGAGTGCAGTCAAGCCAGATGAGCTGTCAGACCAGACTACACCAGACACGATGGGAAGGCATCCCGATGGCAGGATCCACGGGAGAAGACAATGCTCCTTAGAGGAGCCTGACAGACAAATCTGGGACAAAGCCTATACATATTAATGAAGAAACAAAGGCCTTTATGCCAGGGCAGTCTCTGAAGAGAGCAGACAAAGAATCTGAGGTCAGAGAGCTTTACTGTATCTTCAAGCTTCTCAGCACAGACCACAATAGTTCTTCGTATTTTCTGCAGTTTCCACTTCCAGTATGTAACTCCTCCAGTACGCTTTGGATGAGAGCAGGAGTAGTCCAAGCTGGGCATAAGACACATACATCACCAAATCATTCAATATCAAAACAGCTATGGTAAATGATATTTCTCCTGAAGGAGAAATCAGGTAAAAGAACAGAAATCCTGTGTACTGCAAGAGAAAGTCTGTAGATGAGGCTCATATTTGAATCCTGCCTGAGGAATACAGGAATGACAATGGCGGTTTCACAAGTTGCCGGAGCTCAGCTATTTAAAAAAATATTGAACCGAAAAGGGGGATATCACCAGTATGATAATACTTGGAGGTGTAATTTTCATTATCTGATGTTGCTTGGGGTTTTTTAAATATCGTTCAGGTTCTAGACATTTTAGAAAAGGGAGTAATCAATGCTATGAAAGCCTCAGTACTGCATCACTGGCCAGGAAAGTTTTCTCTGCCTACAGAGAAACGTAGGGAGGAAGAGGTCAGGAATAGCTGATTCTGCTTTACTTGGGGCACTACTTACAGCAAAACCAACAGTGAGTGACTAGAAATGTAACTCATGAGTTAAGCATCCTGAAGATAATGTTCCAGTGAATATCTCTGAAGAGATGTCCATTCTCTGCCCAGACTAACCCCTTTTTTAGTCAGATAGGCCACTGAAACTGCTGGAGCATGTTCAGGTCAGAGGACTGTGAACTCCTGTGAAAAGTTTTTTAGCTCCGCGAACTGCAGCCCTGGTAATGTCCCAAGGAAGGAGCTGTTACACAAGTGCAGAACCACCATGAGCATTAATATTAATCTGAGGGTTCCAAGTTTGCTCTCAAGCAGCACGGAATAAAATAAGAGGCTGTTAAGTGTTGTGAGGCAGGAAAGGAATAACAAACAGTATGGGCTGGCTAAAGGCAGGAGAAGCAGGTATGTTTTGCTGCTGGCTTCACCACCACGGGAAATCGCGGGGACTAGCTTTCAAAAACAGAAAGCAAGCTTTCACTTTGATGCGTTACTACGTAGCTATGAAAGCATTTGGCACCTTTGCTGGAAGCCGAAGCGCTGGCATTTGTGGACACCAGAATCCAGTCACCAACTCTTGGTCAGTTCCCATGTGATAACACACCTCACACAGCACCCTTTCTCCCCCGAAGATCAGGAAGGAATCCCCCCTCATCTGCCAAGAATATATCCCTTGCATGAGTGACAGAGGACAGTATTGAGGTGGGCAAGGGTTTCCTTCCAGTATAAACTCTGCCAAAGACCAAAGGGGCTGTTGAGCAGATAGCAGCCTTCTCTTGTGCAACAATTCTGCATCTCTTGTAGGCTTGGGTATTAAAAAGAAGCACAAGCCAAGAAAGAGTTCAAGGGAAAGACTTTCAGTTCAGTGATGTTTAGCAAAGCTGACAAAATTTTCTGTATCTTCTGAAAGGGTAGAAAAATTAGCACAAAAAAAAATCTACCTTATTTGTAGTTTCTTGATTGCTCAGATCCTTTGGCTCATCTGGAATTGTGACAAGGAACTTAGAGACATCTACAACCTCAAAATGAGTTGGAAGTCTTCCAATGGATGGCACGAATGTGAAGGTCAATGGTTTGGTTTCAGATTCTTGAAAAATGACCTACAAAAAACACAATTAGTTCAACTTCTTTGTCCAAATAAAAATTATTGTTGTTAGAGTTGAAATAACATTAATTGCTTCATCTACATTACTTATGAGTCTATTATTAACCATACTGGTCTTTTTTTTTTTTTAACAGGTCATTGTATATTAAGCTCTTCTTTAACAGACCGAATACTGCCTTGATTATACCCATCATCATCCTATGTATTCTAATGGTGTTGCACAGCAGAGAGGAGAAAATTTGTTCAATAATTTGCTATTCTTTTCATTTTCCATACCAGAAACAGAAAACCATATTCATTTCATTTCAAGGCTGCTTTTCTCTTTGCTTAACTCCACTTTAGTAGAACAACAATGTGATTATGCCACTGTATCTGGACATAATATAGACCCTAGAGTATTTGCTTAAAAACTCAGAACAAATTGGAAGAACCTTTGCTCTGCAAAAAGAAAGCAAAACATGTTTACATTTTCTAATGCAAATGCAGCCAATTCTGAACAGCATCTTGGATGAATTCTGATCCAAGGAAAGGATTTTCTCCCATTTTCTTTGGACCATTCAGCCACACACACCAACTAATTCTGTATCTGTCTTCTCATTTCTCCCTCCCCAGTTGCATTCACTCTAGGACCATGCACGTAAGGCTTGAATGCACTGAAGCGAGACTAGGAGAAGGCAATTTCACCTAAACATTCAATTTTATGACTGTGCTCTCCCATCACTTCCATCTTCTTCACAGGAGACACTGGACAGGAAAAAGAAGTCCAAACTATGGCAAAACTCTCTGTTGCTTTGCCAGACATCAGGGAGAGGAACTGCAAAGGCCTTAGCAAGTTAAGTAGAGGGAACCACATCCCAAACCACTGAACCCGAAATGCTGACTTTCCCACTACTTGTTGGTGTAGAAAATCCTTCTTTCTTATTCAAAACTATGGAATGTATAGATTTTCCCTTGTTTTATGATCTGATTTAAAGCTTATTGCAGTTAATTGTGTTTTCAATGAATTCTAATATGCAGAACCCTGAACTGTATTGAATCCTAGAGAAAAAAAGGACCATTGCTTTGACCCTTGTTTTTGGCTTACTTGTTTAAAGTGAAACAAATTGGAGAGCTGTGGCTCTCATTATGCTTCTTTGTAATTTGGGTTCATAAGTAAATAGCAATTACGGAACAGAATGGGATTATGGAATACATTCACATGACTCGGTCTTCTCGTGGCTGGAACATTAAAAACAATAGACACAGATTACCAATTTTTATAGCATATAAGAAAATCTCAGTTACTTCCACCTACAGCTGTCTCCTGGAGAGCTTGAGCAAAACAGAGGCAGGTTGTTTATACAAACACAGCCAACTGCTCTTTTCTCTGTAATTTAGGAGAATTCTGCTCTGTCAGAGACACCCAGAATAAATTTTCATGTGTCCACCTTTAATTCTGAAAAAGTAAGGTGTTTTGATGTTTGAAAGTGAAAAATCTGAATAAATGGCAGACATCTCCGTTCTGAAATCAGACCTTTTTATTCACAAACTCACATGAGCAGATTACATTGCACTGCAGGCTTGCTACCTAGAGGTAACAAGGGTGCAGGGACAAGGTGGTCCCCTACTTTCCCACCTCCACTTCACACAAGTGGTCAAGCACCAGAGCACACTATGCATGGGCTGAATCAGTAGCAAAAGGGTGGCTGCTAACCGCTCCACCACACTGGGAGCTCTGGATGTTGTTTTGTGTGAGGGAGAAACAGCATAGCTCTGTCCTTCTCTCAGTAGCCAAGATACCTGAGTCTGATCATTGTTTTTCGTAAAGCAGCAACACATTTTAAGATATTAATAGCTGGCACATTAACACTTAGTTCTTGCTCCTGACACAAGTCAGCAGAGTAACATCACTACTCAAGGATGTACTCGCTGTGAGCAGACATCAGTCCCTACAATGCAGCCAGGGCCACAGCCTCCACCTGAGCACTTGCTGAACCCAAAGGTGCTCCTCAAGAAACAAAATTACCTGCACAAAGGCAGAAGTACCCATCACATTGGCATTAGTGATTTCTGTACAACTGACACTGCCCGTTACAGTCTTACACAGCACCTGGGTCTCCACTGAAATCAGGTGGAGATGGCCTTTGCTTTCCTGCAGGTCTGTGGCTGTGCCTTCTTCTTCTCTTTCTAACTAGGAAATGTGGTTAGTGACTCTGGCTACCTTGGTCATCTCTCCCCCTCTACCTCACGCTTTTGTCATGCTCTTGTTCGACATTTGACACCAGCTGGTTTGTATCAGTGAATATTCTTGTGTCAGAGCATAAAATATTCCTTACAAAAGAAATGGGAAGAGAGAAAGAAATAGTGTGCAAACAGTAGGCCCCCACACAAGCAGATTAACAGAAAATTCCAATCAAATGTGCTAGCATTGCTAAACTCTCAATACTTTATCTGTGTATTTGTAATGAGGAAATACAAACAAAAAGGCAAGTTATGAGGCTCCAGATCATTGCATAGTATTGGGGAGAGCTTGTCAGCACCTGCTTGTGCACTGCGTCTTACCCCGTGCTTCCAATTTTATTGCTTTGGTAGAAAAATAAAAGAATACATGACGAAAAGCTTGCTGTATTTGGCCTAAATACATTGTGGAAATCTCCATCAAAATTGCTTGCAAGCTAAAACTAAGGCTGGAAAAGGCACATAAAGATGTGCAAGCAAGAATAATTTTTCAGGTGGAAGATGCCATTAAAGCATGGTCTTACTTGTATTCCCCTAGTGTATTTAATTTTTCCTGGAGTTTATAAAGTAGAAACCAGAAAACAGAATTACTGAATTTCAGAAAGCTTTAAATTGTCAGATACTGTATGAGGCAGTGTGGAGAGATGCCTTCCACTCAGGTTCACTCATAGCGAGTGGGAAACAGCAACTTCTAGCGGGTAAAACCAGTCGTGCAATATAGGCTGCATCACAGAAACCTAGAGAGTGAGCAAATATCGTAAGAGTGGTCAGAAAACCCAAATGTTTCTACTGGGGAAAACAAAAGAGAAAAAAACCCTATTTACAAACATCTTTTAGGAGGCTGTTTTCATTTTACAGATTTCAAAAACAAGTAAATATACTTTGATGTTTTAAAATTTAATTTTTAATTGGAAAATGTGGAGCAGAAGGAACCATTACATATGGTCCATATGCTCATCTCATTTACTATATCTCTCTGGATGGTGTTTCTCTCATAAAGAAGAACTGAAAGAAATGAATAGGGTGGGATTTCAGCATTTAATTACATCTGTTAAAAACCACTCTGGCACACAGAGGTAAATAACAGTGAGATAACCTTAAAATTCAAATATCTATAAATATGTATGTGAAACTTTCTTGCAGATTATCATCCTTTCTCTAGGCCCAATAGTAACAGCAGAAGGAATTCAATTCCATACATTCCCTGCTGCTGTAATCAACAGAGTTACCGTAGAAGAAAAATACCATATGTGACATTTATTCAAGTTAATATTAATGAATTGTGGTTTATATTATACAATCAACTTTTTGCACAATGAAATAATTGATTGTTTTTAATTGCATCCTTTCATGTTACTTCATTCTTTGAGGAGTACAACTGATAGGGTTTAATATAAATAACCTTTGACTATCCACTGGGGCCATAGGCTGCTGCATAATACATTGCCAAATATCTTCAAAAGGAGAAAATTATTCTAGATGACTTCCATGACTTCCTATGTCATCAATTTACAAACAGGTTTGTTTCATATTTAATACCATCAATTTACAACTGCCTTGGGGATAGTAACTTAAACTATATTAATTATTGTTTTCATTACCACAGCTTCTACAGTCCTTACTTGTCGAGCACATTTTTATTGTCTCGGTTACCTTATGAAGACAAATGAACACTTCTGTTTAATCTCTTGCATGCTGTATATGCATTCAGCATACTGCCTATTTTGTAATTTAAATTGAGGTACCATTGTCAGTGATTGTTTCCCAGGATTTCCTTCTGGAATACAGATTGCTAAAGTGAAATTTAATATGCTGGTTCACATTACTACTTCTTCCACTGATTTGCTAATGTAAGTCATTTCATTAATAAAACGACACCCTGAGAAAACCTCATTCTTGAAATGTCAAGTACTTCCTTTTGAGGCTGTGTATTGACTTGTTTAAAGGACAGAAAAGGAAATATATGCATAAATAACAGCAAAATAACAAGTGTGTCATCATACTATAGAAACACGCTGCCTGATGCACAGTTCTGGTCATAGCTCAGATTCACATACCACAATTCCTCCGTGATAAATATAGCTCTAACACACAGAGCGAGAGCACAGCCACAGCCGCTCGCACAGCCAGGGAGAGGGGCCATCCGAAAACACAGCCTGGGTTGTGTAACATTTCCTTAAACTCTTTCCTGTATTCAGACTAAACTCAAACCACAGAAGAGACATTGTCTCCTCCTGGAGACAGAGAACAAGGCTAGTCTACTACGGATGAAATGATCAGCTAATGAGATGTAGGAATCTTCAGTACATCTTCATATCCTGACTCATTGTAGCTATCACAGTAACCTAATATGTATTAACTGATTATTGTGTAATATGAGCTCTGGCTTATCAATAAACCTTTTTACAAACAGCAGCAGATGATCATCTGAACACCAGCTTTATAGCTGTGAAACTTCAGGGGAAAAGCTAAATCCACTCCAAAAGTCCTGGATGAAATTACAGTCCAGCTGAAGCTTGTGCCAAAATTCCCACCGACAGCTGTGGTCCAGGAACTTCCCAAGCCCTGTGAGGTGCCCATTGTATCACCTTTAGCAAATTACTTTTGCTTCTTTCAATACAGTAGCACACACTAAAACACACACGCAGACAAATATCTTTTGAAAATTAACGTGTGTAAAGCACCAGAAAGAGCAAATGAGTAACAGTATAAAATTGTAATCTATTATTCAAAATGCAAGAGCTCATTAAGCTGAAGTGTTTCTTTTCAACAATAATTTTAATTAGCTCTTCAGCCCAGCAGACTTTATGCAACTGTAATTGCTCTTTCATACTGGTCTACACATATGCAGTTAAGCATGGAGAAAAGTAAGTAAAGATAAAGTTTAATTTCCTTCTTTGCAAAGTGGGAGTAAAATACCTTGCCTGTTATGTTTAACTGATTTAATTAAATGCAGTTTGACTAAATGATCATAAAACGTTAGACCTTAAGGTGATCTGGGTCTCTAAAATTGCATTTTAGGATCACTGATACCCCTGAGGCCCTTATTTGCTCCAGTCTCCTAAACGTCCTAGGAACCAACGTCTTACAAGCTAAAAACTCCTCTGCTGTAACACCCCCAGCTGTTCTACTCCATTACCCATGCACAAACCTCCAGTCCCACACCCAGACTGGCTCCAGCTACTCGCTCAGCAGGTAATCACCATTTTCTTCTGTCTGTCCTGCATTCATTTTACTGTGTGGATCAATCAGAAATGACCCAGAAATATTGCTGCTGGTTTTGCACAGGTTTCTTTGTAGTTTGGCCAGGCTTGCCATCTGGCCTTCCATAGAAGGCAATCAAAGACTGGCAAAAGTACACTGAAAAAGTTTGAAGGCTGATTGCAAAAGAAAATGAAAAAAAATAACCCCAGTGGTGTCTAGCATGCTTATGGACCGCTTATTAAATATGTTAGCGGTCAGAAGACTTCCTGGGAAATGGGAGACTTCAGACAGAGTCCAGTGCCCGTAGATGCATAAAAATATCTGCACCTAAACTTAGGTCCTGACAGGCTCATAGGACTTGCAAGTTCATCTGCAGAGTATCCATACTAGTGTGTACACAGAGGCACTCACACACACTGACATACATAACGTATGCTTATACAATGCCATGGTACTTCTGCCCAACAAAAAGGCTGCAGACTGCTTAGTCACATTAGTAAAACAGCAGAGAGGCACAACAGATCCCAGTTTTCCAGTCCTTTTTTGAACAACTCCATCTCAAATATTCAGTGAGAACTTGAAAATTAACCTGAATTTATTCTTTTTCCAGTTAAAGTTTCTTGCAATTTCAGCCCTGCAAGAGAGTCCCAGAATGGTGCTGTCATCCTCACAGCAGTCTTGGAGCACAGTCTCATTAACGTGTATGACATAATTCCCCTCATTTTCTTTTCCCAAAAGCTGCACCTATCAGTAAGCAGGTGTAATTTTCAAATCAAGCACTGGGAATAGAAATAAATCCCTACTTACATCTGTCAGAGCTGAGAGATCAGACTTGTGGGATGATGCTAATAGGAACTTCAGTTTTACAGTAGCACTTATCAGCCATTTGCCCTTTGGTTTCTCGAGATGCCTGAGTGGTTGAGGGCCAGTGAGATTTCAGCCAGACCAGATCCCTCCCAGCGGAGCTGAGGCTCACGTGTGGTGAGGTTCCACCACCACACCACTGAGCACGCCCAACCCTGCCCTCCCCACCGCAGGAGGATCAAGCCCATGTGGTGCTGCCACCACAGACCAGCACCTCAGCAGCCCTGCTTTCAAAGACGCCTTGCAAAGCAAATTTGGTAACACACCAGTGATATTGTGCAAGGAATACATTTTGCGAGCAGCCTTGCCCAGCATCACATCTGTGTCTGTAGGTATCCCTGCATGTGTCTTCTAACAGACCATTATTTTTGTACAGTGAACTATTGAGTGACTCCAGAAAAAGGATATATAAGTGCTAATAAAACACATGCCATGTTATCAGGAAATCATATCTCAAAGGCTGTTGAAGAAAATGAGGGGATTTTAATAGACGCCTCCAAAAGTACAAGCACAAGATAATAGCAGAAGCCTTGGAAGTGTGAGTACAGGATAGGGGCCATAGGGCTACACGCATAAATCATTAACGATCAGTTACTACTCACTACAGGAATGCAAGCTTTTGTGCTGGTATTAAGGATGAACAAGGAAGCAAAGAAGCAGTATCCAGCATATGTAAAATACCAAACACCATAGAATTTGGATATAACACGGAATTTGTTGGCCATTGAAGAAAGAACAAGTGAACTGTTAGCAAACATAGAAAATAACTTCAAGTGGGCTAAAAGTGCAGGGAAAGTAAGCCCCACCA
>Ga0181612_147833_pt1 | contig 12066 bp, 8 predicted proteins | sample HoacroProtozoa21_FD_119630 | JGI IMG/M metagenome (GOLD analysis project Ga0181612, IMG submission 119630) | Hoatzin crop microbial communities from Cojedes, Venezuel. Combined Assembly of Gp0051906, Gp0051904, Gp0051908
CTGCCCAGGGAAGTGGTTAAGTCACCATCCCTGGAGGTATTCAAAAAACTTGTAGATATGGCACTTCAGGACATGGTTTAACAGGCATGGCTGTGTTGGGTTGATGGTGGGACTTGATCTGAGAGGTCTTTTCCAACTTTAATGATTCTATGACTCTATGACTAGGGCATGAATAGGTTGCACAGTGTACAGAGTCAGAATAACAGCACCCAGGACTTCTGCGGGGTCGATACAGCTCACCGGAGTTTGCATGTGTGTTCCCCACGGCCTCAGTCTGCTCTGCAAGAATCTGGCATGGAAAAGTTTCATCAGATACGGCCTGATAACACAAGATATCCAGCTTTTATCTGGCTCCTGGGGCCAGACTGGAAACAGCACAGCCACTCAGTGCAGAGTGCTGATCTGCACTAAATCCCTTCTGCTGATTCTGATTTCCTCCAAAAATTGGGCCATGTTAATTTTTGCACCAAAAGGCTTTGCGCTTGATCAGGTATCGCCTGACTTACCTGTCTTTACATGTGCACTTCCATGCATCTCCCCACAGTGAGCATAAAATCATAAAATGGACTTTACATCTGTATTGTGAACTCTGGCTGAGGTGAACCCTGTTTATTCTGACCTGATAGCGCACAGATCTCATCCCAAAGCCGCTGCAACCACAGCTTCAGTCCCTGACGTTTCCTCTGCCTGCCAAGGAGCCAGTTTCAGTAGCAAGTTTTGTGGTGCAAACAATCATCTGCTTGAGCTATACAGAAATTACCCAATTCATTTAATCTAGGCAAGGGCATGAGCCTGCTTTTCCTCATCACCAGTCTAGGCCAGACTGAACCGGCCATCTCCAATGAAAATATCTTGCAGATCACATGTCCTGTTGGGTTCCTCTCGCAAATGCGTTGGTGAAGCCCCAGGCAGCAATAGGGATAATGTTCCTTTATCCACTTATCCAACAATGTATCCACTATAGTAAAAACCCCATTTTATTTGAGAGAGATATTGCAAACCTGCTTCGATCTTGAGCTCAGTTCATGTAACTCCTGGTGCTGTGAATCTTAGATTGCTTCGACTTCAGCACACTTTCCATAGCCAGGCTTCTGCTTTTACTCGTGGGCTTCTTTTGGCCAAACGGCCCAGACAAAAGGCCGCCTGTTTGAAGAGGAATGGATAAAATGTCCAAAGTCCCACCATGTCCTTGGTCAGCTGATGTCAGCTGGCTTGCTCGCGGGGTTTGTGTTGGCAGCATTTGCAAAGTGCCAGTGTTCTGGCAGAAGAGAGATGTCCAAGATTTTTTTTATTTTTTTTTACAGAAAAGCAAACACAACTGTTTAAATACAGCTTTTTCTGTCCCCTCAGCAGTCTCCTCCTCACCACCCTCATCTGTGCCTTGTTTGTAGCTGAGGAAGCAGGGTTTGTTACCACTCTGATGGCTACAGAAAAGGCTGCTAGCTAAAACGCTGACATTTAGCACGTGCTGTTGAATCAGATAAATAAGCATACAGCCCTAAATTGCTTGCTCTACACCGCAGTCCACTTCATTGACGAATGTCCCCATTGCTGAGAAATCGCTGTATTTTGTAGGAACACCACTTAATTTTCTAGTAAGACCCCATGTATCTTCCTAGTTAAAATGCTGCTTTTCCCAACCCCCCACCTCCTCTTTGCAGTTGTGTTCTTACAGTGTAAGTTTATCAGCTTTTTTTGAGTGTGTTTTTCCTGCCTTAGTGATGCAAGTGAGAGCCCACCTCTGGGCCAGGCAGGGCCGGCGAGGCTCTACGAGGCTGCACAGGCTCTCCCTGCCCTTGGCGGTGCTTGCTGCCGAGTTGGGCTTTAACCAATGTGCTCCGGCGAGTGTCACCGTGACAGCTCCGTGTGCCACCCCCTCAGCCGCCGTGCCCAGAGCACGTCCACCCAGCAGAAGGGAACGCGCGTGCAAGGGAGGCATCAGCCACGCTGGAGCAAAACGTGGCAGCTGAAGGCTTTAATGCACGTGCTGCTATCAAGTAAGATGGGCTTGATGTCAACACAGCTTTCGGGTCGGATGGCTCTACGGACTTCTGAAAGTTTGGTGCATGTCTCATGTCCCTTACTGATTCTATGCCAAGTTTGTGTAGCTAGTGACATTCCGATAATTTAGAAAGGCCCCTGTTTTCCTGTCATGCTAATACACTTGGAATACTATTCATATTGCATCTGCCACCATGAGTAGCCTGGCTTAATTATGGATTGTATTTCCTCCAGCTAATTTTTACACCATTAACTTTTGCTTCACTGAATAAACTTTCCTCTTTTGCTGAGAAAATGAATCACTTTTTCCCAACTCAGATAGACAGAGAAAGAATAACACTACATTCTAGCAGCTGTAAGACATTTCTATTACGAGGAGAAGCTGCAAAGGCAGAAAGATTATGAACTACATGTTGATGAAAGTTGAATAATTTGCATTATTCACTTTTCTGGAAGATGTTTTTTTTTCTGCAGGCCAAAAATAAAGATGAAAGTCCAAGATGAGTGAGATCTAAAAGCAACCTTTTCTGCTAAGCATTGTGACCTGTCATGCAAAATAGTAATTTGTTAGTTTAGTGCAAAAAAAGGGAAAGGGCTGATCCTTCTATGGAAAGTTATAAAAAACTGTGCAAGATTGTAGGAGGCAAAACAACACTCATAACATGTACAGAGATGACCAGATACATCAGACTTCTCTAATTTGGTACATCTGATAGAGTGTGGAGTGACTGCCCAAGGGCTTCCATTAGTCCTCACTGAGCTATTTAAAATTAACTTCGGCAGTGCCTAAGCAAATACATTGATTGGAAAAAAGATACCTGCAACAGCAGGAAAATGAGCTAAACTACTTATGTATTTGTTTTCCATCTGCAACATCTGCTGTTGAAGCGACTTTGTGGCTATTGCATGTCAGTAGGTCTTACACCGTGGAGCCTAGATGTATTCACTTTCAAAATAATTGCTTGCACGTGGCTTTTTCCCTCAATGCTAACAGCATACTAGCGCCAGGATCAAAAGGATAATGAAATGGAACTCCGAACCGGTCCAGCAACACCACCGGACCTGCCTTCCCGAGCTCTGGGTGAGCTGAGCTGATACTGGGGGCAGATGTCTGTGAGGCTCCCGTTGGGCCAGGAGATTCAAGAGGTGCAAAACAATCTTCTTGGAGATGACGATCTGGATCAGACTATAATCCCGCATCTGTATGCTTAATGCTCCTTCTTTTTAAACAGAAAGAGCCAGGCTTAACTGGCTGTAAATGTCGCTTCGAACTTTGCAGGCATCTTTTTTTTCTCTTCAGAGTTCTGCCGTCTCTTCTGAGCATGGTCTTAAAGGGCTATAGGGTATTTGAAATGCATTTTAAAGGATTTTAGATCTGTAATAAAATTTCAAATCATTAACATTCACTGATTTTTGGAAGCCTAGTGAGCTGTTTAGTATTTATGCTGATGTATTATTTATCCTGTTCATTCCGTTCCCCTTCTGTCTAGACTGGGTACCTTGTTACACCTTTGAGAACTGTGTAATAACAAATACCAAAATAGCCCCCTAATTTTCTCTTGCCTTCGGACAACGCTGCAATGTTCAGAAAGGAGGATGTGCAGACAGACTGCTTCTAGTTGAGCAGTTACTACAAAGCTGTTTTCACTTAAATATTTATATTATCATTGAATTGCTTTTGTAACTTCTTTGGTATGTTATTACTTTCTAATGAAAAAGACTTCAGTAGGAAAGACCTGGAGGAAATACAGTTCCTTGTGTATTTGACTCCAAAACAGAACACAAAGGGGTATTTTATTTCATGGCACAGGTTAAATTATGTAATTTCCTGCCATGTACCCATATCTATGTAAACAAAGGGTATAAAGTCTTGGATTTAACATGGGCCTTGAAAAGAGTAAAATAAAACTCTGCAACCTGACTAGTTATAATCCTTTTAGCATTCATACTACAGGACCCTGGGAGATGCATCATGGCCATTTGATTTTAAAAGGGAATCTAGCCACACTTGGCCAGATTACTTGAAGTGTGAAACACAAACTTCACTTGGTTTTTTTTTTTTCTTTTCTTACCTAGCCATTTGCTTATTCAAAAGCATTAATCCAGGAATGGCCAACATTTCCACATAGCAAACAAATGCATTTCTGAACCTTAATTTTGGATTCAACACGAAATTCTGCAGGAAATGCCATGCATTTGAAGCTGGTATCTGTCAGCTTTCCAGGTTGAATAACTAAAATAAAGACATGGTGACTAAAATTTGCTTTATTTATGTGGCATGGCTGTTAGCTTCAGCAGTTGCTAGTAGAGAATCCAGGATCTTTGACAGATCATACACATGGAGATTTTCAAAGGCACAAAAAAAGAATTCAAAGTCCATTTTTCATTAATTTGAGCAAAAGTTGGGTGCCTAGTCCCTCTTCTCTACTCTGATTCTAAAATAGAGTGAGGAATATTTTACCTCTGTGACAGCAAAACTAGAAATAAACTACCATAATCAGAGCAGAGACATAGATGACCTGGGAATTCATTTGAGATACTTACTCAGTTCGACCAGATCTGTTGGAACACCTCAAAGGCAGACTACAGGGGAATGGTGTTTTTGATGAAGTTCACGTTCTGCAAATCCACTGGAAGGGATTTCAAAACCACGATGTGCAGCAGACTTGGAAGACTGGCTCTTGAAATTCTTCAGAGACTGCACCGCTTGATTTGTTCTCAGTCACTTTTGGTAGGAAAGCTTACCCCTGGACTTCACTATGTTCCCAGGCTGGAAAACTCTTCAACACACGCTGGTCTAAATAAGAAAATGCTCCAATTTATAATGGAACATGAAAATATACTATTGCCTCGGCTTGCCTTGAAACTGATCCAGAAACCGCAGCAATTACAGGACACAGTTGCCTTGTTTCCTACGGAAAGTGGATGGGAAATGGTTTCTTAACACAATTTCACATCCTCTGCCACTGTGATAATTTGAATAATAAGTTCAAGGTCTTACACTGACGTATGAAACCCTTCTAATCTTCACAGGAACTACGGTGCAAAGGAACTACGATCAACCTGGCTCACTGTTCCCCAGAGCAGCTGGTAATCTGGGGCCTTCAACCTCAGGTCTGCTCATCTCAGGGCTCCGTGTGCAGCACTGCCGGTTTACACCTACTCGCTCAGCTGTGCCCATACGGACTCAGGAACTGATCCAGACAGGGTGTAAAAGAAAAGGTGCACCGTGTTGTAAAGGCAGGAATAGTTTGCCTAGGTGTCCCCATGCAGCATGGATCTTTTCTTCCGCCCTGGAGTCCATCTCACTCCAGAAACTCCAGAAAGTAGCTGTGCCACTTTACAGGACCTGCTTTTAACTCCTCCCAAATTAATTCTGATTACTGACTTCATTATAATCTGGTATATAATCTGAATACATAAACATCTGCTTTAATGAATCTGAATACATAAACATCTGCTTTACTGAAACTGTACAGAATATCAATAGGAAGGGAGAGCTGAAAAGAATTGGGCTCTCCTCCCAGTTCTGTCCCTGAGTCAGGATAATGACCTTGAGCAAATTGCCTTGGCCAAAATTTTCAAGTCTATATTTAGACACCAAAATAAATAACCTGATTTTCAAAGGCACCAGCCACCCACAGCTTCTATCAACAAAACCCTAATCACCAATAGACTCTAACAATTACTGTACATAAAGCAGCTTAGTAAAACAAGAGATAGCCCTCTCACCATCTGTTACTGCATACTTACAGGGAGGAAAGTTCTCCACTGATCCATAGATCACCCACGTGTTTAAGCTCATCTTGCAGTGACTACATTACTTTCCCTTTTTACACAGATCAGGCCACACTCTCACTCATGGGGCAATGTCAAACATGACTAATACAGCTGGAAGAGATGCAAGGAAACACCCTTTGCATACATTTGAAAGAAGAAAGATGGAACAGAAAGACCGTAATTCAGAGAAAATAAAATCATCACAGAAAAAGAAATATGACAAAGGATGAATGCGAGGAGGAAATAAACTACTGCAGAAAGAGGAATGACAGTGGATAGGGAGGGATGAGAATGGGAAAGTCAGAAGGTATGATGATAATGCGTCCAACAGGTGACCCCATGCTATGGAATGGCCAGTATTTAGGCAACTCTTCTGCTTCCCTAAAGTGGAGGTGCCCAAAAGTGCCCAGCAAGGACCCAGATGCTTGCAGGGTGTCTTGAGCATCAGTCACGTCCTTGGAACTGGTTGGATGCTGCTGCGCCCCACCATTTCCAGTCACGCTTTAGTAAAGCCAGGCTGTGGGTGCAGTTTCTTGGTTGATGGATCAAGGCACGCCACCGTCGGTCACGGTTGTTTGCCGTTGTGATGGCTCTTCACAGCTTCCTGCTCCAGCCACTTTGCACCCTGCCACCAATCCGCCCCGGACGCTTGCGCCTGGCGCAGCTGGCACCTGACCCCCTGCTCGGGCTCACCGGGATCATCCTGCCTTCATTAGTGGCCCCCCGCGCTCGCCTGCTGCGGCGTGTGTCTGCAGAGGAGCCAAGACACTCCTGCAGCCAAAAATGTAACAGGGACCTTCTCGGCCCTTTGCAAAGCCAAAACTGGAATTTAACAGACCAGGCCTAATTCTAAAGGCGGAGACACACAAATCTACAGAGACAATCATTGGTGCAAGCTCCTAGGCAGAACAAAGAAGCTAATAAAGTGTACCTCTTAATTCTGCTGCTTCTGGTTTGCTTTGAGTTAACCTGGGATTAAAATAAAACGAAAGCTCTTTGAAATCCTCACAGGCTGTACTCTTTTTCATCTATAAATCCACGAGTGGGAAGGGGGAATTCTTGCCCAAGGGAAAAAAAAAAGATTACTAATTTTAAAAGTCCTTTAAAAATTATTTAATCCAGATTTCTATTCAAATATATTCTTATTTAAATATACTTATTTAAACTACAACCACCTATATTAAGGATTAAGGTTTTGACACTTTAAAAATATTATAAACTACATTTATAAATGTTCAAGCAATGTCTTTGATGCTGACATGTTGAGGGAAGTCAAGCCAGTGAACCAGGAAGGGTCATCACCAGGGCCCTGGAACCCAGTTCTTAAGTCTAAAAGCTGAGGATCTCACCAGATAGGGAGTGGGCAAAGCGTATAACTGCTTTAATGACTAGTTTGCTCAAAGTTCTCAAACTGAGTAGCATTAAAAAAAAAAAGGAAAAACTAGTTTTCCTCTTCTGATCTAAAACAGGATTTTAAAGGGTGCTTAACAAAAAAATATTTCCAACCTGTCTTGGGGATGCAGGTCCCAGCAAACCCTGCTAACTCAACCCTCCAATGGTTTAGACTGCAAGATCTCCTGGAGCGTTCAGTGGCTCCTGCACAAGCAGTCACCCAGCTTTCTGTTCCGGGGAAAGCAGAACCTAAGGCAAGGATGCCAATGTCTGTCCAGGTCTCATCCCAGTACCGGTGCAACAAGAGTTACTGTGTACAGTCAGGACAGCTGTAGAGCACAGAGGCTCTTGAGGACACTAGAGTTCTTTGCTAAAATTAATGTGTATTGTATCCACGACAAGGAAAACACTACAAACTGTAAGTGGTTTGATATTTTACACTGATGACAAATACACCTGCTCCCTGATTCACCTAAATCCAGTGGGTCATGTGGCCAGGTGTTGTCCAATTCGCTGGGAGAGACCAGGTTGTGACAGATGATTTCTACATCTCCTTCTCTCTCAGGGAGTTGCCGTAATTATAGTTAGTGCTATGCCACCTATGCATTAACTCTCTTCAGCCACTATATACACAGGGTTAATGCACAGATAGGCATTAAGATACTATGTATATTCAGAAAACAATGAAGTCATCCATGTTTCAGGTCACCTCGTCCTAGTTTTGTACCAAAGGGTGTCACATAACAGTGGTTGCATTTTGACAAGCTAATAATAAACCTAAAAATCCTATATATCAGCACAAGATTCTCCACAGCTGCAATTATCCACAAAGCAGAGGTTGCTGCTTGCTTATTTGTATTATGATTAGGGTTCAGTCAAGTCTTTCCATCTGTCTGGATTTTTCTATTTGTTTGTTTTTATTATAGACCTATGAATGCTCAGGCCTTTCGGAGGAAGACTCCATAATGCCCATGCTAAGTTCTTCCATATATTGAGGCTTGTAAACAGCTTGCTAGATGAAGGCAAAGATTAAAAGATAGCAAAGGGCTGCCAAGCTAGAAACCTGAATTAAATCCATTAAGACATATTTGAATAGGCAGATAAGCAAGGAACAGCAAGCTGGGCTGACGAGTTTCTTCAGAGAGAAGAAACCATGGTAAGAGTTGCTACGCATGGTAAAGCATCAGGCCACCTGCTACCCACGTCCAGAGACTATTGATGTCCTGTTGGGAGTTCACCCATCAAGGGAAGTCCTGCTGTGATAAATCAAACTCAAGCGGCAGCAGAGTTCTTCAGCCATAAGGTCACTTAATAAAGTAAGGGAAGAGTCACACATATAAGTGTAACACCCCGCACACTTGTTCAACTTGGTGCTAAAGAGCTGTTGAAGCGGATATGGAGCATGCAACATACGAGAAAGATGGAAGAATTTTAAATTCTGTTGACCTGCTCCCTGTGTCCTGAGGCTGGATTTCCATCTGCTCTAGCAACATAATTAAATGCTTGCTAAATAATGACAGTATGTGGCTTTTGTCACCAAAAGAACAGACAGTGGTAAACAAAACCCTATTTGCAAGAGGTAGGGAGGAGGGAAATGTGACTCTGCTGTTGAAATTAGAGATAAACAAAATCACACCACTTAGCTAAAGAGCCTGTCTAGACAGAGAAAGGAAAAAAAAAACCCAAATGACAAAAGCTTGGTGTTATTCTTGTGAGAAAGAGAAGGAAAAATTATTTTGTAGCTGGGTAAAAGTCTTCAGAATGAAGAATGTCAAGACTACAATGCCAATATCACTGAATATCACCTATTTCATGCTACAGAGTAAGATAGTCTAACCAGAGCAAGGCCTTCTTAATTTTGATAAATAAGGCAAGAATCAAAAGTACAAACAGCTTAGAAAATCAACCAAATGGATTTTGGTCCTAGAAGTGTAAGAGCTGCAAGCATACACTGAGGCTTTACCTACGTGGCAGATCTACTCTGCTGCAGCTACATCAGTAAAATTTAATTTAAAATAATGTGTTTATAACTATTCCACTTTGAATTCCTGTTTTGAAAGAAACTGTCCACAGGACGAGTTGTTCCAGAAAAACCAAGGTGGAATAATTACTCTGCTACACCCATGCCAAACAACCTTACCACCAATACAGCCTTAAGCAGAAAAGAGTGTGTTTTAAAGCTAAAATAATTAACCTCATTCAACACCAGTGGAATTTCTTTATTCCAGCAGTGAATCTGAACCACTCAGCTTTGAGCTGAGAACTTATATGCGATTTTCTAACTAATATAATTGTTACAGCCAATTTGAAATCACAGATTATCTACAATGCAGCTGCTAGATAAATTATGAATTTCTATCTTGAAATATCTCTCAGTTACTGCAGATAACAGGGACTTTTCCCTCTTTCTGGGATGGAGTGTGGGAAGGCACAGAGCACATGTACAGCCAAATGCTGCTCTTTGCTGAGCAGGCATTCCTGAAAAGTGAAACAGGGATTTCACAGAGTAAAGCAATTGTGGATTAATGAAATGGCAGGGAGCAGGACAGCGGGTATGCATGCAGGGCCCTCAGTGATACACACAGTTTGAACACACAGGGACACAGGGAGTCAAACACGGAGGGGCAGGAGCAGGACTGTCAACCACAGGAGATGCTGGCTTCACGGCAGCTGGGATGCTGATTTCTTTTAAACATAAAAGTCAACAGATGACTGAGGTTTTGATCAGTGTGACATCAGGTTGAACCTCACAATGCCCTGATGGTTTTATAGTGGTCTGAAACATCACCTCTGCTTCATCCGCGAGACTGGAGGTACAGTGCAAATCTTTGGCAGCAAGTACTCTCCCTGCCTCCCTCTGAACAGTTGCACTTTCATCATTACCATAATCCTCTTCTTCCTCAGATGCCTGCTGCTCCTTGAGGTCAATCACACCAATCAGGGGCAAAGGATGACGACTCAGGAGGAGGATGGCTGGCAATGCTGGGTATCAAATGGCTCTCGAGGGACCACTAAAATAAAGGGTAGAGAAGAGGTGGATGGCAGGGCCTTGCCGTACCGTGTTTCTGGCCTGCTGGGTGGAAGCAACTAACCCCCATAAAGCACAGGATGTCCTCGGGGATGGCTGGGAATGTAGACACATGAAGTTTAACTCCCAAGGTCTCCTTGTTTCCAGTTCACATCGTTTGAATGCTATTTCTCTCTTTATAGATATGTGGAGACAAGGGGCTTTGAATATTTCATGGAACAGTCATATTACTACTACTACTTAATCTATTTCAGGGCTACCTATCTTAGCATATGGCCTGCTCCACTTCTGCCTGCACCCTTTACCAGACTGGGAATTGCAAAATCTTGCTTGAAATCTCATGTATCTTCTTCTTTTTTTGCTGTGAAAACCTCTGGTTGGATCTGGTGGGGGTTTTTTATATGGATGAGTCATAGAGGCACAAAAGGGTTTCCTCCAAAGCAAAGCACTGTAGTCCACACTACTCTTAACATTAAAATTGAGAAACCACCGAGCAGTTAGGAAATCCTTCATTCTTCACCAGAGATTTTGTCTTTAGGATCAAGCATAAAATTATCATAGATAAACTACGCACTTCTGAAACAACTGTTGTAAACCATTATAATGTCAACAATATTGCATAAAGGGAAAGCTTGGCTCAAGGCGCTTTTAAAGGCAGCTCTGTTACCTGAAATCGAAAAGAACTCCCGAAACACACAAAGCACGTTTAGGGAGGAGACATTATTTTATTCTGCGCAGGGTGCGAGGTGGCAGATATCCACACATCACACACACACACACTTACAATCACATTGCATATTTACACAATAGGAAAAGTTAAAAAAATGTTAGGGCCACCTATTAGGTGTACCCTTATAACTCGGATTGGATAGCCCCCTTCTCACCTCAGTTTAGAGATGTAGCACTCCTAAAATTCACGGGGCATGCCCAGTGGGTCAGGGTGTTTGTCTGGGCCGGGGTCCCCAGCTCAGGGGGTGTGATTTTTAGTGTTTTAACGAGGGTAGCTCAGCTAAGGATACATGAACTCTCGGTTCTGCTGCCAAGTTTGTAGCCTACAGAAAAGGTTCTGATTAACTGTCCTTCTCACGGTCCAGTTGCTCCAGCGCATCCTTGGTTAAAGCTCCTGAGCATTCGTTCTTCCGGTTAGAGATGATTTAACGTCCTCCACTCGTCAGCAATCTCCTCGCTTCAACAAGTCTGTAACCGTCAGGTGTTCCTTACCTGGAACACTGGCTGCTACTGAGATGCTTGTTCATGAGTTGGTAACTATCCTCAAATTATAAACCTAACTGTTAGTTCTCCTGACTAAAGTCCATCCAGATGTCAGCCCCCAAGGGAACAGTTTGGGCAGGCGCAGGCCTCCACCTCAGTGCCTCTTGCTGACTCCGCCATGTGGGAATAAAACCAGCTCCCAGCACCACTCCCAGTGACTCCTGCACTAAAATAACCCCTCAAAAACCTGAATAAAACCCGGCGACCACATCTCCCAGCCGCCATGTCACGTTGGCGGCCGGTGAAAAGGGGCCAGCGGCGCACGACTAACGACAACAACTTTTTACTAGGAGGGGTCACTTCCCTGAGGGAAGCACTTTCGGGGTCTGGAAAAGCAGGCTCGGGGCAGCACTACCCCCTGGGAGGAGGCGAACCCAGCCGTCCTTGGGCTGTGCCGCCCGACGAGGGAGCGAAGGAGCCGCGGGCCCATCAGCGGCCGCCCGGCCCCGGCCCCGGCCCCGGCCCGCACACGCATGCGCGGCCGGCAGGACTTGTTGCTCGGGCTGGTCACTGCGGGGCCGGGCTGGTGCTCGACCGCCGGGCCCCGGCTGGGGGCGGGGGGGGTGGGGTGGGGGGGGAGCGGTGGCAGGGGC
>Ga0181612_165060_pt1 | contig 12066 bp, 7 predicted proteins | sample HoacroProtozoa21_FD_119630 | JGI IMG/M metagenome (GOLD analysis project Ga0181612, IMG submission 119630) | Hoatzin crop microbial communities from Cojedes, Venezuel. Combined Assembly of Gp0051906, Gp0051904, Gp0051908
GCAGAAGCCCAACGCAGGCCTTACTACGCTGACTATTCCCCAGCGCGGAAGTACATTCACACCCTCTGCACCAGCCACTACCTTGACCTCTTCATCACATTCATCATTGGAGTCAACGTCATCACTATGTCAATGGAGCACTACAACCAGCCAAAGGTAAGAGCCATCCGTCGGTGCGTTGCCTGTGAGACGCAGCGCCGTGGGGTGGCAGAGGACCTGAGGACCATATGCTGTTCTCTTGGGATACCGTTGGCTGGTGAGGTCTGCAGCCAGCCCTGCCTCCCTGGGACCATTCCTTGGTGTTTGAAAGCCTCAGCAGGCTCCAGGCTCAGCATTGCAATCCGTCTAACTCTAGGCCAGCTCTACCATTCGGGGGTCACCCCAGCCAAAAGCTTTATTTCCCTGCTCATGCATAAAAAAGCAGAGAATAAGGCTAATGGAGAGTGAGCTAAACTTTTATGAGGAAAAAACCAGTCCAAATATTTCCTTTCCCAATCCCTGCTGTGACTGACCCTCAGACTGTAAAACAGTCCAGAGTTCTAGAATATTCCATTAGCGGATATAAACGTGAAGTTAATGCATGCACAGCAACGTTTCTTTTCCTCAGTGAATTTAGAATAAACCAACTCTTAAGCACAACCCTTCTTTTCTTTGTATATTGTCAAATCCTTCTTTCCCAAGAAAACCTTTGGCGTAAATCATACAGCCTGTCCATTTGCCGCATATATTACTCTGCCGTTGCATGATCATTCACGGAGCTCGAGGCTCAGGGTTTGCTTTTGCAGTACTGCCTGGTCTGCCAGGTAACCTGCAAACGCCTTCTGGAAGCTGAGCCAGAGGGCACCAAGCCACAGGGTAACGCCTGCCTGGTTTACGCCAGCTGACTGTCTGCTGTTCTGCCCCCGTAATTCCTTTGCATGACAGCCTTTGTTTCGCATGTAAGTGTGATTTGTCCAGATTAGGTCTTATTTATACTTGTTTTATATTCATGTAACGCAAACCATCACAAATGATACAAGAATTCAGGCTCAGGCAGTGTGCTTCAGATGAAAAAGTACATTGTCCCACATTCCTGTAAGTTGCCACTTTTTTTTAGGCACTGGGACAAAAATAGGGATAGTAGTGCACTGAGGAGTGCCAGCATGTGAAAAACTTTCAGCTCTTGTTCCCCAAAAAGAGTGCATGGTCATCCCACATGTCTGGGGTCAGGAAAGAACGGTTGTCCCTCCTCTCCCCAAAACCCTACCCAACCAAAGAGCTGTTTTACTCTGCAACTATCTATTTTAAGGCCCCAGCAAGATTCTTTTGCTATTGTTGGCCTGCAGTTCTAATGAAATCCGTTATAAACACTCATCATCTTAAAGTATAAACACTGCGGATTCCTGACTTCCGAGAGCAGCTCTATAGAGAGCGTGAACATTGCACCAAATATGGACATACTTTGCCCAGCTCTAGAGGTGTAACATTTTTCAAGAAGGCAAGATTTAATCTGTCTCCAACATTATTTATTTTTCTGAGTGTTTTAAGCGAAGCCATTGTCCTAAGGGTTGCCATGCTGGAATAAAGAAATGATCCATCAAGGCTTTTATTCCACCCAGTTCCTAGGCCGTTCAGAAGAATTAAATTTCCTTGGATGGGGAAGGGGTAAAAGCTTCTCTCTGACCCAGACTGAACAATTTGTCCACTGAAGTTGGAGAATTGATAGCTCTTGACATTTTTAGCACAACTAGTGTTAGTGCTCGGGAGGTTTTTGTTTGCGTCGCAGTCTAACCCTTTATTTGAGTTTTGCTGTATGATTTAGTGCAGTTTTGTAACTGAGCTCTGCAAGCTGTTACGACTTTCCTTCTTACATCTCTGTGCTTATGCCACCCTCGTGCCTGCCAGGTCCTCTGCAGGAGCTTTGGGTGAGGACAGCTTGGGCTGCCCTAATGGCTGTCTCTCTTTTCAGTCCCTGGATGAAGCCCTGAAGTACTGCAACTATGTGTTCACCATAGTTTTTGTGTTCGAGGCAGTGCTGAAGTTGGTGGCGTTTGGGTTTCGAAGGTTCTTTAAGGACAGGTGAGAGTATTTTAAACTCCTGTGCATTTGGGATAAAGCTGTATTGACCCAGTTGCAAAGCCAGATGCTGGATAAATGTAGCGTTACTATGATTGTACTACATGCTGTGTGCGAGGAAGAGCAAAGGGCTGTCTCTCCACGGGTGCAAACTTACTAGTGCAGGAACTGAAAATTCTAAGAACTGCTGGTACTGCTTTGCAGAAGGAATTCAGGAAATCTTACAGAACTTCGATACATTCTTTCCTCCAGGACCTGCCTCTCCACCAGGTCTGACCTGCTCAGCTTAGAGGTCAGAAACAACCTGTTAGCATCAACCCAGTCCTCAAAAGTGTAGTTTTGGCAACCTAAGGTCACAGAGTTCCTCAGAACAAGCCTTCTTTGCAGCCCAAACCAGTCCTGTGGTAGACTGCTGGCTACCTTTGGCAAAGACAGAGGTAGTTGTGTTCAGCCCCACTGCCTTCAGATCCCAGCTGCAGAAACCTACAGATCTTCTGCGTCGCATTTAGCCAGAAGCAGAAGTGTGTGAAAGTGCATTGTGGTCTGGCGGCTTGCTGGGGAGCAGGGTAAGGTTGGACACTTCTCCACAAGAGCAGCCTGTTTGCTTCATACATCCTGACTGAGTGGTTGGAAGCTGCTACAAGCAATGAGGGAAATTACGTAGGAAAGACAATCAATTTCTTCACATCTTGCCATCTTTCTGGTGCTGGTGTGGAAGATCCTCTGCAAGTGTTAGGCTATAAATCAGTGAAGATACTCAAGTGCAGTTCAATTCAAGACAGAGGTGACATAACATGGGAGCAGCTGCATTACATCACATCAAAGGTCCCTCTAGCCTAGTATCTTGTCCCTGAGAGTGGCTCCAGGGGGATAGCGGGGGGACAACAGGCAGGGATGCTTCCCAGTCATAGCCTGCAGCAGCTTGTGGCTCAGAGGCTGGCTGTGCCAGCTGCAGTGAGTTGATTTTGTACCACACAGAAGATCATGAGCCCAGATATGAGAGAAGAAAGGCATTTGGGATCTGCTTGTTCTTGTTATTAACAGATAATTCTCTACACTTGGGTGTCTGTCCGTGTGTGATTTTTTTGTTGTTGTTGTCCTTCCTCTCTTTGTCTGCTAGGTGGAATCAGCTGGATTTGGCCATAGTTCTCTTATCAATTGTGGGAATCACGCTGGAGGAAATTGAGATGAATGCTGCACTGCCCATCAATCCCACAATAATACGCATCATGCGGGTGCTGAGAATCGCAAGAGGTATGGCCTGCTCCGTACGTCCCCAGCCATCCCCCCAGACACGTCGGGAAATGGTTTGCCCATTTGTTCTTCTAGTCCTGCAGTCTCAGTTCAACTTGAGAACAGATAGGCGATGAGGCTGCAAAATGTCGGTTCAGAGACAAGCTAGGTGGGGTTTCCTAGGTGTTTCCAGTCGCATCTTAGTTTGGTCTCTAATTCAAACCTGGCATCACAGACCTTTTATGCTGATACCAGACAAGAGCGGGAAGCGGTGGAGAAGGGAAGATCAGAACTTGAGATGATGCTTTTCACTGATGAAGTGTCTCCCCATCACAGTCCCTTTTTCCTGCTAGGGCACGCTGGAGTTCTTCTGGCTTTTGGCCTGTTTTACTGATGTCGTTAACATTAATTGGTGTGGGAAGTGGTCAGGTTGTTCAGATGTTCTGTGGGCCCTGCCAGGATGTAGTCAGCTTGCCATCTGTATGAATAGAAGCAAGAAAGATGTAAATCCTCCCCACAAGATCTGAAGCTAGATTGCCTTTATGGGTTTTGCCTGACGTTTCCCAGCCCTGCTGACCAGGGTTTGATTCTCATTGTAGTGCTGAAACTGCTTAAAATGGCCACGGGGATGCGAGCTCTCCTGGACACAGTGGTACAAGCACTTCCCCAGGTAAGCCCCCGGACTTCATCCATGCCCAGTTTGTTCCCTTTGGTGGACTATGCCTTTCAGGCCTGGGGACAGCTCTGTGCCACCATATTTGGTGGGCACTAGAAGCCACCTGGGGAGGATATCAGCTTTCTCTGCTGCCACCAGTGCCTTGGTAGCAGAGTTTTGCACGGCCCATCCTGCTCACATAGCATATGTTAGACAGGAGAACCAGAATGATGGAAGAAGTGTTAACAGAGAGCCAATTGCTGCAGGCAGAGCTCTTATGAAACACAGATTTCCCTGGCAAGTTCAGGAAACACAGGGATAGACAGAGAAAGCTGTTGGTGAAAGCAGTGGAAGCAGACAACTTCAACGGCAGCAGTTTTCTTTGTGAGACGGGAGCAATCATGTTTATTGCCACCTATTGACAGAGGAGCTGCAGACCTTAAAAAGCAAATAGGGGAGTTGTTTCTGAGCGTTAAAAGCCTGAAGTGGGGTCTCAAATCACCGTATTCTCATAAGCTGCAAAAGGAACAATGATGCTGCCAGTCTTAATGACATTTGATAGGATCCTTCAAGTGTTCAGTTCCTGGGACTACTTTTTTATGGAGCCATTTATTTGAAAAAAGAAGGAAAGAAACTTTTTGCTGACTTGCACTCCTCCCTCAAAAAGATTTAAGGCACATCAGAAAAATTCCAAGAAATTTACAGTTCCTTTGTTTTTAAAATCTTACGCTGTTTAAGCTGCATTCTGCTAGTTTGTGGGTTTGATGGTCTGAGTCCTGATCTTTTAGTCTTTAGAGTCAGCTCAGCTGGCTACACATTCCAATTTCATATACCACCAGGATCCTGTATCCCACCAGACAGTACTGGAAACATTTACTGCCACACTTTACCCAGAAGTGAGTACCAATATGAGGTGCCAGGCCATCAAGAATGAGGCCAAGGGACTCTGCCGCCTTCTTCTCTGAGCTGGCAATTCAGAAGCAGCACTTCTAGGATGCACAAGCATGGTCAGACAAGTCCTTATTTTTCAACGCCTCCAGAACATCCCACAGCTGAGTCGCTGTAAGGAGCTTTATGAGTGGGCCCACTCCGTTCTGTTTAAAAGGCAGTGTAGTGTGTGCTGGGGTGGACTGGGAGAGTCAGGCCTCCCATCTCCCAGCCCCAGCCCCGTGGGCACAGGGAGATGGCAGCGCACCGTGGTGGGCAGTCACATCTCGATCGGCTTCAGCTGTCTGTGGAGGGATCACGTCTCAAGGGCAGGGTGACAGCACTGTGGCTTGGCCAAAAGCCGGCACCGTGTAGATACCTCTTCCAGAGTGAGTGGCCGTACGAGTGTCTGTAGAACTAGTACATGTAATTACCCACACACACCCCATGAGTTAGTTGCTAAGTACAAAGAAGCCCATGATCTATTCAAAATGAACTGGAAAACAAGGGGAATTTCTTTTTCTTGGAAAGACCCATTTACTTTTCATCACTGCCGTAAAGATGTTTCTAATATGAGACATTTGCCCTTTGGTATTCATAATTCCTTTTCAGTGGAGGATTTTGGCTGAGATTAAAGCATGGAATTTACCAACCTGACCCCTGTTTTGGCATTTCAAGAAAGCATTTGATTTGTGTCTTATTTTTTTTCTTTTGAAAGCATTGTGATTATAGAGCATATTTTCTCTCTCGCTGTGTTTTCTCTCCCCCCCCCAGACAATAGGGTGGCTGCAGGCCAGGCTTTTTGCTTCCTTGGGGTGTTTTTGCAGTTTACATTCAAACCAAAGTCTCTTTTAAAGGGAAATCCCCAAGGATATTCCAAGCAGATCTTGTACAGATAAAAACGCCATTTTGTGAAATGGAAGTTCAGAAAATGAGAAGGGAAGTTTGGGAAGATCTGTCCAACAACAACCACTCTTCATAAAGCTACACCTTTCATTTCAAAGGCAGGGGAAGAGTCTCTACCCCAATTAATTTGGCAGCCTAAAAGCACAGCTGGAAAATCCTCATTGAATGTGTCTGCTAAGTGACACGAAAAATGAATTTTGTGGTTATTCTTTAAGGTTTGGGGGAAAATTTTTGCCTGGTGTATGTAAAATGTCCATTTATGGGCTTACCATGACAAGGTGTTGTCATTGCAGTACACTTTTTTTCTTTCTCTCTGATTTTCATCAGCTTTCTATTTGTTTTTATTCGTCGGCAGATACACCTTGAGTAATGCTTAGAGAACCGACTGTCCCCAGACTTGGGGCAACGTTAGCATTTTGATCCAAGATTGAAGTGGTCATGGTGCAGGCTTAGTCTCCTCTTCTGGAACTTCAGACTGACCTTGAGCTGCTGTTTTCAATGCAGAAAGACTTCCTAGCCTGCTGCATCCTCCTTGTCTGGTAACCTCATGTCTAACCAGCTCAGAGATCTTCTTCTCCACCATGTCTCTGAAAAAAATGTGATGGAGTAGAGGAAAGCAAATGAGGGGAGGCAAGAGAGACAGAAAGAATGGTCAGGGAAAGATCTCAAAATGGCACCTTCTTTGCCTAATACCTCAATGCCCTCTTCGTCCCAGCAAATGTTTGGGATAGTGTGAATCTATCATTGTGTTCCTGCCGTAGGCCGTCTGTGCTTGTGCAGCGGTGGCTCTTTTACCCACTACCGCACTGTCTTGAGATAGTATCTCCTTTTCAAACAGGAATCCACGTTTTCCGATTTCACAGCTGGTTGAGCAAGAGGTTGAACTAATAGTGGGGTCATGGTCACCTCGAAAGGCACTGCCAGCCTCAGCTCTGAAGGTGTCCCCTCATGGCACAGGCTTTTGGAGAACGAATGAAATCTGTCATGGACTTTAAAGTATGAAGTGCTAAAATCAGCTACACTGGTGTAAACTCGAAATAGATCCACTGCTTTAGACTGAGCACCTAAAACCAGCTGGGCTAACGTGACCAGCACTGATTTCATCACTTAGACATTGCCAGTCCTAATTAAGCTAGTTCAGTGCTGCCATTCACAGACCAAAAACTCCCCTGTGATGGCAGAGGCCTGCTGCTGGCGTAACACAAGCCACACAGCTCTGCGCTGGACTTCGACATGTCTTTTAAAAGCCACCTCGTCTTGTTTTAAGGATGCAAAGTGTTAGGGCCAGCCCCTGTTGATGAAATACGTTCTTCCTGCTGAAGAAATCATGTGGGTTTGGTCTGAATTAGCCAAGTTTGTGTTTGCATTGGATGTAATTTTGCTTTTTTTCTTCTAGAACTTATCCTTTCTGGAGCAATAAGAGATAAAATAATCCTTTGCAGTCTGGCAAATGTTAGAACATTGAACTCCTTTATTGCTCAGTATGAACCAGGTTTTAAAGACCTGTTTCAAGTGTTTTCCTCTTCTTTATGAGCTCTGGCTATACCATGAATTATATCACTCTTATGCTTCAGCTGAATATTCCCTTGCTTATACACCTGGTGGCTGCATCGGTTTTGTGAGCAGTGTCTGCTCTGGAAGACTCCTGTCTGATGGTAATCCTTTAGTCCTTTGCACATCTCCTGATCTCCAAAGTGCAATTCACCCTTTCTGTAGCATGGCCTGCACTTCGCTCTCGCATTTGTAACTTTGCCTTTGGCAGGGTTAAAATGCTTGTTGTGTAAGTGAATCCACCATGCTGAGCAGCCCAGCTCAGTCTGCACGGCACTTTTGGTACTGATTGCCAGTAAGGAAACCTGCAGTCAATAGCTAAGCTGCCAGTGCTCTTCCTGACGGAGAAGGCAAAGTGGAATCCAGTCCAGTTGGCTTTGCGGGGCCAACAACAGTAAAATGTGGAACTTTCCTATCAAAAGATCTGGGTTCTTTTTCCTTCTTCTTTCTCATTTGGTCTATGGACGGCTCATTAATTAATTGCAGAACTGTACAGTATGCCTCCTCTTTGTCTTCAAAGCTTGGAACTTCCCCCAGGTGGACTCTGTGCCAAGAAAAAAGTGAAGAACTCCTCGTTCTATCGGTGCCCTGAAGGACAGTCTGTAGTTTGCTCCTGTCCAGGAGTTTAACTCTTCTTGGTGCTGTAATTCCTGTGCTTATCTCAACTTTAGCTCTTGAAGATGTTTTCTGGCGTTGTGTAGCAGCAGCTATGGGACATAAACAGTAGCCTGCTTTTGCCAGATGCTGGAAAGCCACAGTGATTGGGAAGCTCAGATTGTTCTCTAAGTAGAAATGTCTCACCAGCAAGCATTGCAGGTGGGACAGATTCTGGAAGATAGGTACATGTGTGCTGTGCCGCAAGCTGTAAACAAGCGCGGAGATGCCCGAGAGATTTGAGCAGTGAAGCAGAAATCACGAGGTAAAGAAACACCATTCTGCTGGCCGTTAGCTCTGGTCTGCGTGGGGCTGAGTGGATGCACAGAGAGGGGAGTTCGTTCAGTTCAGCTAGTGGCCTTGTGGTTGCACCAGTGCAATGACTTTAGCCTCCAAGGTTGTCTGGCCCTCGCCACCAGCCCTGGAATTCACACAGATGGCCTCCGTTTTCCAAGCAGACACATGTGTCCACTTTCTCTTGGGTCCAGTGCATAAATTAGCCTGTGTTTTCCTGCTGCCAGGCTTATTGCTTTGGCTGGAGAGTGCTGGAAAGAAGATGAGGAGGACTCATGTCCTTGGAAAGGATTGGCAATGGCTTAGTTTCATGAGAAATTGCTCTTGACGGGCATCCCAGGGAGCTGTGTGCATTGCCTGCATGGACAACTGAAATGCTAAGGTGTGGGCCAGTGATGCAGAAGTAACTGATGTGAGAGCAGGAGGAGGCACGGGAGGAGCTGGAGTGTGCTTCAGCCAGCCATTGCAGGAGACACGTACTTCATCCGTGCCTCTCCGGAGCAGGGAGAGTAGAGGCCAGCAGGACCTAGAGGGATTTGGGTAGGATCACACAGCTGACAGCGCAGCAGAGAAGTGATAGTGCCCAGGAGGCCGGTGTCCTGCTGTCCATGATCAGTGCAACACATCTGCCTATCGAGCTGACACAGCCTGGCGTAGGTACTCTGTCTGTCTGCATCTGTGGGCTTTTTACTTGGTGGAGTCAGTCAGAGGTTGAACACTGAGGGGACGTGCAGTGGTGCTTAGCTACTGCAGTCTCACTTAGGGGGAGGCAGAAAGCTAAGAGCAGTGATGTCCACAAGAGCTAAAGCAGAGGCAGCCTCCCCAGACCACGCAGCGGCAGTGGGAGAAGGGTTTTGCTGGGTGCGTGGAGAGGAGCGTCGCTTTCCTTGCCACTGAGCAGGGTCATTCCAGGGCTTTTGCGACAGTAGATCACAGATCCAGCTGGGATGCGCCATGGTGAAGGGTGGTAGCTCTGCACACAGGGCCTCCCAGCTCCTTCGGGTGGGATGGAGGACTCTGCCTCCCCCCACAACATCCCTCTGTCCCAGGCACACAGAAACTTCTGCCAGCAGTGTATGACAGCCAGGATGCCAGAAAGTGAAGGTCCAGGAGGAATCACACATACTCACCAGGGTCTCCATCTTCTCCTGTGGCTTCTCTGAGGTACTTTAGGGCACCAAGAACATCTCCAAGACATTCTTCATCTCTGCTTCACTCCCTACAGGCCAGAGCCTCCCCTCGGCACTGGAGCCACAGCAAATGATGGATAGCTCCTGGCTGCCAGAGAGAGGGGTTATCTGTAGTTTTCTCTGCCCAGGCAAAGGCACCAGCCCAAGTTAGGGGGAGTCAGATGGATAAACAGAGCATGGGCTGACCTGTTCGGTGCTGCTGGAGCAGAACCGCTTCTCAGAGCCTGTCTGGGTGACCGGCTGCCAAAGCTGAGGTTGCTGACCAGAGCTGGATCTCTGTCCCTGATGCAAAGTCCAGCACACACATCGCAGCCTTTGGCTGCTGGAGAAAAGTGCCTGGATGTGCTCCTGCCCCCTCCCATTCCTCCCAGCAACATGATTCATGCACGACGTTTTTCTTGTCTGGTCTCAGTAGGTCTCAAAGTGCTTTAGAGACATTAATTACCTATCCGCAAGGGTATTACAAATGGGTACGTTGAGTTACAGGAGAGGAATGACTCACTCAAGGTCACAGACACACATCCAGTCTGCTTTCTCTGCTACTCAGCAGCCGCTGGCTGACCTCGCTGCCTCCACCTCAGCCCATCTCTGCGAACATACCTTGGGTCCTTCTCTGTGCTCGGGCCTTGGTGAAGGCTGTGGGCTGAAGAGGACCTTCCTTTCTTGAGGGACATTGGTACGTACCAGAGAGCTGTGGGCTAGCACTGACAGAATATTAAATCTGGCACTGGCTTGTACTGATTCAGTACAGCCAGAAGCTACGCAAGTGGTTTTGCTCAAGCACCTAAGCAAGAGGTGAGCCATTTCGCTCAGCCACATTCTTCTGAGCATCAGGTATTTGTGGGCTGCTGAGAAACTCATGCCCTCTCCAAGCTCGCGAGCCACCGACTGCCTGCACACATACACGTGGGTGCTACGTCTGCAGGGGGTGGTCAGGGCAGCAGGCTGTTCTTGTGCACATGGGGAACAACCTGCTTCTTGGCTGGCACTCCAGAGCAGCGCTGGGTGTCTAGATACAGGGTGGGGTGGAGTTTAACAGGAAAAGTCATGCCGTCGCCCATCCCAGGGTCTTTGACTTGCTGCTGTCTCCCACATCTCTCTTTCGTGTAGCCACGTTTCCACGTCAGTCAGACATTCAGGCACTTCCCGAGAGACCCTGTGCATCGGCTGAGCTTTGGAAGTGCCCGGGTGTCTGCTCTCAGCCAAGGGTAAACGCAGCCTTCGACACCAGCAGACACCACGTTAGCAAATCTGCTTCTGTTGGCACTTGTAGACTATGGCTGCGATGCCTTGAGCCTGTAAAGCAAACCCAGGAGCGCAGATTTGTCTTTGAAGGACTAGCTATGAGTCACGTTGGTTCAGTAATGTAATTAGTCACGATCTTAAATACAGAATCTTTTACAAATGCACATTAGATAGTAGGAAAATTGTTTATGAGCCAATGTCAGCGCATGACATGCTTTGCATGTCGAGAGATAGATAACAGTTTTGATTGATAACCTGGTAATAACTTTGATGTTAGTCTGAATTCTTTGGAATTTCATCAATGCCAGCAGTTTACAGACTGATTTATTAGGCATTAAAATAGCAGTAAAATATTTAGCTTATAGGCTGCTTTGAAAAAATTCCAAGACCCTCTTCTGCAGTGCAGCATCAGGCTTTAATTTACACTCAACCTAGAAAACTTGTGGGTCACTTTTATTTTCCTGCTCTTTAATTATTTGCTCATTTGCCTCCCCAGCAGTGTGTGTGTATATTTGCGTGTGTGCCTGCTTTCCTGTATTTTCTAATTTGCAGTTAGTTTGGTGACTGCCTGCTAATGTCTTACAAGCCATGAGTGGTCCAGCAGACATGAGTTAGGAAGCACTATTCCAGAAGACAGTACATGCAGACGAAATACTCCAGACCAGCCATCCACATCTCTGTATGATCTCTGTTATTCCCTGCAGTATGGTAATAGCATTAGTGGAATTGCAAAGCTCTATGTGTAGTAGCCAGTTGAGGCTTTATAGCAATTACAGTCTCCACTGGGTGATTTGACTAGTCCCATTTCTTTAACACAAAAAAAACCTACTTCATAAGTGATAGCTGTGTTGATTTTATGGTAACAGGTATCATACTGATAACCTTGGTAATGAAATTAAGCAACATGGTCAAAATACATGATAGCTGTGTTGATTTTATGAGAACAGGTATCATACTGATAACCTTTCTAAGCAGCATGGTCAAAATACCCAGCAACACCGTGGCTGTGCCGCCTCAGAGAAGAAAGCTCTGTCAAACTGAAGAGTTCGCTAGAACATACCTTGGAGCTCATGAATCCCTCGGCCTGACTACCTGGGTCACCACCTAGTTCATTTTTATTTAGAGATAAATGATCCTTGTGACACCATGTCCAACTGGAGAACTCGATCGCTCTATCTCTGTTACAAGCCGATAGACACATGGCATTTCACAGAATCCCAGAATCCCAGCATGGCAGGGGTTGGCAGGGACCTCTGTGGGTCACCCAGCCCAGCCCCCTGCCCAAGCAGGGTCACCCAGAGCAGGCTGCACAGCACCGCGTCCAGGCGGGGCTGGAATATCTCCAGAGAAGGAGAC
>Ga0181612_128491_pt1 | contig 12065 bp, 6 predicted proteins | sample HoacroProtozoa21_FD_119630 | JGI IMG/M metagenome (GOLD analysis project Ga0181612, IMG submission 119630) | Hoatzin crop microbial communities from Cojedes, Venezuel. Combined Assembly of Gp0051906, Gp0051904, Gp0051908
AAAAAAAAAAAAAAAAAAACAGAAAAAAAAAGAACGGGGGGAGATTGCTCTTCCGGACAACATGGTAGCAGTGAAATGAAATACCTAGACAGACTTACCGAAGAGCTTGCTGGGAGTGTCCTCGCTGTCATTTGATTCCACAGGCGCAAGCAGGGGCTCATTCAGCTCGTTGTCTGAAGTAGCTGCCTTGTCCTCACCTCTCAACTCTGCATTCATTTCACTCCGCAGTGACAGCAAGGGCTTACTGACTTGTCCAGCTATCATTGGATCCTAGGATGGGGGGGAAAAAAAGAGTGAGGGGAAAAAAAAAAAGTGGCAGCTTTGGTGTGCGTATACTCTGTCTTCCACTCCCTCTCTCACAGACACACACACATACACACACACACTCTCTCTCTCTCTCTCTCTCTCTTATCTCTGGCTGCTCCTGCTGTTATTGCTGGCTGCAGTCAAGTGAAGAGCTATTACAGATCCAATGAGTTTTCCATTACTCCCCACCCTATTAAAGCTCAACTAGCATGTGAGAGATTCAGGATGCTTTGGAGAAAAACTTCTATGAAAGCAACATAACCAACACAGCTTTAATTGTGGGATGTGCTTTTTTGTGTGTGTATGTTTTTACACCTCACGCTGTCCTTAACGTAGTAAGAAAAGAAATTCCTGTATGCTCCAACGCCACGAAAGAGGAGCGCCCTGTGAGCGCTCCATAGCGATTTAAAGAGGCATCCTCAGCTGTACAACATTAACAAAATCAAATACACAGTTTCTAGCATTCTAGCATTTCTATGAAAATACACAGCAGCAAATAGCCATTTCATTACGTATATTCAACAGAGATACAGATTTCTTCTAACATTCCTGTCTTTGGGATATTATGCTCCAAAAGTCCATAAACACACACAAACACACATTTTTCTTTTGAAAATAAAAACCACAGAAGCCATTTTTTAAAAGATAAAATTAGTGAAGATACTTACACACACAGTTTGCAATTATTCTTGTGTTTGCGACATTATATTCCCCGTAAAACTTTACACATATAAATACACACATTTAAATGTTTTCTTCATGATTTGGATCTGTTTTATCTTCTGCTCATTGAGGACATTTGGGGGTCAGGCATTATTTCCAAGCACACTCTATTATTCCGTTTGCAAATTAATAGGCATAATATCATGACAACACGGAAATCAGAGTAAAAAAAACTAAAAAAAAAAGGAGAGGAACAAGTGACCTTGTTGCGCTCTCTGGCAGCTATTTATTGCAAAGTTCATGCCTAAATGGTTCTTATGCAGAGAACAGGTGACCAGCGAGCAAGTAGGTTGGTTAGCATGTTCCCTCTGTCCCGTCCTCACATTGGTCGATGTTTGCCTATGGGTTTTTTAATGTATTCATGTCTGAAAAGTGAATTTGATATGACACATGATAATCTATGAAAATGTTAATCAATACAAATAGTTTAAGCTGTCATCAAATGCACTTCTTTAGTCAATACTCATATCGCTGAAAACAATGTCACTGTCACCAGGGCTTAATTTGCACAGCACTTAAATATTGGACTCTGTGCATCAATGCACTCCTCTTCAAATACTGTATGTAAACACATTTTCTCCCTATTTAAGGCTGAAGCACTCAGCACGCATTTAGCTGAGCCGAATCCTCCCTTTTGAATACCTTGATAGGTCCACTGGAGGGCAAAATTAATACTTAATTGAATCTCACAGTCATCAAAATAATCAATACTTTTTTATTATTTATTCTTTACAGTCTGTTGACTGTTTCAAACCTCTGAGGGAATGGTGGAAAGGATTCATGGCTTTGAAACACTGTCATTTAACAAGGTAATTTTCAGTGGGCATTAGGGGTTGTGAAACATATAATAAAACAAAAATGGTGGCTTATAATAGGAAGAAAGAAAAGAATTATATTTCTGCCATCTAACAAAACAGGATAAATAAAAAAGCAAGTGCGAGAGGGAGCGGGAGAAAGGAGGGGGGAGAAGGAGAGAAAGACTGGCTTTTGAAGGGTTTTATCATATCAAGAGCAGAGCTGAGCTTTCATAATGCTGACATTTCTCATCCTGACAATCCTAAACAAGTGGAAAGGATGAGATCGCAGATATCATCTTTCATCACATTCCCCAGCTTAAGAACCAACATGACAGCTTCTCTCCCCTTTACACTGTTAATTACTAAATAAAATACTGCTCTCTGTCAGCATTAGATTATTGCAGATAGCAACCACAAACGTTACTCCATTGTTTTGTTTTGCCTTTTTTTAAAACAAACAAACAAACAAAAAAAAGTGATACCTACCTTGAACCCTTCAGAAAATAAATTAGGCTTGTGTCTACATATTGTAAATATATGAAACATAATCAATTTAATCAATATGGTCAATCCATGTTATTGTCAGGCTAAATTGCTGGTGATTTATTAACATTTCATTTACTGTATTTATTAGCCAGCAACAATCTGAACATTTCTTAGATGTTTCTGGGGAGGAAACAGAAGTTAACAGATTTCTCTTGCAGATGCTGTAAAAACACTCTGACTTGTTTGTCTTGACATTCATATTGCATTATGGACAATCACTTAATGAGGCAAAAATTTTGTCTGTTTGCTTTCATATACTAAATAATGAATTTTAGCAGATTTTGCAGCTAAAGGTCACCGTGAACAACAGCAGTGTTTCAAAGTCTGGGCTGCTGCCCTCAGTTTCAGCTGTTCAAAACTAAAATCAAGAGTTGTTCCGTAACAAATGAGAAGCAGGACAAAATTTGCCCCTTTTCATGAAGATATTTTGGGGACGGAACTAATCCGGCCCACAGAGCTACACTGCTCATCTGAGGACTAACAGCAATTTAATGGAGGATACCAAATCAGCACGATTCTAGATTAAAGTCTCAGCTGCCAAATTTTGAAGTTGAATATATGAAAAATGGGAGGAAGAATAATGTAGCAAATGTGACAGCAGTGGGAGAAACCTCAGTCCTTAGATGTTAGTGAATTCACTGCAGCTTCAATGGGGCCAGGTTTTTACCTGTTATGTGCATCAATAATTCGGCCTCATCTGGAGTACTTTGTTCATTTCTGGTTAGCCCATCTAAGACAGATACATCAGAAAGAGCTGTGCGGTAAAAATGATAAAGAGATCGAAAGGATCGGGAATGTTTACAGAAAAAAGTGAATAAGAACGAGCATGATCAAAGTATACAAAATAATAAATGGCAGGAAGAACACGTAGATCAGGAACTATTCACCCTACTTCATCTGAGAAGAAAACAGGCCTCTACTGAAATGGAGAAGTCGTAAATATAATAATAAAAAATACTTTTCCAAACAGTAAGCGGTAACAACCTGTGGAACTCACTGCTGCAAGATACCAGAGACTGCACTGCACTAAGCGTCAACATAGTCACTCGCATGGCTGGGCAGACTCCTAGCAGTGAATTTAAAACAGCTTTGCCAACACAGAGCCAAGGACTATGAAAACTGAAATAATATAGACTGCTGCCCCCTTCCCTGAGACAGTACCAGAACCTGTAGTTAACCCCCAGGGCAGCTCGCTCTGTCAGGTGGTGAATGAATGACAACTTTCTCTATAAGCAGATAGATTAGATACTGTCTAAAATTCTAGTCTACATGAAGACTAAATAAATCACTTAAATGATGAGTTGAGGGAAGGTTTGTTTCCTTCTAAAACATACTTCTGAAAAATGGACATTTTTTAACTTTAGGTTGTCTCCAGGCCTTCAATTGCTTTCCGCATTTAAGTATGTGTCACTTCTGCAGTGGATTATGTGTGATTAAAAAACTATTATTTTTACAAAAAGTATAATAAATTCTAATTCCAGTGTGCAGCAAGTAGCCTAGTGTGCAAAATCCCTTGGGGACCTCAGGGGATGTTCCGATATTTCCCAGCGGCGTCCCCGAAAAAAACCCTCTGGAGTAGTTGCTACACCAGCTGCAGGCCTAGCAGCCACCTTTCTCCTCCTCTGCCTGCCTACAAAGTCCCCAGCCCAGAGAGGACCCACGGCATTGGAGAGGATGCATCGAGGCAGGCAATTGCATGCGCATCTTTTGCGGTAGTCCCATCAGGATCTGTTCTCCCCACTGCCCTGGGTGTCTGTGGGCCTGACACTCAGCCTTTGCTTTTGGGGAAGGTGTTAAAGGTCAGGTTACACTTTGCACTGTAAAACTGAATCTTCCTTTGACCCACAGCCACGCAGAGGTTTTAGCTCTTCATATGCAAAAATGAAATGTCTAAGAATGCCTAAAAAACAGCAAGATAAACTTTGTAAAAAGGGTTTATACACTTTAAGTAAGAGGCAAGGGTACATAAAAGGGATCTAATGCTTCAGAATTTCAGATGACATAACCACAAAAGCAAAGTTCTAGTTACATGAGAGCTAAGGAATTACAATCCCCTTATTCAAAATATACCTGTATATACCGTATACATAGTGACAAATTTTACACGCATCTCTTGTGGATACTCATATAACTTGTCATGTATTTCTTGTCCAACTAGCACTGGTGTTTCCAGACTTGCCTGTTTCCTATGAGATTTTTCTGACAGTTTCGTGCAGTGAGTGGTCCTCCCTGCTGAGTGTCTCCCTTAAGGGTGGCTTCTACCTGCTGTAATTCAGTTGCAATACCTGCTACATCTCTGTTCAGCTCTACCACTCCCCGACGACTAAAACAAGCTGTTGGGCTTAATTGAAACAGTAAAAATCATGAGGATTTGCAAATGCAAATTATAGTTCTGGTTACACACCCTCTTTTAAAAGCCAAAACCTTTACCTTTTTCTTATCTGCAGCACTGTATGAAATACAGGACAACATTTATCACTGTGTTAAAAGCTTTGTCTCTGCACTTTAAGGGTAAAAGTGCAGTTTCCAAGCAAAACTATTTAGTAATCAAATACAGATTTTAAAGGAAACTATATGGGTTTTGTGCGAAATATGCCTTAGGCAGAAGTCTAAAAATATGAGAATGAACTGCTTTTATCCTTAATGTAGGATTTGGGTGATAATAGGGCTTTATAAAGGCTTCCTTTAGCCACTGGTCCAAGTTTGTACTTACTGCAGCATAAACATCATTTGTCTGAATTTAATTACTTTTTAAAATTTTAATTAGGAGAAAAAGTAAGATCCATTGTTTGCTTTTTAATTTGCCCTTCGTTTGACACTACTTTGCACAGGCTTTATTTCTCTAGTTTAGAGCTACTTGAAATTCATTTTCTGATCTTTTTCAAAATATGAAAAAAATTCTACTCCCCCCTCCAGGATTCTGATCTTGCATAGACTTTTATTTGGGACTTACACAATGCATATGTTTGAGAGCAAACACTCCAATTATACTACCTATAAACATAAAATTTACACTGTATATACATGACTAATGACTACACCAAAAAATACTCAAATTGTAGCTTTTTAATATTGTTAATTAAGACACATCACCATCATAAACTTGGATAAAGATTTTCTAAGACGTAACTTAGTTTATAGTTTTTCAGTGAGAAATACATGAAAAAGACTCTACTGAGAATGGATTGGATTTGTTTTGTGTCAAATACCAGTGAAATTTAGGATTACCTTTCTCCCTTGGTCCTTTTATGAACTAGTCCTTCTTACTTCATCTTACTGCTTCTAGAGGTATTAAATTTTTTCTCCCCATAAATGAAGATTTCTCACAACCAACCTTCTTTGATTCTTTTTACTTTAAACATTGTTTTATCTGCTGTCACTAATGTGCTAATATTTCCATCCCAATCTATCCATAGTCTGGTTTATGCAAACTACTTCGAATCAACCTTTTGTTCCCCACTAGCCTCTACCCATTGCTGCCTGCTGGCTGTCACTTCCCCAGAAAAGTTACAGAGAGAAAATCTTCTCATTTTCTTCACAGCCACCTGTACCACCATCCTTAGATGGATGTTTCTATAAGCAAAACAAACAAGACTGCTGATATATGATCACTGATCTCCTTTCACAGCTTTGATCTTGTACTTCTATTTACTGCATTACCTATTTACTTATATTACCTATATTACTCATATTTAACTTACTAAAATCTTCAGTATTGCCTCTCCTTCCTCTTACAGCAAAAAGCTGATATATACGAAGCTCTTCTCACTCAGTACGAGTATTATCACCCAAATCAGTCTCCACTTTTCTTCAGCTAGAATGGTATTTATTCTCCTCATTAAAATCTCTGTAACAGAAAAGATAATTCTTTTCTTCTTCCTTTTCTCAATACTAGCGTGGCTTTGGACATTGTGTTTTTCCGGTGATACTCATCTTCACATCTAGTGTCCAGGTTGCAGTTAAAACAGAGGAATTTCTAATTAAAAATAACATAGCTAACTAACTGACCAGTTGCCTAATTATACTCATGTTATTAGTAGTACTGAACTTGAATTAACAATTTAATTTGGAAATTTAGACAGACTATCCTTGTCCATGGTGCTTTCTTTCACTTAAATATTCTTCTCAGGTTAGGCAGTAATGGTAGGATGGTCTCCTTCATTTATTTACTTAAAATTAAGTCCTATGCAAATTGAAATGGTTAGTGCTGGTGAGTACAACATAGCTTCCGACAGAAATAGGGGTTTTCAGAAACTCATGGAGGTTTTAACTGTAGTTTTAGGAACCTTAAAGTTGAACAAATGAAACTTTTTTTTTTAGCTAAGTTTTATGTGGCAATGTCCCTTGAATTGCTGTGTCTTGAGACTGAGATACCGCAACGTGTTTTCAAAACACACAAAAAAACGCTTACTAAAAGTATTCATCCCCTGCAACAGTTTTCCCTAACGAAAACGTTGCACATATTTCTTACACCTATGGAGAGAGAGCTGAAAGGTTCACAAGAGCAGTCCTAGTCACTTTGCTGCTCAGGTTGCTCTGCACATGCTGGCTAGAGGCTGCGGGATGGGAATACGCACACAGCAGCTGCACAGTAGTAAATGGTTAGGTCACCATTTATTTTATAATCAGCTTGGGTTTATTGCTATAAATGTATCCCAGCAGTCATGCTGGGTGTTTCAGACAGGAAAGAAAGGCAAAGGGTGTTGGTTTCACCACAGAAAAAGTGAGGAACAACTATACCATTGTAGGAAACTGATGCATCTGTGGTCCAGAAAAACCATTTCTGGAAACAGCTGGGAAAGAGACTAGCATGTATGAATCCAGACTTTGTGTTTTCCCTAACTCACATGACACCTAGGAATCACTAACACCAGAGTACACACAGCATAGAAGCTTTACTCTAAATGTTGCTTTCAGCTCTTGGAGTTGACCTTAACGCTTCTGATCCAATTATTAATCTGATTTAAGAATCATTCTACTCTTCTCGTTGCAAACCATTTCATCTTCAGAGTTCTCTACTACATACACGGTGAAGCTATATAAAACTTCCCTCTATTACTTAGGATAGCAATAGATGTAATTTTGGCCTTGGCCCCATTATAATGATGCCCTGTTTAAATGACATTCTGGCTTACTGGAAGGGAGTTAGTTCATTTGTGAACATGTAGCAGGAGTTTGTATGCATACAGAGGTCAAGAGCCAGAAAAGCTACTATTCTGGGAAGCTACCATGCTCCTCAAAACACATGATAGGTAATAGTGCATAGCCACCAAGAGAAATAACAAGCCTTGAGAGTGGCAAGAGAAAGCAGCCTGCTTCTAATTAAAGATACTTGCAGACACACAAAAGCTGACCCCATTTTTGAGAAACCAGAAGATCAGGCCCTACAGATCGTGACAGGACAAAGGCAGAATGGGCAGGAACATTTTTGACTGGGGCCAGCATGGTGGAATAAGCCTTCAAGAGACTTTCCCACTCATTTCATTGAATTATTTAGGTTGGAGAAGACCTTTAAGATCATCAAATCAAGAGATTTCCTACTGTTCTGCCATCTGGTCTCCCGAAAGAAGGAGATGATGTAAGAGAGCAATTAAATCTGAAATCAGAAGATGGTTTCTATCAGGAGTAAGACTCTGACACAGTTTGTTCATAGAAGTAGTGGATGATTCCCACCGTTCTGTCAGTTTTATTCTGCAGGGAGTCATGTCAAACAAAAGAAACCATCCAGAAAATAATAGCCTGTAAGAATAACTAGGATTTTCTAAAATTTGTGTACCGTGGGGCCCTTACCTGAGGACTTGAAAAAATTTCCATTACTAAGAGGAAGACATCATCTTCCATTTAAAAACAAACAAAAAAAACCCCAACACATTTCTATAAAGGTTTTCATAAATCTTAGGGAAAAAATACCATTCTACCCTAATGTAATAAACACATATTGTAGCTGTCTAAAGGATCTTTGCTATGGAAACAAAAACTTCTCATTCATCCTGAAAATGATTTCACATTGGGTTGTTTTAGTCTCCACACTGACAAGATCCTTCTAGAATCTACAGAATCCCCTTATCAACATAATCCTTCTGCTCTCTATGAGGAAGAATAGGCCATAAATTGCCTCTTCGGAACTAAGAAACACGATAAAATATTCCTTAGGATATAGGATACTCTGAGTTACTTTTTCCTAGGTGACAGATTGCTAATCAGAATTTCCAGCACAAAGCATTCAAATGATATTAATTTGTCCTATTAAAAATTTAAATATGGTATTATATAGAGTTTCTCTATATTGTCATTTGTCAAGCTTTGTCTACCATGCACACACCAGAAACTACTTTGGGGCAAATAATATCAAAGCCAGAATTCAGTTAAAATTACTTTCTTTTAAAAATCAACACATCCAGAACCGCAACAAAACCAAACTTACAGTAACTTTTGAACATTGATTATATATGAGACAAACTGGGCCAGGCAGCGTAGAAGGGACTCGCAGCAATTGAGAGAGACTCTCTACTTCTCTTAGTTAAACAAAAACTTGATTTAACATAACATCTCAGGATTTGCAAGTTGTAAAACAAAGAAACCATTAACTTCGATTTTTGAAAAATCAGAGCATGGATTAAACAGTAACCTAGCTGAGCAGTTGATTCTATTACTTGCATTTGATCTAGGAAAACCCAAATCAAGATCTGTCTGTAGTGCACCATGCACTTGGTGAAATCAGGAAAGTCACTTCCTATTTCAGGACAGATCTTCCTTGGCTCTCACCAGAAATTCTAAAGACACACAAAGCAACAGCTTGAAAGCAAATTTGTTGAAACACAGACAAATCAGTTTTAGTGCAATGAAGCAAAATTTTTCTAGTAAAAACTTTTTTTTCCTACTGAAAACATTTTTGCTGAAGATTTTTGAAGTACTTCTAATCTAATTCTAGTTTCATACAAATCTTGGTTTGAATGACACTCTTAAAAATAGTTACAATCTAAACCAGTTCAGAAATTTGGTAGATATTTTTGTGAACCTTTAAAAATCCTTTATAAATAAGGATATAATACTTAAACAAAAAACCACACTAGGCAAGTCAGGATTTCTCCAGAATATTACAATCAAAAATTGCTGGAAAAAATCTTAATTTCAATATCAAACGTTCTTTGTCAGCTTGAGGCAAGTGAGGTGAGTCTGCCTTGAATTCTTCATCCTAAACAAGACTGAAGGCTTCCAAAATCCGAATCCAAACTTTGGACAGCTCAGACTTGATTTTATATATTATATGATTAACAAGGCAGTCAGGTCTTATGGGTGCCCCTCGTGGTGCTTGCCTTAATACAGCATACTCGAATTCTAGTGACAAGTACGGTAAATCAGTTCTTTCACTGGCATTTCTACTAATACCATACCTTCTAAGGACGGACCCTCAGGTTTCCTGTTTTCTACTCTAAACATAGAATAAAATAGCGATAATGCCCATTTAATGAATAAACTTAGAGCTTCACCTAAACTGAGCCTCACAGACTAAAATTCTATTTTCTTTTTCCAGATACTAGAACATGCACTGCCATAAAATGTGCAGCTCCCAGGTTAAGAGTAAGAATCCCAAATAGTTTTCCTATGCTTATCCTATGTTGTGCTCATCTGACAGCAAAACCTGCTGTTATAACTGCTAAACATACTTAATGGTGCCACAAACACTACAGATCAATAATGTTATGTTTTTTATATTTTCCAAGCCTTTCCCACTGATAAATGAGTGCAATTTTTTTTAATCATTACAGAGTATCCTCAGGGTTACTTTTCTTCATACCAGGTCTTCATCAACACCTGGGTACCATATCTTTTTTTCACATTGTAGATTACAATATATTAATTTCTAATTATGTGTATTCCAAATTCAGCATGCCTCTAGCTATCACATAGCCTCACGCTTCTAATGAAATTTGCATAAGGACTTGGTTATCTTCAAGAACTTGAAGCCCAAAGGGTGCTTCACCTTTTTGTCAATGGCCTTAATCTGCTGGAATCTTCAAGTATACTTAAACTCCCAATGTTTCCTTCATTATGCTAGAGCAGGATATGCCACGCCACACACAGTAACAGTATTATGTGTTGGACATTTAGGAGGATCACTGCAATTCAGAGCAGTGTAACAGCAGCTTTTCTGCTTAATGCCTTACAAGAGGAAAACAGCATAACACTTACTGATCATTTTAGCAGCAATTACAGTAACTGGATTATCAATAAACAATGAATGAAGCATTTCTCAGATCTGCTAGTATTTTTCCTACACGGACAATTCCATTCTTTATTAGATATTGTTTGGTTTGTGTTTGTGTTTTTGCTTGGGTTTTTTTTGTTTCATTGGATTTTGTTGGTTTTTTTAAACAAAAAAATCTGCTGTGCAATGATTTGCCATTGGCTCCCTATTGTTTCTTAAGGAAACTCCTTCTAAACAAACAATATTATAAGACAGAAAACCTGATCAGAGCATAAAACAAAACACACAACTACAGCAACACTTTGTAGCTTGCACCTGTTATTTGCAAACTGGCCAGCATCACCGGGCTGCTCAATTTCATCCCCAAAGAGTAATTATCACTGCTCTGCTTAGAGAGCACAGTCCCAGTGCCATTGATTCCCTTCTGCTTCAACAACAGAAAAATCCTTCCAAAGATCATGATATTTTTTTATCGCATACATGTGTATATGTATTATATACACATATAAAAAAGTTTTTAGCAGTCCTGATTCTCTTCCCAATGAAGCCATTTGGATTGCTGCCATCTACTTCAACAGGGACAAGCATGTACACCATTTGCTGCATGAAAAGTCACTGAGATCTATGCAAGGGCCCTGATCTTGTCACTGAAACAGATAACAAAACTTCAGCAGGTATCCCTAAATCTAGTTTAGTTGTTTCAAAAAAGCATAGGTCAACATAAACAATCTCATCGTATTATTGGTCTCAAATTACTTTTCAACCTGCTACAAACTTTATGTTACTTTTAAAAAACAATTAATACATGTAGTTTTTGAACACAAGAGTTTCTTTCAAATGATTATTTAGAGACATGGCATAATTTGCAAGGTTTTTTGCAATATGTAAGATGATGCAAAGCAGGCACAACCAATGCACAAACATGGATGCCATTACAAAATCTGCTTTTGGAGACACTAGCATACCAAAAATTAATATAAAAAAGCCATTAATAACATCAGAGTGATAAAAAGCTTACAAAACCAAAGCAATAAAATGCAGAATATAAGAGTTTTGATCACAGTCTCACATTATTTATTCACTGCAAGTTATTTTCATGCATCATTCCAAATGGAAATTAACATTGTGTTTGGTATACATATATTTGGAAAAAAAAAGCATCTTTGCTTTTTACTTTTAAGAAAAAACTAATTCCTATGTCCATATTTATCAGTAGTTTTCTGAACCTAGAAGCTATTTGTGTTTACAGTTTGTATGTGCAAAGACAAAGAGCCACTTGGGTTTCCTGCAGCAAGCTTGAGTATAGTCGTACAGCCGTGAGTGTATACCAGTGTTCAAACCACCTTCAGCCTCCCCATTAGTCCTCCTCTTTAATACAGAGAAAAAAAAAAAAAAAAAAAAGCTTTTTTTTTTTGGGGGGGGGGGATTGCCCCCCCGCGGTTTGAAAAGAGGGGGGGGGGCCCCGTGGGGGGGTTTTCGCCAGG
>Ga0181612_134894_pt1 | contig 12065 bp, 6 predicted proteins | sample HoacroProtozoa21_FD_119630 | JGI IMG/M metagenome (GOLD analysis project Ga0181612, IMG submission 119630) | Hoatzin crop microbial communities from Cojedes, Venezuel. Combined Assembly of Gp0051906, Gp0051904, Gp0051908
CCTGCTGTGGGTGACCCTGCTTGGGCAGGGGGTTGGGCTGGGTGACCCACAGAGGTCCCTACCAACCCCGAACATCCTGTAATTTGGTATAGGAGCACCTCCATCATACAGCACTCCAGTCCATTATTCCAGAGTAGTAAAAGGCAGCTATTTTATCAGCCACGTGGGCTGGGTTTGGAGCTGAAGTCTGAGCTTCTTGGCAGTGATGCTAGCCAGGAAGGGTCCTTTGTCTCTTGTGATAGAGGGCACAGTCCTTGGACCACCAATGTCCTGCTGGAATTCATTTTCAGTATTGTGAAGGGCTACAACTTGTATGAAAACATATTCAGGCAGTTTTAGCCTGAAGGCATGTTCATCATTGGTATCTTTAAAGAAAATTGCAGCGTCTTAAAATTTGCATAAAACACACATTGCGTCCTCTTTCTTGTGATAACATCAGAAGCATCCGCACAGAGAATGTTGTTATCACAGCAACTTTGTACTGCAGCCATAAAAAGAATAAATAACTGGGGGGTTGGGGGGGAAACAAAAGCAGTTTATGCCTTTGGGAAGTGGCTACATACAGGCACAATTTTAAAGTTAAGAAGCTTAAGATAGCAAAGTGAGGAAGAAAAACAGCCATCTGGGGGAGCAGATGTTTATAGGTTGCTGTAAAAGCTGCTTTGAAGGAATTATTTTGATGAAATCAAGCAATTACAGGGTTATTTTATATTAAAATTCTAACCAAACTGAACATTTATTTAATGTCTCTTCCCCTCTGAGAATTCAATTACATGCAGATTAATTTATAATAATGAAAAAGAATAACTAATTCTTTATTCCTTCACTGCTGAGAGAACTTTGAACCCATTGTGTTAAGGTGATACTGTTGTTTATAATGGTGTAATATTTCAAGTCGTAATAATGGCAAGTTTCCCTCAGCACATTTGAGAAATATTTTTTTCATGAATACCAATTAGTGCTGTAGTCTGTAACCACCACTAGCTCCTACCCAGGAACTGGAAGATAGAGCCCAGCGTTAGGATGTGAGGAAACCAGCAGTGCCGTAGTGCCTTTGTTGACCTGCTTGAAGGCAGGGGCACCTCTCGGAGTGTGCCGTGGCTCGCAGCGTGCACGTGGCTGCGCTGCTCTCCGCTTTCCTTGGCGGGACAACCAGAGAACGAGTGGTCAGAAGGTTCCGCTCTCATACAGGAAGGTAAAACAGCCATCCCTTCTCACTAGCCTGCGCTGCCATCTGCTCCTTTGTTTCTGCATTTCCTCACCCTTCCTTTCTGAAGCTGAGCTAAGGATGGTTCCTCACTCTGGGGACATTTTCTCCTTTAGAAGATACAAGCCCAGCTCTCAGGCAAAAGCACAACGTTTGGCTAGAGGATGTAGCATGTCCTAGGACTGGGGGAGAAAAGTGCAAAGTGTGGGAAGTTTTATCTTGCAGAGACTTGACATTGGTGGAAAGGGCAGATTACTGTTGTTTCTTCTCAGTCAGGAACAGTTCAGAGGTTAGAAATGCCTTCTGGATATCAAGCAGAATGAGAATTTTGTTTTCATGGTGTTCTCCCTTTTACTGTTTGTATATAGTGCTTAGCACCTTCTGATGCTGCCTCCATGGCATTAGGTGTTTAAACAGAGGATGAAGAGAGTAGATGCCCCCAGCGCCAGAAGCTTACAGCTGAAATGTGAGGCAGCAAACAGTGAACGCCAACAGGAAGAAAATGTGGCGACACCTCTGCTTCTGCATGAAATTACAGGTCAAGCATGATGTTCTTTGGCTGTGTCTCACTGCTGCAGCACCAAGGGAGAGCGAGGTGGAGCAATCCTTCCCCTCCACTGTCACAGCTCTGTTTTCGCACTGCTCCGCTGCGGTTTGGCTGGTTGGATGGCTCTGGCTGTGGCACTGAGAGCAGGGTCAGGCTGTCTTTCGGCACTGTCACTCTTTCTGTCGGTCAGCAGCTTGTTCAGCCAGTTCTGAACCAGAGGAGAGCTATTCGGGGAAGTGCTCTTTGTGGTTTGTAAGCCCTAAGTAACTTTTATTAGGCTGAGTTACCATGGAGTTCTGTTAGTGAAGCTTTGGGAGATCTGGTACGCCAACGCATAATTGTTACACGCTGGTAGTTGCCTCAACCACATCTTAATGATACCAGGAGCTGTGCTCATTCTGTGCTTGTTAGCAGGACATGAACGGGACGTGATGAAGGAGCAGCATCAAGTAAAGAAGCAGTATTCTGTAGCATAATCTTGCTCGTTTTAGGACAGAAATGAGTTACAGCACACCAGTCGCATCCTGTGTTGCTAAACTCTTTCCCTGTTTGCCTCATTGCCAGTGGATGTAGCAACGGACCTCAGGGAGAGGCCAAATTTGCATTGTTTCTGTAGCTTCCATGGAGGTGTGAACCCATGGCCCCAGACAGAGAATAGCACTCCTATTCATTCTGTACCCGAAACCCAGGTCAGGGGATGTAGATGTGGGGTTAGATGGAGAGAGCAGTTATACTGGACTTTGGAATCATTTAGAAAAGTGAAGACTTGCGAAGACAGATGCTTAGCAGAACCACAGAGCAGGAGAAAGCAAACCACTAAATGTCTGTCTTTAGTGCTGGCAAACTTAATTTTGCTTATAAGTAAAAAAACCCCCAAACAAAAAAATACCAACAAAAAAAAATCCAAAAAAACTTAGGCACTGGAATTAATTCAGATTTTGTTTCACTGCTGTAGTTATGAACATTAAATAACTATCCTGATGTGGAGAATGATAGCTCTATGAGATTGTTTCTTGATGAATGTTTAATAGTTCTGCTACACAGGATTGTCAGCTAAACATTGTATAAAAGAGTAGTATTTCACATTGTACAGGTAACTACTGCCATCATGCAGTGGCTCGAGATTCAGTCAATGATATCTCATGATGTCTGCTCTGAATTCCAAGATAGGATTGCAGTAACCTGTAGAACATGGTTTCATTCAGCATGAAATTGTGAGATACCTTTTTACTTCACATTCATGTATGTCTATCACACGTCCATAGAGCTTACAGATCCTTAACGCTTGTAGATCTTCAGCACTGCCTGCTAGTTTCACATTTTGGTTTTATGAAAATCTATACCCTGGTTAGAGAACAGAATTAAAGTGCTTGTTCATATTCAATTGTATTTGATAGCAGATGTTGATCTCAGTGCTTGCTTTGTAAAAATAAAAGCAGAGTCTCTAAATAATTGCGTGTTCTTCAACTGAAGGTAAGTATTTGCTTACATGCAATTCAATTGCAGTGAGTAAATGGCAAGTGAAAGCTGTATTACTTGTTTGACTGTCTAGCTGCTCCAGACCTTTATTGCAACTTTTCTGAATTATCCCACAAAACTTTATTTAAAAAATTAATAAATTTCGAGTGGTTCCTGTTTGACTGTGTAACCTAAACTTCCGCTCTCAGAGTATTTTCTGAATATGAATGAGCTTTCAAGTAACTAGTAAACCTATTCTAAGTCTTCATTTGAATAGAGCAACCTACGTGTTTGAGCAAGCGTAGGGTGCATGTGTTTTGTATGCTAAAAAAAGTGTATATATACAAAGTCCACACAACGCATGTTCCAACTACATATATACATTTTACATAAAATACACCTTCTGTATATATAAATATTGTGCGTGTGTATATAGATTTTTTTTTTACTAATGCAAATACAGGACCTGTTCTTTGACTCATCAGTGTCAAAATCTCCATCAAGTCAGGCCCTCTGTGATTGCTTAGGCCTCACAAGGCATCAGTGCCAGACCAGGTGTAGAACTTGGCATCCTGAGCTGTAGCCCTTCGAGTACTTATGAGTGAGGAGCCTCCATCCATCACACACCTCCAGACTTGCTTATTGTTTTGAGACTTTTTTAGCTTTCATGCTGTCTTTCAGAGAACAATGTGAGGAGCTTCGTATACAGCAGATGAAGAAGCATCAGAAGGAATTGTGTGAAGACCGGCTGGCCCAGCTAGCCCTCAAGGAGGAACTGAAGAAGCAACAGAAGAAGGAAGAGCAGATGTTTGCAGAGCTTTGGAAAGAGGACAGGTTGGCTAAGGAAAAGCGAGAGGCGGTGGAGAAGCAGAAATCGGCCGAACAGAATCGGGAAATGCTGAATGTGCTCAGTGCCCAGGTAGCGGTGCTCAGCGCTCGCAAAGAGGAGGCGAAGCGGCTGAAAGAAGAAGAGGCTCGACTGCTGGTAATTTCCATATCATTCTCAGTTCAGGGCGCTCTATAAGGCCTTCCTAATGATAGGCTTACTAGACATTTAGATTAATCCACTCCTTATTTGTATCTTCACTGATTCCATTAGTATCTGAGACTGTCCTATTATGCTAAGCCTCTTTTCCAGAGCTGTGGCAAATGCATTCCTGTTTACAGAGGGAAATACATCTTTTGAAACTTAGCATGTAAAGGGTTTTGGCATTCAAAGTCTCTCAGAGCCTTTGTGGGAAATGGAAATGTTTTTAAGCTTTTGCTGGACAGCTTTGCAATTTTCTGACTTCCAGTTTCCTGTGGGATAGCTAGTGAGTCCTGTGCCCCAGCTGTAATGCACAGCACCAGATCTCAGCCCACGATACGTGTTTCACCATCACGGTAAGTGCACTGGGAGGAAGCAGCTACAGTGCGCTGGTCCCAGAAGGGAAGGCGAGCCAGGAGCCGAAGGTGACAGCAGGGCAGGCAAGTACGCTGTCCCCCCCGACCAGAGTCCCACAGCACCCGAAGGAACGGAGCAGAGCAGGTCTGCTGACGGTGACCGAGGTTATCTCACAGTCCAAACGCTCGGCAGGTCTGCAGTGATGAAGTCCAAGGTGAGGCCAGCAAGTCAAGTCAGCAGGTCTGGATCAGGATCGTCCTCAGGCACAGGCGTACATGCAGCGTAGTTCACGTAGGCACCGAGGGCGAGAGGCTGAGCCTAACCGCAGCTCCCAGGCGAGTCCTCTCGGCCCTTTCTCGCACCGCTCCTTCCCAGCTCTGATCCAAAGCTCGTGTCGGGGCTGGCTGCGAGCACAGGCAGCCAGGCCCCTGCAGGGAGCTTGCAGAGCCCGTTGGTGCACTCGGGACTCTGACGCATAGATGAGGAGACACATCCCTCTGAAAAATCCCAACTGCTTATGCCCCAGCTGACTGAATTTCAGAATCAATGTCCTTTTTTTAATTTTTTTAACAAATTAGCAAGCAGAGCCTAAAGTCTCTCACTTATTAGTGCTGGCTGCTGTTGGGCATCACATCACAGGAGGCATTTGGCTACCTTGACCCAACTGTTTGGCCACTACCCTTTTTTTTTTATCATTTCTCACCAGTGCAGGCTTGCTGTAGTTGTGCTGGCTTTAGGGGGGCTTGCTAGTTCACAGCATTCTGTGTTGACTTTGTGAGTTATGGGAGACTGTTTAGTTCATATTATTTGGAAGACTCGGTCTTCGTTTTGCAGCTATTTACGTGTAGCAACTGAATGATCACTTGGGGTACTCTCTTAGGCACTGGAAGCTGATGTTGGCAAGATATATACTCCACTGCTTTTTAAAAATAATGGCAATAATAAATCTAAAACTCTGAAAATCCTAGCTGTAAAACAGTGGAGTCCTTATTCCTAGCTAGACCGTAATGTTTCACTTATTTAAAAACACGCAGCATAAAATTGTTTTCTTGTAATAACTTTTAAGGCACTGCCAAACCTCTCAGGCAAAGAACACTTCTACTTAACTGGCCTTTTCAGAAAAATGTGATTAGAATAGAAGACTTTGTAGCTTCCCCTGAAGACAGCTGCCTTGGACTTTCTCAAGGAGATAGATAAACTTCTGGTAAAGTGGTTTAGTCTCTGGAAAGTAAAGACCTTTCTTCGAAGGGTCCATAAAGGAGAGTTTCTGTACTGAAAATGGGATGTAATCCTTTTTCAGCAGAAGAGCGGTGTGACAGATGGCTTCATTACAAGTTTCTTAGTGCAGAGTTGGTAGTCTCTAACAGTCAGGGGTTTCATCTGGGTGAAGGACACACTACGGACAGCTAAGCATCTCTGTATAATGGTTTCTTCTGGTTGTTGCAACGGAGGTATGTTATTTGGTGAAGCAAAACTTGCACCTGTGCCATGATAGACCATACGTGTGCATCAAGACATCTCAGGCTGGGTGACAAAACAGACAGCAATTTTTGCATTGCCTACATTACCTACCCTAGCTGCCTTCCTCCCTCTCTGTCTTTTCTCTCCGTTAGAGAAGTGTGATTTCTTGAGAAGGTGATTGAAATCACGGCTGTAGTCTCACAAGCGCTAAACGAGTTTCTGCCGTAGCCCTTTGGTCCTGGCTTGTGGATGGATGGTTGATAACCATTTCTTTGTGCCTTTACAATGTCGTGTTACCGTGTCATATAAACTGCCCTAGAATAAGCGCCATGGATCCCACCCTTGGATACTCTCCTACAACTTCACTGTCGTCACAACTCAGCCTAAGGCATGTGCCAGCTTGCCCTGTAGGCTGCTAACTATTTCCACTTTCTTTCTGTCTTTACAAAGGTTTTTGGAGTACTTATTCTTTGGCTCAAATAATATATATACTGCATTTCAAAGCTGGTTTACCAGCTGCTGAAAGTGAATTTGACCATTTGGGCAGCTAGCACAGTCAGCTTTGGCTTTGAAACACTGCAAGAATCGGTGGGTGCTTTGTCTGGAGTAAGAAGTTATGTTCCTTAGGAAGTGCAGCTTGTACTTCCGTACGGGGAAGATTAGACATGCTGTTTATGACAAACCTGCTGATGCATTTGAGAAGAGTTACTCACATTACAAAAGAGACGTTTAATTTAAAAACAGGTTAACAAAAAACTGTGTACCTTCAAGGCAGCTGAAGCATTTTTTCTGAGACCTGTAGATAAGTTAACGGTGGTCACATACTGTTTTATGACTATGCTGGAGTGCAATTGTTCTTGTAAACTTATTCAAATGCAGGATGTTCACGAATTACACGAAGTTACTTTATTTAGGATTTATTTTTTTTCTAGATAATCTTGAATATGCATATACCTGTTTGATCTTGAAGATACACATTTGCTATTTTTCATTGTTTCTTAAGAACTCAGCTTTTCTGTCCAGTTTTCTGTTCTTCCCAATACAAAGTGGAATGGTTTGAAGCCGTGAAAATTCAGTAACTGCCCATCAGAATATAAAGATCCAATTACTTACTTTGTGCAGCGTTATGTCCAGTAGAGATGCAGCACTCTGAACATCCAGCCCAGACACAGGACAGTTAATATGTGCAGAAACAGGAGGAACACGTGGCTCTGTTATCGGTTAGTGGGTATGGCTGTGGGTGAAGGTTTGGGTGTAGCTCACACGTGCTGCAATGATACCGATTGCTCTGAAGAGATGACTCTGTCCGTCCACTTCAACTATTTGGAGAACACCAGGCATTTCAGCGTTTTGGTATTGAAGCGCGTATGATAATTAAGGAGAAAAATTCTGAATTGTAATGAATGATACGCAAAAATGTTAATGTTTTAACAGGTCTAATGGATGATGCCAATTCTCTAATGTCAGCAAGAAAGGCTTTAAATACTTGTCTTTGCTCTTCAATATTCCAATTAAACTAATTCTAGCCATCACTTTGTTGTGAGCCCAGGACAACTTATGTTGAAAGCAATGATTTTGCAAGCTGGCTGTTTTTACCCTTGTAGGAAGAACAGCAGCAACTGCTTAAGCTAGAAAACGAACAACTGCAGATGAAGAAACTACAGAAACAGAAGGAATGCAGGGATATGTTGCTCAGCGCAGCTCAGGACAAGAAGAATCGTCTTAATGAAGAAAAACAGGATGAACTTGCCCTAGACATGAAGATCTTAGAAAAATCTCTTCAGGAACCCTGGGAGCACACCGAGGAGAAAGCAGAAAGAAAAGTAAGGGCTAGAAGTGTTCCTTGTGAAGATGCGGGGCAATACCTCATCTAGACTGATTTTGTGGCCCTTAGTGAACCGCGCAGTATGAATGAGCTCAGACGCAAACCCTTTTCTCTGAACAAGTGGATTCTTTTGTTGCCTAGTCTGTTGCTTCTCCTCCTGCCAGTGCTCTACTTCTCTGAACAAGCCCATTAGTTGCTAAAAACCACAGCGAGCACTGTAAAGCGTGCTTTGCAATCAGTGAGGCTACCAGGCGAGACAAAAGAAGGGGGCTCTCAGGAAATCCTGGAATCTTGTCCCTCCCTGTTGATTTCGTTGCGTATAAATCACCTGAGTTTTTTCATCCTTATACTGTGTGGGCGTAATGGAGGTTAGAAAAATATATTGTGTTTCATGGCCCTCATTTATTAAACATTTGTAACTGCAGAGGAAAGTAAATATTTAACTTATTTTAATTCATTAATACTACAAAAGGGTTTTAAATCTTTGATAGATGGATCTATAGATGCAAAACCTCACGTTGAATATCTTGGAGGTGCCATGAAATGTGTCTGTCACTTCCTAAACTTAAAACAAGTAGATTGTCCAACTTCAGGGTGAAAATATGTCTCAAGGTAACTTTAAAACAGAGCAGGGAGCTGCATTCATTACTCTGCTCGAGGTATTTAGATGCTTACGTAGGTTAGGAAAGTTGTAAAAACTCACTGTTAGACCTTGGCACAAAATCAGAGGAGGTGATATTTAGTATTATTTATTATTATATTTATAGATCTCAAGGCTTCTAATGCAGGTGAGGGTGAAGTAGCTTGGTCAGCTGTGGAAAGTCTTTGTAAAATGTTGGTGTTGTAGGCAGCTGAGCTGCCAGAGGGGAAGGGATCACTCTACATTTGTTCTGCTCTTACGCACTGTCGACTGGCCGGGGAGAAGATTCTGTACAGCTCTTTCCCGTGACAGGGTCTGGGATGGAGCTCTAGGCTCCCGGTTCTCACACTGTCAGCAAACCACCACTTCGTGTTTTGAAAGGCTTTTTTGAAGTTGTTTACTCAGCTCTGCAAATATCCATGTGTTTGCAGCAAGAGCTGCTCAAGGAGCAACAGGCTTACCTGGCACACCTGGCTCAGCAGCTGGAGGAGGAGAAACAGCGAGAAAAACACATGGACAAGCTCCTCGATGACGAAATAGCGAAGGTTTGGGCCAAGAAGGCTGAGCAGATGCGATTAGAAAAGGAGGCGAGAAAGCAGCTACTGAAAGACGTCCTGGAGACAAGACAACTGCAGCTAGAGGAGAAGTGTAAGTATCAACAGCTCGCTGCCCGTGTGCCGAACCTACCGCACGAATGCGAGCCTTGGCAAAGGCGGAGGGAGCGCAGCACTCCTGGGAAGACCGTCTGGCCCAGCGCGCCCAGGCTGTATGGTGGAGGGGACAACACCACCACTGTCTCTGAATCTGCTGCTGAAACTCCACTCCTGCAGGCTTTCCGTGCACTCATTGCCCATTGCTATTGTTAGAACAAAGCCTAGTAAAGTAAGCGTTGTGTGAGCAAGCAATCATTATTATTAATTATATTATTGTTATTATTAAGTTCTGAATGCGGTATCTTTTCTGAGTGGATGAAAAAAATAATAAGCCGAGAATACACTTGCCATTGGTTGTGTGCCTCTTCAGAAGCAACAAAACTCAGGCTTGCTATTTAGACTACTTGGCTTGAATACAGTCTCACTGTGCCTTCAAGCTTAGCATCGCTATTATCTTCTCAAAGTTGTGTTGTTTTGTTTTTTGCAGCGCAGAGAAATGCAAAGGAGCAGGAAGAACTTGCTCAAGAGAGGAAGTCATTAGCTGAAGCAATCACAGAACTCCAACATATCGAAGAAGAAAAACATGCAAGGTATTTTTCTTTCGTGCCATCAGTTCATTTCATTGCAGATCAATATTTTAAACGTGTGAGTAGGCTGCTTCTCATTTTCAGACAACTCTCAGAGCACTGGGTGGGCTTTCTTCTGTTCAGAGAGGCTCCGCTCAATAGCAGCCCTGTTACATTGCAATTGCTATTAAATCGCTAACTCTGATCTCATCAAACAAATAATGGTGTTCTGTTACGTATCCTAGGTTTGGTCTTTTTGGACCATCATGTGACTTACATCGATCATGTTTACTAAAGACATCCCCTCCTACTCTGAGCTGTTATTACGAGTGGCAGAGCTTTGGGGAGGAGGGTTAATGAAAGGTTAGTTCGTTACTTACCTCGGAGAACCAGTGTGGTCAGGCTGACTGCTGAACTCCACCCCCACACATCCCTTAAACAACCGTATAGTCAGCCACCACGACACCAGACTACTGCACGTAACCGGGGTGCTCCGTGCCCTACGGTTCCTCAGGGTGAGAACACAGAACATCTACGCAGTAGCTGAGATGTTCCTCTGGGTGTCATGCAAAGCCTAGGGCAAAGGGCCTTATTTCACTTACTCAGTTTCCCTTTTGTACTCCTGCCTTTTCTCCACACTTGTCCATGGGAGGTGAGCAAGTAGCTCCTTCCAGAGCCCGTTCCTGTTGCGTTCTCCCGTAGCTTCATCAGTGGCAATCTCCTGGCTGTGGCAGGAATCTCACCCTTCTGATGGAAGCATGCCGGGCTTCATTTTGGGTGCGCTTCATTTAGCAAAAAAGGTGGCATTCAGTGGTGCCAGCAAGCGTTTGTGGTTCAGCTGTGTTGCGGCAGCGCCCAAGTGGTGACGAGACTGTTGGCATTTTAAGTGTCTGTGTGAGCCTGCGTGACTCCTGCTCCCGAAGTGCCTGCACGCGTAGGTGGACTTCCACTGCTGCCTCTCCAGAGGGTAGTGGAAGTAACAGTGCGTCTCGAGAACCATCTCTCCCGACAGACATTTCCTAGAATATCAGCACAACGCTGCAGCAGGAGCCCGTGCCCTGCCCTCCCCGTGTGCAGCAACTCGTTACCTTCAGAATGAGCGAGCGGAGATGGGCTGTACGGCGGCTGCAGCAACGAGCCTGGGCTAGGAGAGGGCTGAGACCTGGCACGCTCATTCTCTGGCCTCTCCCCGCCGCTGTGAGGGGCAGGGGAGGCACGCTGATGACAAGGAGTTGGTCTTGCTCTTCCTTTTGTTAAACGTTGATTTTTGCAATCTGCTTTAGAAGATACAACAGAATGCAATTAATTCTCTGAAGAACATACGGTTAGCATGTAGCATTCGGTCACTAGTGATAGTTATTCTGAACACCTAAAAGGAGTTTTTAATGGTTCTTTAGTCTAAGGTTGAATGCTAATAGATTAAATAATAATAATATTAAAATTGTCTATTTTTTCACCCACACTTCATAAATAAACTATTCATATGTCATTTCCAGAAAAGTAAAGGAAGCGAAAGAATATCAAGAGCAACTCAGGGCTCAAATGGCCTATCAACAACAGGCCCGTGATGCTGAGGAAGAAGAGAAGCAGCGAGAATATGAATCGGCTCTAGCAGCAGAGAGAGCATACCAAGAAAGGGTACGAGACATTCTGTCAAGGCCTCGTGAGGAAGTAGCAAAAACCCACCCTTTGAGAAGGAAACTAATGTCTAACTCTCAAGAAGATAATTTACGATGACTTTTTAGCTCACTTGGTTGCCTTAAAACACATTTTCTAAGGGTGTTTATAACTGACTTGAGCTGGTGGGCTCCTCTCCGCTGTGAGGGACAAAAGAATTAACTGGCAAATACGAGACACGTGGTATTTTTAAAGGCTATTTTTTCCCTATTGGATGTTCTTTGACAAAATGACCGATCCAAATCAAAACGATTGACATTTTAATACAAGAATACTCTATGTTCTCTGCAGTATAATAATATTATTATGACATGAGTGGTATGTAGGCATTCTTTAAAATCTGCATAAAGGAAATCTGTAGAAGACTTTCAGCAAACTTTTATTAAAGTGCCTTTCAAACTGTAAATATTCGCAACCCCCTTTTTTTTTTCTATTTAGACAAAAAGTACTTGGTGACTCATCTTTATTTTCCTTATTAAATATAAAACTATGAATCTATTTTACTATGGGCCGGACAGTAAAGAGCTGCACTTGCTTTGGATGTATTCCAATAGCTGTCGAATGGTCTGTGGAATATCAGAGTCCCAAAGCTACTCTGAGAGACTTCTGCTTGGAAAATTTGCTGTACAGGGCCTGTTGCGACAGGA
>Ga0181612_138319_pt1 | contig 12065 bp, 5 predicted proteins | sample HoacroProtozoa21_FD_119630 | JGI IMG/M metagenome (GOLD analysis project Ga0181612, IMG submission 119630) | Hoatzin crop microbial communities from Cojedes, Venezuel. Combined Assembly of Gp0051906, Gp0051904, Gp0051908
GAGAAACGGGATTGAAGTTGAGCCCAGGAAGAAGGGAGGGGTGGGGAGGAGGTGTTTTGAGACTTAGTTTTCATTTCTTATTATCCTACTCTGATTTGATTGGTGATAAATTAAGTTTCCTTTTCTCCCCAAGTTCAGTCTGTTTTGTCCATGACAGTAACTGGTGAGTGATCTCCTCCTGTCCTTATCTCAGCCCTCGAGCCTTCCATCATATCTCCTCTCCCCTGTCCACCTGAGGAGGAGGAGTGATAGAGAAGTTTTGTGGGCACCTGGCATTTATCCAGGCCAAACCAAAACATTTTCAAATTAAATTTCATTAACTGGAAATAAATAGAGTATTCATAATTTATGTTGCTACATTTATTTCCTGTAGAAAGCATCTTAAATTTCCCCACCTAATTTATCTCTGACTTAATATACTGCTTCAAAAATAAACTAGTTTTGTTAGGTGTCATAGTCTGGACATCACTATCGGGTTACTTCTGCCTCTAAGAATAATAGTTGTAGGCTGGACTGCATTTTTAGTACACCTCTTCAATGAATCCCTCCATCTCTGTCTCTGATTCCAGCAACAGATTTTTACAAGTGAATCTACATTACATTCATAAAGCATTATTGTGACCTTCCAGTCAATAGATTTTAGCAAGAGCTTGCTAGAACTCACAGCAGAGCAACTAGTAATAATTTTACCTTCAATATTGTTGCACTATTTGTAAACCCCCTTCTGCAGTGAGAAACAGCAATTACCAGAATGTTGAGTACTTCTTCCTCTTTCTGCATGAAGATTTACCAATTTTAAAAAGTGATTGCTATGAAATAGCAAGCAGAAAGACTGCTTTTGATATACTTGGCATGTAACGAGGTTCAGAAACTTACTGCAAAATACAGTTTCAGACCAGTAAGGAGACCAGGGGCTTATGAAATATCCAGTTTGGGGCTGCGTCTAAGTGCTCTATTATATTAAACCTATATAGCAACTTGTTTTCAAAATTAAAACCAGCTCAAATTTTTGCAGTGTATTCATATTTCTGTAAAATGGCTAGAAACAGCACCTAGGGTAAATATTGCCTCTGCTCAAGGAAAATTCTTGGGATTCAGCTCTGGTAGATGCAATTCAGAGTATATTTATAGTATCACAATTGTAGAGATTTGTAGGCACACAATAACAAAGTATAGCACAACAGGTATGCAAGAATGACAATGCTGAGGCTTTTTAGAGACCCCAGCAAAACATAAAGCCAGGCTAGAACTGAAACTTCAGTGCTGGTAACATTATTGTGTTTACAATATAAGATGAGCAATTCATAGCATGGTCAGTTTAGGGTGACATATTGCAAGGTCACAGTTGGCAGTGGAGAAAGCCCCTATATTGCTCCACCTTTAAAATCATGCTATTTTTTTGAAACTGAACTCTGAAATCAGACAGTTTTGACTGGGGTTATTTTTAATTGGCAATTCTGTAAACCACCCCACAGGAAAAAGGAGGCATCACATTAGAGTCTCTGAAACGTCCCAGTTGCAAGGTCAGTGCACAAGTCATCGAAGGCCCAACAGGAAACAACAGAAGAATCAGCAGTTATGGGAGGTATTCGAAAAGTAAAAAACTGAAAACCTAAAGGATGGGCACAAGGCTTTAGCCTGAGCACCAGTAAATACAGGGAAAACATAACAAAAGAAAATTCTTTCTGCAAGGTAGGTATCTTTGCTGGTGGCATCTTGGAAAAACTAAAGACAAGGAATCCTCTGCTGGAATTTTACTCTAGGTTCCTGTCCACTACATGAAGCCAAAATACATGAATAGCAAGCAGAAAAGGCAGTCGTCTTAACCAAAGGCATGTGTTTATTTGTTTATTTACCAGACAATCTTTTGAAGGAATTAAGGGCTTCTGCAGTTCTCAAGTTGAGTGGCATACGTCCTAGAATTTTTCTGACACCATTAGCTCCTTCAGTCAGGGAAAGCAGAAAGTATATTTGTGCAAATGAACTGTCAGCTTCCCAGGTGCAGTCACTGGAGTGGGAGGAGGGGAAACAACTCTGCTTTTCTGGGAGAGCCATAAAGCTACTGCCATTTCTTTTAATTGATTTGCCCTTTGAATCTTGTATTTGTTGCCAAGAGCTCAAAAAGCAAAGTATGAGGGGAGAGTCAATGGAGAAAAAAAAGTATAGAGTTGAGTATATAATAGGAAGAGAGAATGGAAGAATAAAAGTAAAAGAGGAAAAGGGAAAGAAAGAAAGGAATCTGGACTGCTAATAGCAAAAGCAGTTCCAGACATCCAGGAAATACAGATGTCACAAGAGAACACCAGAGACTTTAAACAGGCTTATGGATAAAATGGAGGTTAAAAGAAAGATGTATAAGGAAATGTGTAAGGCTCTACTTCCCTGACTGTAACAGATTGTTTGCTGTTTTTTATATTTATATGTGTGTGTGTGTGTGTGTAAATACCTTTAAGAATAGTGGCTTTAGTCATTTGTAATTCAAACTCTAGCGTCTTCCTAAGGGAAGTGCATCCCTGCACAATCCCCAAGGAATGCACTGAACAGATCTTGCTGCACGAAGTAATCATTGAACATTTTCCTCTCTTTAACACTCTCAAAGTATTATCTTGTGCATTCATCATTAGATATGTCTCTCCATGTCTGCAGAATTGTTCCAGTGTGATTTTTTTTTATTTAATCTTCCAAATGTACCTTCAAGAATCAATTCTGCAGCAGCGCTGCTTAGTAATAGCTACTATGTCCTTACCAAACCACCCCCAGAATCATTTTCAAAGTTACATCTGTGCTGCTTAAGTTGGTGGAAACAGAAGCAGACGAGCTTGCTGTAGTTTGTGCAAGCTTGGTGGCAGCAAGGTATGAAGTAAGCAGACAGTATTTTGGGGTTCAGAAGACTTGTTTTCATTATAATATCTTGATCATAAAAAACCCTACAAGCTCTGGCATTGCAGGAATAAGAGTGGCAGGAGTGCAACAGACACAACTGCTGTCGTCATCTGCTCCGGTGAAACCAAGATCAATTAATTTAGTGAATTAGGTCTTAAAGGCCCTCCAGACTGAATTTTGTTAAAGAAAGTAAGTTTCCTCTGTTTATTGACATCAATTCAGAAGTTTTCTAAAAACTTGCTAAGCTATTAAGAATTTGGAATATTCAGCTTCCCATAGTGAACATCCTACTTAATTAAGCAATCAAGAAAAATAAATCCCTTTGCTTATGTGGGCTTCAGAGAGTGAAAATTGAAAGCATCTGATTTTCAGCTGCTTTAACATTAAACGCACACATGCAGAGAACCAACACAAATCCTTCCCATGATCATACACCTGAACCTGGGATCTGAAGAGAAGCTGTAATAAAAACCATTTCTCCCTCAAAATGACCACCCTGTTCACTGGAACATCTCTAATATTGAGGGTAAAGCACAAAGGCTTCAGCACTTTCCCAAGTATACAAAAAAAGGATTGTATAGGAGGCAATATAGGAAAACAAAAAACTGAGAAACATTTTGAATAGCTCTCCTAGCCACAGATTATCTAGATCTATGTAGATATCTATGCCCTCCTGCTGCATGAGCAGTTGTTCTGGAATATGGAGGAGAAAATATCCAGGTAAAAATAAAGCCATCATTCTGCTGAGATGTATGCATACAGCTGTCAAAAAAATTTCACAAACTGCAAGTGAGCAAAAATGAAAGTATGCTTAAAAGCATAGGACAAAGATATGTGCTTTTTGGATTCAGAAAATGAATTGAAGCTCCTATTCATCCATTTCTGGAGTAAGAAAAATGTAGATTAGAAGTCTGTAAAAGCCTGTCATTGCATTATACGTACCTTCACATATATACATACATAATAGACATCGGCTAAAAGTGGAGCCATTGGGTCTGGGTTCATCACTTTGTATTTTATTCTGTACAATGCTATGTGGATGTTTTAGCTGGGAAAGAAATGTGGTTTCATCTGTGAATGGGTCACTGACCTTAGAATTGAAAGATTTATCAGAGTATGTTTGCATGACAAAATACAGCACTACACAGAAATATACTGGCTCCAAATGCGACATTTCCAAAATGGAGAAGGATTTAACTGAATTAGTACAGTCCTCTGATCAGTCTCCTATGCCCTGCTGTTCAGTAAAGCTACTTAACCCAGACAGAGCTATACTAACACAGTTATACTTGTCCTGGTTTCTGTGGTAGCCCAGCATGATTCTTCACTGAATTTAACTCAAAAGGGATTTACATGATGCTTTCCAAAAAGGACCCCCAAACCTCTCAACACCTCCTAATTTAACTTAAATAAGACCCATAGCAGTAAAAGTAAAAAAAAAAAAAACAAAAACCCAGCAAAAAACAGCAAAGTAAAAATATTTTACATATTACTATGGGTCCTGAGAAGAAGTTGGGTCCAATACACCTTTCACATCCTCACTGTGAAAGAGGTGGAAGTGTATAGGCCACATGCACAGTATCAGCACATCCTAAAAACATCTGGACTCCCAGATAGCAGTGACACAGCAGCTGGTGGGACCTGCAAGGACAGGTACTCAGTGGAAAGCTAGTGGACGCACTGGAGCAAGAAACTTCTCTAAAAAAATAACAAATGGGAAAAAACCAAACCAAAATCAAACCAAAAACCAGAGCAAAAGGAGCATGAACTTAGGTCTAAGTGAGATCTTGAGAACAGACTATATTCAGGACTTCGTAGAATGTGGAAAGAAGACATCCCTGCAAGGTGCCTGAGAAACAGAGAAACACCCTTGGAATCGCATCCTTATGAACACAAATGTAACCTGGCTGACACCACTGACACTTAATGGGAAGAGCATCGTTGGAAAAAGTAATGTTAAAATAACCCTTTAGAGGGACTGAGAGACAATGAGGAGGGATAATAATATTCTGTGGCAATAAGTAATGCTGTGAGGATAATAACTAATGAAGCCTGGTCTCTTAGTGATCTTCCTCTTGTGAATGACCGATATCATCTAAGATGACATCAGCTATAGCTCAAACTTTTTCACAGCTCACCATTTCTAAATGGCTCTCCCACAAGGATTCTTTGTCATCTAATATGCCTTTCCCATAGACTAGGCACTCCTAGTCTCCTTTTTCTACCTGGGAAACTGTTTTCCTAGCTATTATGAGCCCAAATTGTACAAAATCAGTTGTTTTTGAGACTGCTATTTATATGCCAAATGTATTTGAAAAGAGCCCAGAGAGGAAGGAGACAGTCAGAAGCACGCATAACACTGTGTGATTACATTGCCTTTTTCCATGAGAAAACTGTTAAAAAAAAAAAAAGGTTCTATTTGAGTAATGGACCCTAAATGATGGAAACAAAAGATCTGGAATGCTCGTGGATACAGACTATAGCTGACCAGAAGATGGGGTCCCTGCTGACATGTGCTAGGCAGCATCAAGCACCCCAGGGGACACGATGAAGGGACATATCAACACCTAATTGTGATACGTACAAAAGCAATCACAAAATCAGGAGAGAGTTTCTGAGAGGTCAAATTTTGAAAATCCCCCACTGCTGGAAATAAAATGGAACTCTGGAAATTATAGGAGAAGTTCTCTTACCTCAAAAATATGTATCTACCGCGAGGGGATTCTGTTAGGCTGTGGTTACAGGTTTCTGTTCTGAGGAAAGCACATCTGATAGGAAAGGTTACCACCTCTTTCCTGCATTTGCTTTCTCTTTCTCAACCTAAGCTACATTTAAACCTTTCTAGAAAAGATTACTGCTTCTGAGTTAGGGCAATTCATCTGTTCCTGTGATTTAGATATCCGACTTGGGTACGTGATATAATCTAGCTTGCAAACAGAGAATGATAAAAAAAAAAAAAGCCAGATCATTTCCACAGATGCCTATAACGATGGTCTTCACAAATAAAGGAAAGCAAAAAATTCATGGTAACTTTGTTGCCAGTGACTATAACCTAATATACTTCATTATAAGCAAATAGAATAAAATTCAGAGTTTTTCTTTAAAATGGCAAATTTCATAAAGATGAAAATAATTATGAACCAAATTGCTTGGGAGAAAGAGCTAAGCAGGAAAAAAAAATAATTGAGACTAGCTTAGTAGATGCTCAATTTAAATGGAAAATCATGAATTATAATTGGGAACTGCTTAAGAGCATTTTTCTGGCTGCTCAAAATCAGAAACCAATAATTGCAAAACACAACTCTCTAAAAACTGACAACCAAGAAAAACAACGTGTTTCAAAGCAAAACTGAATGCAGCTATTTAGACAATGTAAAAAGACATAATTACAGAAAATGGGGGAAAAAGGGTATAAATAAGAATAAATACTAACCTATAGGTAGGGTCTCAAGGAAACTAGCAATAGAAGCCAATGAATATAAAATCAAGGGCTGGCAGGTTTGATTAGGATGGCAGAACATTTTGATGTAAGGGATTAAGGGAATCCTAAAACTGACACAAAGCTTTAGAACAGTTACCATAATAATGACGAAAACACAGAGTAACCCGGCAAGTACTTTGTCTCTGGGTTTTGAGCAAACTCGATGTTGCCATATAGGAGTATGATGAAAAAAATCCTTTCCAGCATAAAAAAAGCAGAAAGTTAGTGGGGCAGCTTTGATACAGGAGGTCTAAAACCATTGTCTGGGAATGTCACTGGGCCATATATGTTAAATATATTATCAAAATATATTAAATACACTTTGAATACTGAGCAAACTCAAGTAGTAAAAAGCTGAAATTGCACTAACGCTAATTCAGAGAAGGATACAGAAAAGCATTTGTGTTCAATTTCTCTTGACAACTTTTAGCCAAATTAAGTTTGGGTTCTAAAGTATTGACATATTATACAGATAGAGTATCACATGAGATTTTTTTTAATAAAGTGGAATGATTCAGAACTCAGCATGAAATACATTAAATTAGTTGCAAGCCAGTTGCCTTCTTGAAATTGTAATTAAAAAGGAAACCATCAAGCATCATTAACACTCCAATTGCACTCCATTATGTAAAACCATTGACATCAGGTATAAAAATGCTGACATGCCAACGGCCAGGTTCCGCACCTCGTGCTACCGAGATGGCGATGTTTGCACACAGTCCTTAGTCATGAAGTGGAAGGTCTTAAAAGCCCAGTCAGTCCTTCAGGTTTGCTTGTTTTTCCATCCAAACCATAATGTGCTGACAGGAGAGTAAATAATTTTTCATTAAACTACTAGGTACTTTATTAGTAGTATGATTTCCTACAAGCTGTTTGTTGTAATCAATTTAATCAAGAAAATACAAAAAATCTCTGTGAAAAAGCAGGGTGAACTGCAACCAGAGAGCAGAATTTACTTTGCTGGTATGCTGTATAGTACCATAACATAATAAAGCTTGCAAAGGAAGCCCAGGTGTCATAAAGCAGTTCCACTGACTTGGACAGAATATTATACATACTGATTTTTCTATTTGCTCCATGCTTAGACCATGCCTATATTTATGAGGGGGGGGGAAATGATGAAATATTAAACCAGTAAGCAGCTTGAAGTCCTTCTATTAGATTGCTAAAATTTAGCACATGCTGCAGTAAAAGACTGAAGTCATAGCAGCAAGCTGCAGGGCTTTTGGGGGGACAAGGGGCCGCCCTGGGACATGCCCCGCAGCCACAACAGCTCACCCCAAGCATCTGGGAGTACTGCACCGAGGGTCACTGCTGCTGGGCCTCAAGAAAAGGAAGGGTGCTAGATACATTTTAGAGAAAGACAAAAATAGGATGTACTGCTCTTTTTGTCCTTAGGAATGGAACTGAGCTGGAATAAAGAAGGAAGCTATCAAAGCAACATTCCTGACTTATTCGTAACATGATGTAAAGATTAATAGTAGTGTTTCCGCTCTGAAGAGTGGCTCTCAACTTACTGTGAGCAGAGCTAGGAATGGCCCACAGCTTTTTATTTCAGACCTACAGGATGCATTTTTTCAGGTTCAATCATGTTGTCAACTCAACCATATTGTCAATTGACTTCAGTTTTTTAAACTGGCATCCAGGCCTATCTTTGGAAAAAAAACAGAGGTCAGAACTTCTAAAAAGTTTCAAAACTCTTGCTTTAGGGAAAGGCCATCATAGGAGAATATTTTTATGATAAGCAATTTACAGAAGACAGAAATGGACCACATTGCTCCAGTCTTCCATAGCTACTCTGTGGCCTCAGTCACTGTCTAACCGTGGGTATACAGAGTGTACACATGAACCTGTCCTTCAAAATATGAATGTCTCAGAATGAGAACCAGGGATTTGAAAACTGAAACACTGTTAACCATTCAAAAGTTGCTAGATGTTTTCCATCAAATCTTCCAGGCTGCAAACTGAGAGAAATAATCAGTTTCAAACATGATCGATCAATTAATCTGGGTATAATATTATTCTAAATTAAATTCATGAACTACAAGTTATCTAAGTGTTACTGGGTGGGAAGCTTCAGCAGGGAAACTGTTCCTATTCAACAGAAACAGTACATACAGCATTTGAGGCTGTATTCTCAAATCGCCTCTGTAATCCATCATTGCAAAGAGATTGCTTTGATGGGGGAGATACTGATTTACATTGAAAGGTGCAAATGCGTATATAAACACTGGAAATTTCAAGTAGTGATTTACAAAGTTTTGTAGAAACAAAACCTGCCACAAAAGAGATAAGACTGGATTTAAAAGCTTATTCTGGACCTCTGTCTGTTAAGTGACCCCAAGAAGATACCGGGGTCTTCCTCTGCAAATAAATTTGGGATTTACATAGCATTAATAAAAACAGAAAGATCATGTTAGGATACTGGCAAAGTAATACAAATCTCTTGGTTTGAACAAGGTGAACACTACCCTTACCCAGTGCTGCAACATGTGGGCACTTCCCTCACTAGTTTAACTAAAAGATGAGCTATTTAAAGGAAATAGCACATATCCAAGCAAAGGGAGAGCAAATCTATCAGTAAATATTAGAAAAATAACCCACCTAATAAAGGACACAGAGAAAGAAAAACAAATCTAGCAATTAATTTATCTTCTTTTTATGGCTTTTCTTTCGTGAATTTTTATTTATACTTTTACAGACATACATATAGAGATAAGATGATGCATGGAAGAAGTAATGAATTTAAAATAGAACTTTGTGTGACGAATATTAATATCAAGACATCGTTAGCGGCATAAAAGGTTAGAAAATGGAAAATTAAAACAAAAAAGAGTAAGAAAGAATAAATTCTCAATCTTAATTAAAATGCATGTATTAATTCTGAAAAGTGTGAAAAAACCCCTTTGTTTCATAAAACAATCTGATAAAAAAATGTGAAGTACAACAAATTTTTGTTCTGATTGATTGTTAGAGGAGATGGAGACAACCACTTAGGACATAATGGAGCAGTGACATTTGTAAGAAGAAAGATCGTATTTGCTATTTCAAATGGCCACATGATTCATAGTTGCATTTGGGGCCCTAATAGAGCCCTGGTGATTTTTAACTTCTTTGAAAGGTATGGTGCCAAATACCCAAGAATAATAAGCACTTATAGTAAACTATCATAAATGTGAAGCCTTTCTCTAGGGAATGTTCTTTACGCCGACAATGTCAGCTTGTTGAAATGAAGTCCCAGCCCCCCCTACGCCCTATGTTCAAACCTTCCTAGAGCAGTCAGTGGCTTGATACAGAAACAAAGGTGTATATTCCCATGTACACAGTGACAACACTAAGCAGAAAAGGGGGAGTAAAATAATTAAAACATTAACTAGATTGAAAATTAGATGGCATGGATCATTGGGTAGCTCTGTGTTGGCTTATTGACTGTTGATAGGTTACTTCAATAATTTGCAATTTCTACTGCAGTAACATTAAGGGCCCCGTTGTGCTACGTACTGTGTATACACGCCTGCTCTTAATGACCAAATCTAAAAGGACAACACATGGGAAGCGACACAGAGTCATAACAAGGTTAATGGACTTAACCAAGGTTACAAGACAAGATAATAGGAGGGATGAGAATGAAATAAAACAAGCACAAGCCATAGCTCCTATCCCTTTGTCATGCTTAAAGTAAGCCCTTGATTTAGATAAACGAGCTTCACAAGCAACTCATTTTAACATTTTTAATACAACGCATCTCCAAGTCACGTGATGACTTTCTGGTGGCGTCAGTGGAAAGATACATCTGTTGAAAGGCTACAGGTCTAGCACAGAGGTCAGGAGATGCAACTTTGCTTGCATCCTCTGCCAAAGTTTTGTGTAATCAGGGACAAGCTGCCTAAAGCTTTTGTAGACTTGGCAGACTGCCCTGCCTCTCAGAGTGTTATGATGACACGTTAATGTGACGGCAACAAGGTCAAGGAAAAATATTTAGACTCAGAGTGTTCTTTGATTCTGAAAATCTTCTGTGTGAAAGCAGACCTCAATCGCAGCAGACTAAAATTCAGTATTTAAACTGTCCTCCCCATTTTGGATTTCTCAGTTTCTTCTGTCTTAAGTCCTAACTGTATGAATAGCTGATTTCTGATGCTGATTCAGTTACAATGGTTACATGCCTTCACAATGCTGGCGTAATTAAACTAGACAAAATTATGAAAATATAATACTACTTATCAAAATAAGGCTTTGGTTTGTTTAAACATGCTGACAAAGCTCAGCTCGTTTTGTTAGAAGAGGCCAATACATCAGTCTACATCCACTTCTTATTGTTTCCCCTTGGCTATTAACGAGTTGAGTTGCTACAGAATTTGACAATGTGAATATATTGCTGTTTTAAAAAATAACTTTTACAGTAAGGTTCATCTGACACATCAATACATTGCATTAAGTGTTCTATAGTTGAAATTCATCATTATGTGTATTAAAAGCTGAAAAGTCTGTTGGTAAAAAATATAGATGTAAGAATGTGACAAATGAGATCAGAGCACAGAAAAAATCATGTCTTTTGTTCACTTTGTCTGATTCTGCAATATACCCCTAACTGCTAGAGACAAATTCTCTGGGACAGCCAATGTAGCCACTGGGGGAGGAGGGGCTGCTTTTTGGTTTTGCCAAGGGAAGCTTAGATATTTCCATACTTTTCAGTTTTACAATGATTTTTCTGAGCTGTATAATGTTGAATTAGGTATTGTTTTGCCAAGCTATTTACCATCTGCAGGATTTTGTTGTTAAAGAAGAGGCAGATATTCAACATCAAATAAAACCTTCCTGTGATGCTACTTTTACTAGCTGCTACGCAAAGGTGGTTCACCTAAAAGCAGGGAAAAATCAGGCCACCGAAGGAGAATTTCAGAAATGACTGCCCTTTTCAACAGGAAAAAATTTTCTTTTGCTTTCCACTACCTTTGAGCACAGCTCAGCTCCCAGTTTCATATCATAAAAGAAGATACATACGGGAGGAAAATGAGAGAATTTGTGGCATTGTTTTTTCTTTTCCACTGGAGCACCAGATTACATTTCTTCAAATGATTTTATCTTCTCTAATTTACTGATTTCACTACAGCACATTCCTTGGAGCCTATGTAAAGTAGAATCCAAGTCAAACATAAAGTAAGAATCTTTCTTATTTGTTTTCTAAATGCTTTCTTGTGAAGAAAAAGAATACTTCTTTCTGTAACTTACAGCATCTTATAAACTGTTGAAAGTAAGACACGTGCTGGCACGTACTATTTTAAAGCTAATGATAGTCATCCGAACTAATGTGAGGAAAAACTGACTGTTCATCTTGTGGGAGCAAGTTGTTTATGGTCAAACACTGATAAAATGAGTTCTGTTTACTTCCCAATGGGCATCAGCTATTCCAGCAGGTCCAGGTAAGGTGTTCTGCCTTTGTATCATGCTGTGCATGTAAGCAGAAGGTGCTCTGTGTTCTTCCAAATAAAACACCTGCCTACTCTTATAGCTGCATTTCTAAGTGCTTGCAGCTGTCTCTTAGATACTTAGCTTTTAGCTAGGACAATTTTTTTTTTTTTTTTTTTTTTTTTTTTTTTTATCTTTTTTTTTTAGAGCAAAAAATTCACCCCCCAAAAACCCCCAATTTTTTCTTTTTTTTTTATGGCCCCCACGGTTTTTTTTCTTTTTGGAGATTTCTCTC
>Ga0181612_145892_pt1 | contig 12065 bp, 9 predicted proteins | sample HoacroProtozoa21_FD_119630 | JGI IMG/M metagenome (GOLD analysis project Ga0181612, IMG submission 119630) | Hoatzin crop microbial communities from Cojedes, Venezuel. Combined Assembly of Gp0051906, Gp0051904, Gp0051908
AAAAATGTGTAGATGTGGCACTTCAGGATATGGTTTAGTGGGAATGGTGGTGTGAGTTGAATGGTTGGACTCAATGATCTTAGAGGTCTTTTCCAATCTATGATTCTATGATCCTATGACCTTAGACCTGTGGTAGAATCTGAGGTGTGTGCATAGGTGTTTTGTGTTTCATTTTTAATATTTTGTGGGTTTTATTTGTCAAATAAGAAGATTAACATTAGTTTCTGATAAGAGGCTGGCATTAATTACTATAGCTGTGCTAAAGATGTTGGACTTTGCCTGACATGCAGCAAGCAAGAATCTGACTTTTTAGTCCCAGAACCTTTCCGCTCACACTGAAATGAAGCATCCTCTCGTGCTGTCATATGCTTTTGTGCAATTCATCATGCCACATCCAGAAAGATCTTTCCCTTCAATAGCTGTCAGCACTTTCTGAAAGCTTGCCAATTATTCACTTAAAATTTGCAGGATGGAGGAAGCAAAAGAGCAGATTTATAGGCTGCAGCTTATTGTTTTCCTCAAATTCCACATATTTACCCTACACCTAATGAGTGCTCACAAGAGCACTTTCACTTTGCTAACATATGTTGGAAAGGTCAGAATATATATATTACATATATACATAATATACATAAAAGATCCCTATTTATATTTCACAGGACAATCACATAATGCATCACATTTCTCTTCTAGGAAGGCTAATTGAACATCTTAAATTTAGTGCTGCAGAAGTGATAACTTTGAAGATTTAGGTTCCTGTCTCTTTGGGATGCAATGTACTCTTGAGTGTTTATGCTCATGTGCCCTGCGTGTACCCACAAAGCAGTTCTGGGAAGGGAGGGACTGTGCCTGAGCCAGGATGCAGAACAGAAGCAACCTAAATTGTACTTTGCTTGCTATCTAGTCTGAAAAAACTGTGCTTGATCAACTGGGTGGTGGCTGTTAATTAGTACATCTACTGCAGTGTACTGAAACAGCTTGGCTTCTGAATTTGAAGGCACCGTACTATGTAGGCACATCATCTAACAAAAAGAGAAGTTAAAGATCTCAGTTCTTCATTGTGCGTGTGTCTGAGAAGACGAATATTTAGCTGATACAGTTTTTCCATCATGACTGATGCAGATGATGGAAAGCCATTTTTGCAGGTGCCTGATAAAGACATTAAGGATTCTTGTTTTATTACTCACAAAGAAGTTATCAGCCAATTCAGATAGTTTTCTTGAGATAAAAAGTTCCAGAAAGGGCAATTATAATATGAAGCATTTTATGAGATATTCATGAAGTATTTTTACAAAATGTTACTAATGCTCTTGCTCCATGTTTTCATCTTCCTCTTGTTTAATTTGGATTAAAACACCAGCAGTAGATTGAAGTGGCTCTAACCCAGGTCTCTGAAGTTTGCCAATCCTTCTGGGATCCTACATCACATGTTCACACAATGTCTTTGCATATGTAGGACAATGTATAGCTATACAGTCAAATACTGTAGTTTTTAAGGGTGTCACAGACAGCTTTTGCTGTGCAGCCCCTCCTTGCATCCCTGACAGGCACAGTTATTCATCATCCATGGCCACAGGGCCATGCTCTCACTCTCAAGTTTGGCAGAATTCACCTGCAGGTTCACAAGTAAAATTGTTCTCATTCTCATCTTTGCTTGCACTGTACTACTTCTGTTTCTGACATAAAGAAGGTTTAAAGACTAGAAATCTTGTCTGTTGTTGCAACTCTACCACTGATTCAACAGCAGGTATTCGCCCTCACAACATAACTTCAATATACCAGGATCTAATTTAAATATAGTCAGCTGAAAACCAGCAATGAGGAGACTACTCATAGTGATGAGAAAGATAATGAGAATTAACATTTTGCTGCTATGAGAAAAGCAATGCAGTGACATGTATCAGATATCTGGAGATATGGCTAGGCATTTGAATTAATTTTGCCTTAATCTTCTGTTTTAATTCAGACAATCTGAGCTACAAATGTTACTTTGGAAACTAAGTGATTCTGCCACCTAACCTGTCATGTTAGATTCCTGTATAGAGTATAGTTATATTCTATATTTCTGTCTGTGAGCACTGGAAAATGAAATGCAAGCACAGATAAGAAGTGCCTCTTGTCAAAATCCCAAAACCAAATTCTCAAACAGCTCCCTGGTAGCAGTACAGGTTTTCATTAGTGCACCTCCCCTCTGCTTCTCTGACCTCTTTTCCATCTCTGTGTGATGCCTGCATGAACATTCTTGCAATTATGGGGTGAACTGGACTGAGGAGCTGATCCAGGTGCAAAGGAACCACGAACATTCATAATTTAATTTAAGCAGTACTGTTATTAAATACTGAACCACACTCAGTTCTCTCAAGTAAGTAAGTCACAAAGTAGCAGGATGTGATCAAAACATTTTATATTACAGACATAAATTCCAGCAGCAGAAGACATGCGCGTTCTTTGCCTGCCCAAATATTCATCGCTTTGTCCTGTTTAACTGTGCCTCGAAGTCCAATGAAAGTTCACGCTGACAAAGGTCATGCAGCAGGAGTAATGTCCTGGCTCAGAGAGGCAGGTGTTCTCTTTACTTTTTCCTCTGGATTTGATTTTTGATAATGTAGGCTTTGGAATGAATGGGGAGTTCCACCTCCTACACAGTGCGTTCCAGGAGCCTAGTTGATTTCCAGCTGAGCATGTTACAAGTGGTAGGAAATTTAAGGGCTAAACCTTGATAACAACTCAGTATTAATTTTTTGGACTTCAATGCCTTAATGAAAGGATGTGGCTTGAAAAATGGCTCTGGAAACAACAAGCAGTATTTTTCCTTGTGATAATATCTCATCATACTTACTGGGGCCCAATGCTTAAATTTTCACTGATTTGCAGCATCTGGCTTTAATCAGCTGGTTGAAGACTTAATCCAGGGACATAATGACTTAAATGCTTGTGGAGAACAAGAGCACAATCTGCCTTTCCTGAAAGTCTTTTTAACTAGGATGGGCAAGTTGGCGGGCCTAAGCAGACAGTTTTTAGTTCCCATGTAAGTCACCCTGTGACTGCCCTTGTGTTGCTTTGTTAGGTGGGTCACAAAGAGCACGGCACAAAGGCGGATGTCCTCAACCACCCTGAAAGCCTCTGGGGCATTTTTTGAGCATCGATCAGTTACATGCCCAATGCATCAGGAGCAGCTGCCTTCTCACAACATGTCTACTGTATCTAACTATAACACGTGGGAAGGTTCTGCCAGTAGCCATCCTAAAGCAGGGTTTCTGGGGGATGGAAAGCAATTGTATCTCACTATACATCTTTAAACAAGGGACACTGAACTTGTCTCATGTAATTATTTGAGGGAAAACTATAGAAGTGGGAAAAGACAGTGAAGATACCTTGGGTAAGCTGCTGTACCCTCAGAAAGCTCATGTTCGTTGGAAGCTGGGAAGAGGGGGCCAGGGGACAGCTGCTTCTAGTCACATAAAATACAACTGATTTCTTGTCAGAAAAGTTTAGCATCATTCTTATTTTTCTGACCTCAATATCATGAAACCTTCAAACATTACCACACATAATTAATCGCAAACTTAGATACTGAGATTACCATTCAGCTTCCTGAAGTGCCATAATTGTTACTCACAGGTATCAGAGAAGTAGACATTACAAACATAGTAAAACCAATCGATGAAAACTACCTACAAAAAGGACCACATCGTTTTCAGAACAGCTCAACTACGTTTCCACGATGCATACCTAAAGCGCAGAGATTTTTTTCCTTAAAGGTGCATGTCTTGTTTTCTAAACTGCTACTGACACCGCTGCAGTAGATTTTTATTTCATTTATATATAATGCTAAACTTATTTTGAAAATGCCTCCTAAATTGCTTTCTTCATCCAACACCTTAGTTTAAAACAGCTCAAAGGCTTCAAAATAACAATTATTGATTTCCACCATAAATGAGGTTTTTCCTCCACAGCATATTTGTATCTCAGCCAGGTCTCACTGCTGCCATTGTTCTTCAAAATAAGAATGTATGCAATGAAGAATAAAAACCCCTATGCCCATCCTCCCCACAAAAAAATAGCCAAATAATGCTGGGACACAGCTCACCTGCAACATCTAAAAGAGAAATTACATGACTAGATGACTAAAAATCAGGAAGACCACAACACAGAGTAGTCAGATTTTTATATCAAGCAAGTACCCTAACATTAGTGTTCCTTACATACCACCATAGTATCCGTGCAGCCCTGATCAACCAGAAATGCCCTGTTAGGGATGCCCCAAACCCCAGGAGGTCACTGTCCACTTACACAGCTCTCTCCCATGCATTTTCCCTCACAAGCTCCTGCCAGCCAAGAGCCACTGTGCTTTAGGTCCACCCACATGGTTTCTATGGGACCAGAGCCAGGTTAGTTGTTAATTCAGAGCAGCCCTAGGATGCTGCAATTTCTATTGAGGCAAATGTAGACGTTTAGGATCAGGGAACCGGGCGCTGCCTTACTGTTCACTTAGCTACAACCAGTACAGGCCAGACACTTCAGGCAAGTGCTGAAGCATGTAGGGTAATTTTCTGAACAAAAATCAAACAAACCCCTCCCTTTTCACTCTAAACTGTATTTATTATAGTTTGCCTTCTACTGTCAGTCCCATACTTCCCAAGCTCACTGTTCCAGCTGTCCTAGGAGAGCAAACCAGTGACCAGAGAGGAAGGCATATCTCTTCATAAAGAGATCAGATTGAAGATCTTCTCCCTCATGCTGCCAAATGCAGCCATAAGCAATCACTCAGCAACTGTGCAACACAAATAAGAAAAAACTGCTTCCAAAGGAGAAGTGATTTTGTTTGTAAGCTGTAATAGACATACAAGTTACGCTGACCAAGAGACTCTCATTATCCTAACCAGTTGTAATAAGTCATGGAATAACATTAAAACAGATTTTAGGTGCAATTAGTCAATTACCTTTAAACATAATTGGCTTAATTGTAAAAATAAGCAGCTACACCCTCTGTAGTCACTCTCAGATCACAGGAAGTTTAGCATGATGCTTTCATTGGCAGGGAACATTAAAAATGAAATTATCCATTCCTACTCTGTTTGTTACAAATATCCTATACATATATAGCTTGTTTCTATGGTATAGAAAAGTGCCATATATTTGTGTCAACACTTACTAATTATTAACTTTGTTATATTTCAACACACTGCATATACAGGACACACTGAAGAACACAGCGTACAAACAATATGATCAGAAAAAGGATAATACATTAAATTTCAGATTTCTTATGGATTTGTGTGGCTTCTGTATTGCTGAAACCTTTACTAGTGTGAGTTCTCTTAGCTTCCATCCACAGGAATATTGGTCTAAGAGATTGGAAACAAAAAGTACACAAATGTACTCTCAGACCATAGCAGCACAAAGTGGAGATTAAGCTAAATGTTGAAAGCTTTCCATTTTCAAATATCTTTTGTTTTTTAATTGTCATCACACTTTAATAAAGCTAAAAGGGAATCAGAATTACTGGAAATAGTTCTTTGAATGAACTTTAGCCATAAATGGACAGCTCAACAACATTTTCTTTCCTCTTTCATCTGCCACAAAATGAAGATGAGACTATGGCATTTAAACCAAGTTAAAATAATGTTGCTAGTTTTAATTTTGGAGGATGAGATAATGAACCCAGTACAAGAAAACTGCAGCATGGTTCTAAAGACAGACTGGGCATAGAAAAGTGTATGCATGGTCCCCAAAGGCTGTGTTACGCTAAAGCCACACCATCTCCATGCTGTAAAGGCTAAATCCACCTTGTTCTTGCCACCATTGCAGCTCTATTTTCATGTGTAGACATACGCTCAATACAGATAGATTCTCTGTAGGAACAAGTGGAAAACATTGCCACACTAGTTTCCCCATGGGCCTGGGTACCTTGCCAAACAGTCAAGTGGAAGAGTGGCTGAAGGGCCTGAGCTACCACCACCCATGGCAAGACATAAGCTATCTAAGAGCGTAACAGAACTGAGACCAGGCCATAGAATGGCCATGCTAACAGGGAACAACATAATGCCTCAAGCGCAGATCTCTTAGGCCACATAAGCATGGAGTTGTGCTTGTTTTAATAGCAAAGTTGAAAAAAAGAGTTATTTGTCTTGATAACTGTGTTTGCATAAAGGCTTCTTTTAGGCTGTAACCTGCTTTTGCATAGACTCTAGAAAACATAGGTAAGGTAGAAATAACCAAATATTTTCAAGCCTCCCACAGGGTTTATGTGTCAGCTGAATGTATTAACAGTCACAGCAGCATGAAATAGTAAGCACCTGAAGCATTTCAAAAAAGATATCCTTACCACTGCATGAAAAAACATGTAAACTCATCTAGTGACTTTGTCCTCTGAAAAAAGTCAGCTGTTTGTCAAGGGAGCGATGACTCAGATGTCTCCCTAATATTGCTAGATGACCTGGCAAGGTTTACTGAAATTCCAATTACCAGAAGTCATTCAAGCACTCTCTAGTAATAATTACATCTTCAGCTACCTAGTAGATGGTACTGAGCAGCAGGAAATTGGAGGAAACAGATAACCCTACATTAGATTCTAATTACTTAAAATTTGGTAAACAAATCAAGGAAAAAAATGACTCTTTCTAGATGATTGCCCCTTAACTTAGTGAATAAAGATCAATATTAAGCATCCTCATTGATACGCAATAAACGAAAGCACAGCTGAAAAATAATCACCTATTCAATGTCTGAATAACCCTGCACGTTCAGATATTTCTCATCACCATGGTTTGAGCAGGTATAGGATTTGGCTTCCTCCTCGGTCATTATGCCCTCATTCCAATATTTTAATGTTTAAATGAGTCTTTATCTTTCTGCCCAAGAGCTGCAGCTAGTTAATGGTTTAACAGTAATTCTAATAAATGTGTTGAACAATGTAGATGATGATCATCATCATTTAAAATCATTTCATGAATGCTTTATCACTATTGTGTAATAATGTAGACTTAAAGTATGTTTTGGCAAAGCTTGCACTTCCAATCCATTATGACCCTGACCTCAAAGCAAGAAACTCATTAAGAAAATTGCTTAAATGTCTTATCTGGCAGTTAATATATGCAATCTAAGAGTGGTCATCATTGACTCATTAGAGTAACAAATAAGATAGAACAAATGTGATGAGACACTGAGATTTATGGGGTCAATATGTGTGGATAAAAGACCACAGAGTCTAAATGCATTAGTTGCTAGGGATCTGTGAGAAGAAGGAAGATCCTGGGTGGGAAGTCTTGGAATCAGGCAACAGCCAGCATCAACCTCCTTTTGGAGAGCTACAGATATTTTCCAAATGGTATATCAGCTTTTTAGCAGTGACCTCATGGCTGCGCAGTCGTAGGGATAGTAGGCACAAGGTAGATAACCTCACCAGGGAAGGTGGCCAGCCTAAGGTTGAGCATCCTGGCACACCTTGTACATCCCTGTACAGAGAAGCCTTGTCCATGTTGACTAATGACAACAGTCTCTGACCTGTTCACCTCGCCAAGACTGTTAAGCGAAATAGATAACTGGAGGCCAGAGCTCAAATGCTTGTCCCAGCTCTATTCAGTTTGCAGACTATCACATCCTGGCTAATTATCTCAAAACTGCATCTGTGCTGACACAAGTTAGGTTTCAGTGCGCTCACAAGGAATTCACATTATCAGCTCTGGATGGTGTCTACATTTCCACAGTGTTATTTAGAGAGGTCATATGAAAGATGTAAGATATATCTGATATAAAAATATAAGAATATCTTTAAGATGTTCTTAAAAATCTAGGGACATTTATTCCATGCTGTTCCTGACCTCAGTGCTGAAGAAGTCAAGCCAGAACTTCTCAAATACGCTATTTCCTTTATCACATTTTCCCAGCTTGGCAGAACTAAACACAATGAGCAATCTACAGGATTTAAAATTGGGTACCTACTGATAATTTCTCAAGTACAATAACTGGGAATACTTCTTAAGTGCCTGTGCTGTCCTGTGGTGCAGCGAGGTTTTCCAAGGTGGTCAGCACATCAGCTGGCCGGGAGTAGCTGGACCACCAACTCTGGCGATGGCATTCCCTAAGGCTCAGCTGTTTCCAGCTGCTGGACCGGCTGCTGGCTTCAACCCTGCTAAGCAAAACAAACAACTCAGGGCTCTCTTTGTTCTTCTGCTATTATTGTACAGAAAGATGTTGCCCTTTTTTCAGCTTCTCTCTGTGGGGAAAAAAAGACTTTTGCTTTAGTTATCACAGAGGGCTGTGCCATTCTTTCCCATCACATAAGTACATACAGTGTCTTCTTTTAGGAAACTGTTTCAGCTCCAAGCAATAAATTAGAAGATTCTTTAGTTTTCTTTATATATCTTGAAATCCTCATTGGACCTCCTATTAGGTAACAGTGTTGCTAACAAGTCTTATTACCAATTTTTGACAGAAAAGAGAAGAGGGAACGTTGCAAGACTGGGCCACAAGCTGATGCAGTGGCAGGGGCTACATTATTGTTTTCCGCGAGTCTCTTGAATCACTTGCATAGTTGGGACTTGCAATACATATTTCACATCCAGTGTTACTATGAGCAGCTTAAAGTCATGCATGCAGTTTGTTATCAAACATCAAAACCAAAGGCTTAGCTTATGAAAATATGTATAATAGCAACACTAAACTGTTGAGTACTACCTAGCTAATAAAAATCAGGCAAATTATATAAAAGTCTTGAACAAACACTTTCTTTGATTCCAGCTGATCCAGTCTTGTGCACGAACTCACCACTGATTTTATAGTAGGATTAGGTTTTGTGAGGATTTCTCAGTATCCCAATGTAGTTGAGACCCGAGTATGCCAGCTTCACCATCTTTTTTCCTACCTCCAAATAATCCTGGTATGAGTTCATTAAACATCTCTTTGTTATACTTTTGAAAACACCACACAGGTGTGTTTAAGCAAAATCCCAGCTAGGCTTGGTAGCTGTCCCTCAAGGAGAGACTAAAGGCTATAAGCACACTGTCCAAATACACTCTGTAATTTTTTGCTGTGTCTTCTTCTCAACAGCAGTTTGGGCAATCACAATGTCCTATCCCTTCATTATTGGAAAGGCAGGTAAACTGATTGGCATGCTGTGATGGGACTCTGTGCAGACAGAGATGCCTGCATCACTTTGCCTAAGGGAATACACCCTAAACGTGCCTTCCAAGACTTTTGAATTAATAAATGTAGAGATTTTTCAAAACTCTGTCTAGAATAACTAACTCCTTAAACAGAAAATATCAGGGTTAAATAGATGAAAAATAAAGGATTTAATGAAGAGATAACTCATTTCCTTTGGAGAAACTGGTAGTTCAGAAAAATCAGTACACTTCCATATGGACCCCTTGAGATTTCTCCTTTCCATCTTGCCTGGCACTTGGCTATGCAATTGCTCTGTGTCTTGCTGGGAACTCTCTCAGCCTTTGACCGAACAGCTGAACCGTGCCCCAGGAGACCTCTTGCCCTACCAGCATCCAGTGAAAACACTGAGAGCAAATGTGATCTCTTCCCCACCACACATGCAAACCATCATTTTTGTCTCGCTTTGTATTTGTCAGCAGCTCCAGAAAGTGCATCAATATCAAACAAATCTTTCCCAGGTTTGTACCCAATCTGCAAATCATATAATTGCATCTGAAAACAAACAAGCAACCCTTGGAGGGTTTTCTTTCTTGGTTAAGCCACTCTTAGCTACGGAGATGTTTCTTATTCAGCAAATATTGACCTGCTATATGCAAAGACATGAAAAATTATTTATGCCAGTGCCCAAGGACCAAAGCCTAGTTCTGCATTTCAAAATATTGTGACTGTTTTAGCAAGTACTGTGGTAGCTAAACTGTTGTGCAGCAGGGCTTCTGGGCATCATTTTATTTTGCATTTTATGCTACAGCATGAACAATGCCTTGTACTGTTTTTTTTTCTATTCTGAATTTGAACAGTATACAACTTTCTCTCCCAGGTTTTTTTTCTGTCTTGTTTTATACCCTCTTTCACATCCAAACTGCAGAACTACTATCTGCCCCTATAAACATCGGAGTGGAAGAAGCAAATTCCCTTGCTTGCCAGATTTAATTACTTTGTCAAAGGCAAATTCTGGATCATTCTGAATGTTCTGCCTCAAATCCTGGAATAATGTTTTCTCTTGGTCGGAAAATCTTCTCAATTTTTACGTTCTTCTGGTGCTCTCTCAGTAAGCACACAACTAAAATGTTTGTTTGTTGTTTTTTTTTCCCCTCAGTAAAAAGGAAATGCCACAGATCATTCATACAGTTTTGTCAAAAAGTCATGTATTCATATAACTGCTCCAATGCCTATAAATTATACCAGTGTAAAAGGGGAGTTATAGACTGATGATTGGAATCAAAGCTATCAGATTTCTGGACTATAGGAAAATTGGTTTGTGGAAAACTTTATTTTGACTTCTTAGTCTGCTGTTATGTAACAGTCTCTCTACTGCCTAAAGATAAATCAAGTTACAAAAAGCCTTTTTGACGGGCAGAAGTTACAGTCAAGCTTTAACTCCCATAATTAATGATTACCCCTTAGTAAAAATATCTGGGTGCAAGGTCCAGAATTCATTACAGAAGTTATAAATGCTGACCTTGATTTTCCCTTTCCTCTGGTGGTTCTCATATATGCCTTTCTGCCTGGGGGCATGGATGCTAATATTGAAAATGTATTAAAATATGCTTCCACAAAGATTCTGGCTAATTGGCCAGATTTTTCTCAAATCAATAGCAAGCATACTGGGCTGAACTCTGAGTGCTTGACCTATGAATGATAAAAAAAAAAATAGCCATGTTCTTAAGATGTGATCCCAGAATCCCAGGATATTTTTAGCGATTTCTAATTTTTCCTGCCCCAAACTTGAAGCCACAAGCTTCATGTCTCTCTGGCACTATATTTTTGTCTTCAGGATTATCTCATATTTTGTTCAAAGTGATTGTATTTTTTTGTCTGTCTTTTTCCGATGTCTCCTTCAACTCACAGAAGCCTCATACATAAGATGAATCAAGGCAAAATGGAGAGGAAATGCATAAATTTAGAATGTCTGCCTGTGCTTTTTCTTCTTTGTTTCACACCATACACTTTCATATTATTTTCTTGATATGAGAAAATCCTGGTTCTGCACATTAAAAAATAATAATTTTGCTTTGTGTTTATTTTTTCTTTGTGTTTACACTGTCAATGTCAGCTCTGGTGTGGTCTTTCAGCCCTCCATCTCAGACATTCTTATGTGAAGGATTACAGTAACATTCCACCCAGAAAAGTCAAACCTGAAATTGTATCTTTGTTTGATGGGAACATCTAGAATAGCATTCATCTCAACTAGTATGAAATGTCTATGAAGCCTAAACCTGTTCAATTGATCTAAGCTCCCTCCCTCATCAACAGAGGAAAACACTCACAACCAAGCAGTGATTCATCCTCTCTGTGTTAAGCACTTACTTCAGTAAGACTCTGGAGATGCTTATTTTTCTAACTTAAGAGAGATTTCTTAGTCTTGTTAAAGAAAAGTTTATCATGGCCATCAAGAGTTGCATTTTTAATTGGCAAGAAGTAGACCACATAAAGTAAAATAAACTTGTATGAAATTCTGGTAGATTGTTAAATGGAAAGTTGGGCAGAGAGGAACTTAATGAGGTTCAACAAGGGCAAATGCAGCGTCCTGCACCTGGGGAGGAACAACCCCATGCATCAGTACAGGCTTGGGGTGGACATGCTCGAAAGCAGCTCTGTGGAGAGGGACCTGGGTGTTCTGGTGGACGACAGGTTAACCATGAGCCAGCAGTGTGCCCTGGCTGCCAAGAAAGCCAATGGGGTCCTGGGATGCAACAAGAAGAGTGTGGCCAGCAGGACGAGGGAGGTTCTCCTTCCCCTCTACACTGCGCTGGTGAGGCCTCATCTAGAGTACTGTGTCCAGTTCTGGGCTCCCCAGTTCAAGAAAGATGAAGAGCTACTGGAGAGAGTCCAGTGGAGGGCTACAAGGATGGTGAGGGGACTGGAGCATCTCCCCTACGAGGAGAGGCTGAGGGAGC
>Ga0181612_157327_pt1 | contig 12065 bp, 8 predicted proteins | sample HoacroProtozoa21_FD_119630 | JGI IMG/M metagenome (GOLD analysis project Ga0181612, IMG submission 119630) | Hoatzin crop microbial communities from Cojedes, Venezuel. Combined Assembly of Gp0051906, Gp0051904, Gp0051908
CCCCCCCCCCCCGCCAATGCCGGGGGGGGGCCCTGCGCCCCAGTTTTAGGGCTTAACAACGGAAGGGGTTGTCCCCCCCGCTGGCAGACCCCGGTTTTCCGAAAAGGATTAAAAAAAAACCCCCCCCCCCCCCCCCCCCCCCCAGTTTTGAAGGCGATAGATGCTCTTTTATGTCCCGATCAATCACTTATCTCCTGAAATTGTGTTTATATCATGCTGGCTTGATAGTCTCAAGGCTTTTTAAGAAGCCTGATCAGGACGTGCTCATGCTATACATCCTTAGGCTCTTCACACCTTGGATGAGGTTTTCCCAGTTTGCAAACAGAGTATTTGGCCCAGTCGGAGAGGTTGCAATGTGCTGAAGTCAGTGATTGCTAGCCACCTTACATCAGCTCTGGATTTAGCCCAGTTTTATTTTAAGTCTTGAATCTCAGTGTCAGTGGTATAAATGTAAACAGATATGTATTATTTTTACAGTAGAGCTGAAAGATTTTTTCCAGTAAATAAACAGTAGTATGATTGCAGTATCTCTTTCTCTGTGGGCACTGTCTTTGGGTACTTTAAGATTTCCTGAGATATCCTTTGACACTTCAGAAATTCCTCTGGTATTCAAAGCCATTCATTGATGTGTTTCCATGAATGATTCTTCACCCCTGTTCTTCAAAGGCCAACGCAGGCACTTGACTCTATGTATTGTTAAAACATCAAGCTACAACCAAGTCTTTGCAGAGTCATGACTCATGCATCATTCATACAAATTATTCCTCTCTGTAACCTATAAGGGATTATAGTGACTTCCTTGACATTCTGCAGTGTTCAGAGTAATCCATGTGCATGTGTTTTTCAAGACTTAGACCTTAGTCTGGAGACTGTTCATCAGCAACTTGCTGCAAATGTTCTGTATTCAACATGTGAAATCATAGCTACAAAGGTTAGTTTTGACAAAATTCTCAACACCTATGGTGTTTCCTGGCTGTCTACACATAATGCAAACACAATTCCAAAGTCCAGCACCAGAGTACTCCAGCATTCATAAGAAATCACTGTTTTTAAGAAACATTTTTGTCAATAAACTCATTTTGTAATTACATGAAATGCAAAGAGGCAGAAGACCTGCCAAGCTTACACAGATTTGCTATTCAAATCAGTATCCCAAAGAAAATATGAATCTAGCTCATCATTTAAAAATATTCCTTTGGACTCTGACATCTGATGGCATTCAGGTAGGGGAAGGGGACAGAAAAACTGGCTGCTTCCAGAACAACAGCTGCTGCTCCACAGAGGTTCCAGGGCTCCTACAGCGGTTGGAAATATCTGCCAGCCCAAGTCGGCACCCTAGGTCAGTGAGGAAGGCACAAAGCTCGTAGAGACATGTCCTCAGGTGGAGGAGAGCTATCTTAATTGACTTCTTAATGATGTCAAGTGGAGATTTACTTCATAATGTGTATAAAATTTCTCATTGTGTTTATACATCTACAGAAAATTTAAACTGACGGGAGCAAGCTGCTGCCTACCACATGCATACTACTTGCAGCAAGCTCTAGCGTATCCCTCTGCCATTCCTCAGGGTTGTGCTCACTTAGAATTACCCAGTCTGATTCAGTGTGAGTTACGGTGGTGTGACAGCATTCAGTTCACACCAGTGTAAAGTCAATCCCATAGATGAAAAAAGAGAATTGTTGAGGGATAAAATTACAATTGAACCAGAAAGTTAATAAAAAAGAGCTTGCTCATTAGTTAACCTTCAATGCTTTGGCTATGATGTCATTGCTATGGACGAAAATAATCAACTAGAAACCCAAAATATTAAAAAGGAGATTATCTCCTTAGAAAGATAAGTGCCCATGTAGCCTATAAGTAGCTCTGGAATGAAGACGTCCCACGCAACATCTGGAAAGGGAAGAATTCACTCCTTGATCTCCAGCATCCCTGTATCTCACTGGCAGGATTAAGTACAGTTGATCCTTACCAGGATACAGACACAATGGCTGGCTGGCGGATGGGCCAAGGAAGAGACAGGCATGGCCAGAGGCAAGGGAAGGGCAAACCAAGGTAATGTAAAAGTGCCAAGGAACGTTCTCACTGTGAAGGATCTCTGAGACAAGTCTCTCTCTTGCTGAACGAAGTGTTTTGGCTTTGCTTGGGCCTTTGAAAGACAGAAAAGTGCTTTCTGTCACTCCAGTAAAAATGGGAGGACATCATCCATGTGTTTGAATGCAGCATCAGTTTTCAAAAAAATCACGCTGCCCCAGCTAACCTGTTACCTAATGAGATGCACTGGACATTTATAAGTACAACTTAAGGTATAGCACCTGTAACACCACCTTATACCAACAGTTTCCCCTGAAACCAGTACAGGTGCAGGGAGAAGGAGTCACTGCCCAGCTTGATGGATGCTCCACAAAACTTCTGCTTCTGATTAAATGGTCATTTCCATGACTCTTACTTGCAGGCTGTCCAGATTAGTAAACGTGTTATATTTTGTAGTCCTCACTCTTTTCAGAAGAGGAATACTGTAATTTAAAATGAATGGTTTCAATGTCTCTCATCCTGCTCCTGTAACCTGTAACCGTCACTTCATTTGTAGCAGAAAATGAGCTTTTAATTCTTGTACTGTTTTACAACTTGTGAGCAATTTACATTGAATATGCCAGTAGGGACTTTTTTAAAGCTTTTTTAAAATAAAAAATACATTGCTAACAAAAATTGTAAGTGAATTATAGTTTATTTTGATCATTGTCTGGTTTAGTGGTAATCATATAAGATCACTGCAAGCATTCATGCAGAATCATGTAACCTGTCTGGAAAGCAAGCTGAATGAGGATCAATGGTATTGGTAAATATGTGGGTCATAAACACTAGTAACATATGTAAAGTAGCAGAGAAAACTTCAAAGCAAAATACAATTAATTCTCAAGAGGCTAGTTTTCTTTCACATTTTTTATGTTGCAAGCTTGCCCATGCTTGGAGATGCATGTGTGTATTTTACCTTGATTTCCTGCTGCGTGTATCTATGATAAGGCTCAAATTAATATTGTGTGTAATACTGCTTTATCTGTACCAGGAGCTTGATGTATCTGAGGCATTGCTTTCCCCTGCAACTCCACTGAAGGTTGGAGCAGGTCATAGCTTCTGGTGGTGGGGATGGCTTACTTGCCCAGTTCCCTCAAGCACCAGCCATGCTTTACCCAGCACGCATTGGGAGGGTGTATGGGAGGGCGTTCAGGCTGCATGCTGCAGCCTTGGAGGCGTTCCCAGAGGATCCCAGGAGATGAGCTCTCCTCCCAGCCTGATGCTGTGCCACTCTCATCTCCCAGTTGCCCTGGGTCTTGGAGGCAAAACATGGACCAACAAAGGCAGGGGTCTGTGCAGTGAACATGAGGCTCTGGCCAGAATTTGGCTTAGCTCTGCAGAATAAACTTTTCTCCTGAACAAGCAGTGTTAACAAAGGATAATTTAGGCTGAACTGGTTTCCTCACACACAAATCATTAACGAGTAGCTAGTTCTCACTCCCACTTGCACTACATAGCTTGTGACTTCAGTACGAGAAAGGCTTTTCCACCCACACCATACTCAATGATCCATGCCTAACAGGGTTTGGCTGTTCGTTGGTTGGGCTTGTGTTTTCCAGATGGAATGTTCTTATTTCAGCAAATCACAAGGGCACCCAAGCCTGGCTCTGATTTGCTTTGCAGGAAGTGAATGAACTTATGTCACAGAGTTGCTCTCTTACATTCTCATCACTCAGCTCACAGCAGAAGTGAGGTAGGTAATACGCCATTCACTATGCTTGTGGTGATTTACAAGCCACTCAGAAAGCCGATAAAGATCTTTATAGCTGTTTCAAACTAAAAGGAACTGCTGCTGCTCATTTACAGTATCTCAAGGACACGTCAGTTCCCTCCACTACACTGTAAATGCATTAATTCTGAATCACACGCTCAAGAAAAATTACACTGAAACAGGCACACACGCAGAGAGAAAGAGGCGAGGCCAAGTGCGGGAACGCTGGCCTGCAAAATTTCAGGAGAAGCAAACAACTCTCTAGAACTGCTCCAAGAAAATGAGAAAGTAGGTCTGTGACCCATGAACAAAGACTTCTGGTTCTTCAGCCCCCAGCCTTGGTAGAAGTGGCCTGACCAGTGAAGCCACCAAACGGCTGGGCTTTCCACTCAATTTGGTGGAGAACAGACACTTTAGGAAATTAAGATGCTCAGATTTAGCTGTTGGCATGCTGGTCGAGTAGCCTAGTCTGAGGTTTCCAGACTTGAGACACTGCATCCTTCTTTCTATAGCTGCTTACAGTCTGCTTTTTCAGGTTGTTGTTATTAAACATGCCATCATGTTTGTCTTAGACGGGTTTCACATGGGACTGAATAGTGTGACCCCCCTCCCCTTTTATTGCTCTTTTCACAATGCAAGACCAGTCTCCTCCGACGGTACTCTCCTGGCCAAGAGTGTGTCTGTTCAGAGAGCTCTGTGGATAAGGCAATGGTATTTCTGCAGACAAGTCAAAAGTGTGGACAGGAGGAGGAGGTTGTACTTTCTCTTCTGTTAGGGCTGTCCAGCCAGCTGGTAAAGCACACTGTGCTGTTGGGGAGATGGGGTTTGGCTGGGCCCTAAGATTGATGTCCTGCAGGGATTTAACCTCCTGCTGCACTTACTTAAGGGTGAGCTATGAATCGTGTTTCCTTGAGAATTCCCATGGGCTGTGTTTTGTGTGCCAGAACCCCTGCCTTCTCCTCCCCTCTCTGTTTTTGGTGGCACCGGTTACTCCTTGGGCCCGCAGGTGCTGCTGTATGCTGTTAAACTGTCCTCCGTGTCAGCCTGCACATAGCCACATCAGTGATGGAAAAAATGAGCCCTACATGGTTTTTCCAGGAAGCCAGACAGCAGCTCCCTGTCTCATGCAGGTGAACATTTTTTCACACCAGTAACTCATTAGGACAGCATGTGTGAACTCAGCTCGTTCACACTGGTGCAAGGGTTAATAGTCTCTGCCACTGTTCATAAGGACTGTCCCAAATGGCAGCTGATTGCTGATCTTTAATGGCACTTCTGCATTACCACTTTCTCTCTTTCTAGCCTATGTTATTTCTCCTTTCCTGGGCTCTTGCACAGTTCAGTCACTATGCCGTTACAGAATGATCGCCAAGGCCCCCTAAAATCCAGTACCAAAACACAGCCTCCATGCGCCTGCTAAAGAAAATCCTTGTCAGTCATGGGATCATCACATCAGTTTAACTGCGGGAGCAGCCAGTGCATTGGCTGAGAATTGTTCAGCTGGATTTCCTAGGATCTTGAAGAACTAGTTCAATAAATCCTTGCTTTCTTGAATGAGTGCACCTTCCATCTCCCACCACATTTTTCATTACGTCATTTGGATACAAATGCATGTGTTTTTAATGTGAAGTTAATCCCTGAGCTGCAGTGAAATCATTAACCCTTCACCCTTGAATTCCTTGCTACCATATGATTTAGTTCTTATGGAGCTAAGAGTTAAAGCAATAGTGACATCTGAATGTAATACTTGAGGCGAGTGTGTATTTGCTCACCATGGAAGGCCAGCCTTAGTCATACACATGTAAACTTTTTGGCTTGGGAAGCACACGTAAATAACATGGCAAAGCTACTGTGTCCTGCAAACAAGTATTTGTACTTACAGTTATTACTGCTGGCATGAGATTCTTGAAAATAATCTGTCAAGAATATACTGTTGAGAATAAACATCTTGCAGTTCACAGCTGTTAAACGTGCTGTTAAAACACAGGTTCGTAGCATCTGCGCCATTCAGTTTGGGTGTATGATCAAGTTGTACCAAGAAGGCAACCCACTTCAGTCTGTTCAGCGCAGCGGTCTCTGAAGAGCTGCATGTTCTCCCCTCTCTGGATGTTTATGCATATAACCAAACATGAGTTAAATACACGTGGTCCCCTGCCTTGGGGTGAGAGTGCATCCTTTTTCCTGCCCTAAAATCTCTGGTGATATCAGCCAGGGTTGTGGCTGACGCATGTTTGCTTCCCAGTGATTCTGGGCGCACTGGTGAGGAGCAGCCGATGCTGCTGGCATGCTGGCAAAGTGGAGGCTGGGAGGGTGGGCAGCAGGTTGGCTGTATATCGGTCTCCTTGCCTAGGAACAGGGCCAAACACCCTGCAGCTGGATTAAAGAACAAAAATTAGGATAGAGTGGGATGGTAACCTCTGTTTCTAGTTACGCTATTTCTTCTTAAGTGGTTTTAAGTACGAAGCCAGACTGGCCTGTTTCTGCCCCCTTGCCTTTTCCCGAGGGACAAGGCCAAAGCTTTAGCTAGAACATCAGTGTTTGCTCTCATTTTGAACCGAGCAATTTTAGATTGAAAAACAGCGTTCCAGCCTCTGTGGGCGACCGGTCACTGGCCTCCATGGATGTTCTTCCCGACTCCCTCATGTCCACGGGGCCGGCCAGCTTTAAAATGTTCTGATTTCTGGGATGACTTTTTGCCCTCGTCTCCTTTGAGCAAGGTAATGAAGTTTGCTTTCACCTGAAAATGGAAAAGAAAAAAATAAAAAGAGAATTGTATAACTCTGAACAATAAATAATTTTTGTGCTTCACCAGCTGGTCCTGTTTTTTGACTCCGTTCCCTTCGGGAAGGATGTTTTGTGTGCTGCCCTTGCTCCGTGCGCGGGTGACACCTGGCTGGCCCCTGCGTCCCAGGGCGAGGAACATCTGCTCGTCCCCGGGCAGGCCTATGTCTTTTTTTGGGAGAGAAGCCAGCTCTGAGGCCCTGAGCAGCCCCCAGAGAGACGATGGCATGAAAAGACAGGGCAGGGCAGCGGCACCCAGCCCCGAGGTCCCAAAAAAGGGAGTGGAGGGAAGGGGCTGGGCAGGCACGTGGGCATCTCCTGTCCCTGGGTCAGCTGCCTGCTCTGCCCTTCGCCTGGGCGGGCAGGTACTCAGGCCCCGAGGAGACTGGGAGGACCTGGAAAGCTGCCTCTTACCACCCCTTCCGCGTTGAAAGAGGTATTTCTGGGCAGCGTCACAGGCAAGCAAGCATCCCCCGGGTACTGAGAAAGGGCTGCTCTGATGGGGTTTTTGCTGGCCTGGGGAAGAGAGGGAAGAGAGGGGTAAACCAGAGGGGTGATGGTGTCCAGCTCCCCACAGCTCTCGTGTCCTGCCCAGCCCTGGCCCAGCCCGGGCCCGAGGTGGCTGACGCCCAGGGCTGGGGCTGCCCGGCTGCCCTGCTCCCTGGCTGGGGGTCCACAGGGGTGGCCTGGCTTCCCCCTTAGCCCCCAGCTTCCCCAGCTACCGAGGCTCCCTGCCAGCTCCCTCCTCACTCCGTAGAGCGGGGGCCTAGGAAAACACAGACATGCATTTAAGCGATCGCCTGCATTTGGACCTCTCGTTCCAGCCCATTTCTGACATGCTTAAACCCCACAGATTCGCACTGCTAGCCGGTCACAGCTATCATTCCTTGATGTGCTTTTGAACCAGATGAACTAAAATAGTTCTGTGAGATCTATTATGTCTCTGGCTTGTAAAAGACAACAATTTCTTACTAGGTTACACTAATATTTCGTAATTCATTCTTAATATTATTCTTCAACGAAGCTCTGCGCAAACAATCTATCCCACAGGAGGAACTTCTGCCAGATTCCAGATGTCAAACACATTTTTCAAATACAGGAGTTCATGACCTTTTATGTTTGTTAATGTGACGCCATGGAAATTATTTACAATAAATAGGCCTATTTCAGAGTCAGGTGCTCCACGGGGCCTTTTTCAGTGATACAACAGCCCTTCCTGAAACAGGTCTTTCCTGTTTTGTTTTTTTTTTCCCCCCTAACAATGACGGTTTGGGAACAATTTGAAACCCTGTTATTGAACTGAGTCCAACTACTGCACTGAAAGGTAGACAGGAACTCAAAGATATCTCAGATTTCAAATCTTTCCTGAAATCAGCAACAGATAAGGCTCTTCCTTTCTCTTTTATCCTTTACCCTGAAAATGCAGTTTTCAAACAGCAGACATTATGGATCCAGACAAACACTAAATATATTGGCTTAAAGCACTGAATCAAACAGGGGATTTGTTTGAATGACAAATTAGATATGCCAAATTATTTTTGCATGTAGCATGCTCATTTTAAAGCTAGTGTAGCGCCAGCTACCCACAATCTTGCAGGTATAAGAGCTCTGGAAAATATCTGAAGGTGTCAGTATGTTGATAACATTTAATCTTCTTATCTTTTTTCAGCAGGTGTGACAATGTCCTCCCAAACCTGTGCCAGGATTAAGAGCATCAGGCTCTTAGTGAAGCTAGGCAAGAAAAGGATGCAATTGGAAAACACTGGAAGGAGCATGCCTTGGCTCTCTTTCACCCTTCTGCCGACTGTACATGAAGGTTTATAATGCCTCCTGAGTTTACTGGATTCATCATCTTCGATTCCTAGACAGTAGCAGCAGCAGCAAGAAATTCCTTCTGAGGAGGAAACTGAACTGTTTGCTCCTGCATAAATACACACCCACTGCCGCTCCAGGCTGAAGCGGCCTGAAAACCGCAGCCCGGGCCCAGCACAGCACCCCTGTGCCTCTGCAGTTATCCACCCAGGAACCTCACCTTGCCTTGGGATAGTTTGGGGCTGTCATCCATTTACGAGGTTGAAGACCGCTGCGTAGCTCAGAAGCAAAGGCTGCAGCGCGCACAGATGTGGGACTGGCTGTGGAGAGACAGGACCAAAGTGTTCTGGTGCAGAAAGGATGAGGCCTTCTCGGTTTTATTATCAGCATGCATTAATGATGTGTGTGTGTACAAAGAAAATCTGCCTTATAACATAAGGCAAGTCATAACAAGCCAGCAAATCTCTTTACAAATTCACAGTATATCAAATCTAAAGGAGATAAATAGAGGGTCTAATCTGGACAACTTTGTATCTCCATGCAATTGCTCTTCTAGGCATCCTAGCAACATTTTCAAAAGATGCTGGACATCATTGCACAATAAAGCTGTTCTTCTGCAGCACTGTAGGAGGAGCAACTGGCTGCAGTCTCAGATGGTGGACAGAATTACAACGGGTTGTGTCAGGAAAACATGACATTAAACATGCATTTTGAAAAAAAGAAGAAACCAAAAAAATAATAGTCACAGACTGAATTATAGCTGCTTTCTGTAATGAAGTGTGTGGACCCCACCCAGCATCTGTGGTAGAGGAGGGAAGGTGCCTGCTAAACCCAAAGGTTATGATAGGAATGGAAAAAGCTGGGCTCCAGCTGAGAGCAGGACAGGGAGGATGAGGAAACAGTTTCATGTTTCTCCCAGCAAAACCTCAGGGGATAAAGATTAGTGCTGCAAAAACTTTAATGGTAGTAAAAGCCTCTGGCTGCAGAAGTTGTTTATAACATAGGTATATTAACTGCTTAGACTTCAGCTGAAAAGGACTCCAATTTACTGAAATCTGAGTTGCAAAATACTTTTTTCTCTCTCAAAAAAGCCTCTGGTTCAGAAAACTTAATTTAGTGGCTACACAAGGAGTTTGGCTGAGATATTTTATGCTGTGTGCTGGACTTGTCCTGATAACGCCCTGCTTTTAGGTCCCGACAGCTGAGCTCATCACTTGGCTATTGCAGTATACACTGGATTTTAACTCTGAACAGAAGTACACCACTTCATCTTAGTTTCAGAAACTAAAATATTGCACAAGCAGTAATGTTAGACGCTTGCTCTGAAGGATTCTCAGCAGAGCTGAGGAAGCTATTTGGAATCATCAACTGCTTAATTGCATTTAATCTTTTGCAAACTAGGCAGCAACTACTAAGCAATGATTTTTTTCCACTTTTTTGCTTGAAAGATTTCACCGTGCTCTGTACAAACATGATTCAACCTCTGAACCGCTTGATTGTTAACATGGAAGTTGGCATGATTCAGGAAGCATGCCCAAGTGGTGGGATCAGGTTTCTTACACAAAGGATCATGAGAGAGAATTCAGGCTTGATTTATGCAAAGCTGCAGCCTCCATCAGCATTCTTGTTTCAAACCTAGTTCACTGGAGTATTTGTACAAAGTGAAGAAAAAGGGTCTCAGTCTGCTTGAAAGCTTTTGCAGATATAAAGAATTACTCAAGAACATTTGTGTCAGCATTTATACATGCGGGTTTCTTGTTTCAGGTCTACTTCCTAAAGGTTTGAGGCCCAAAGATGCTAATATGCACTCCTGCATGTAGCTATTTTCTACAGCCTTCTCTTCTGGCTACTGAGAAAAACACTGGGAAGTAAAACACTGGGAAGTTGTAATCCAATAGCATAAACAACCTCAGCCACAAGTGAAAAAGTGCGCTGTGCAGAGGTTCAAAACAGATGAGGCAGGCCTCTCTGGGGGATACGAGAGGTGAAGCAAAGCCCAGACTAATAAATCCTCCTTTGTTGGCTCTGCCTGGGGCTGCTCAGGTGTCTCAGCCCCGCGTTTCTGGAGCTGAGAGCGCCGTGGTTTGGCACAGCCAGCCAAAACCAGCCCGGTCCATTGGCTTGGTCTTAGCACTGGGGGTGCCCTAGGTGGAGGCCGCGTGAGGAGGCGAGAGCAGCTGCAGAGCACCAGGATCAGGGAGGACGGGTGGTTGCAGTGACAGTCTGGGGGGGACACAGAAGGGACGGGCCGAGAGCAGGCCTCACTGGGGCATGGGAGCATCACCAGGTTTCTCAAGCGATGTTTAGTTACAGGAAGGTTAGCAAGCGCTAGAGCAGAGCGTGGGGCACTCTCTATGCTGCCAGGAGGCTGGCAGGGAAGGAAGGTCGTATTTGCAGCTGCCAGAGAGGTCTAGGGAGCAAAGAACAGAGGTAAATTGGTTTCACTGCTGATCTTCACACTAGATTTGTTTGGGACAAAAATATTCTAAGGGAGGGGGAAGGTTTGTTTCCCATCCCAGTTAAAAAAAGCACAGTCATGTTCTTCCCCTCCGTACAAAATCATGTTGGCCACATCCCTTACTATGCACAGCTGAATTTTATGCTTATTGAAACAAAATTCCCAATTTTCAAGCTGCTGAAAGAAGAATGTGTATTCCAAACCATTGAAAGAGCCGTGGGCATGTGAAAGAGGCCCCCTCACATTACAGAGGACAGCCTTGCCTTGAGAAAGAAGGAAGGTAGTCTTGCAAACTGTTTTTTGCCTTTAACTGCCTTGTCAAAAATGCCATTTTTCATGTCCTTTCCTTCATCAGAGAGGCAACCTGCAGTCCCAAAGGCTGGCTGCTACCGCACAGCCGACTCCAGCAGCTGGAGAGCTGCTCAGGCAGGGCTTGGAAGTCACTGAAGAGCCTGAAAATCGCTAGAGCATGAAAATGCTGACGTAACCTGATAACCCAATAGCTGCAAGCTGCATACAGCGACCTTATCAGTAGTTAAACAATGCACTTCTACGAACAGTGCAAATAAAGCTGTTTGATCACGTAAATTAATTCAGTGAGATGGTGTGAAATTTGTGCTTAATGCGCACCTCAGGAGGACTCAGAGGATTTTGGAAGCATATGAGGTTACTGGTATTTCTTTAACATAGTGACCGCACATAATCTCATGAGCTCCATTAAATGGAATCAGAGCTGTTCCGCTATGTGATACCCCGGTACTGTGGGCCTGGCTCCGTGCAGAGATGAACAGAGACACTTTGTTAGCTCAAATATTACAAGACTGTGCTTTTCGCAAAGGGTCTCCCCTTACAGTGGCTCTGGAGCTCGAAGTAGTGGTGTTACCCTGCATGATGACAGGCATGAAATTCTTAGCTAGCAGCAGGTCCGTGGTGCTATTAATTTAAAATTAAAAATATTGTCATAGAAAATCTATAGTCTTGGTGGATGGGGAATACACCAAAGGCTGCAATTCCAGAGATGTTAGGGTGGCTGTGCGAAACTTCACTGACTGGAAATTTTAATGTTCTTAGCATGTAAACAGCATTTCCTTGAGGAAATACTCTTTTTTTCCTACTAACACAGCTCCACTTCTCACTCATATTTGCCTCCTGGGGTATTTTAGCACTTCTCGTTCTTTACCTGAAATCAGAATGGAGGAGTGGAGAGGAGAGGAGAGGAGAGGAGAGGAG
>Ga0181612_163793_pt1 | contig 12065 bp, 8 predicted proteins | sample HoacroProtozoa21_FD_119630 | JGI IMG/M metagenome (GOLD analysis project Ga0181612, IMG submission 119630) | Hoatzin crop microbial communities from Cojedes, Venezuel. Combined Assembly of Gp0051906, Gp0051904, Gp0051908
ATATACAGCTCTGTTTTCAATCAGTCACCTTGAGCGAATGACTGAGGGCCAGTGTTCGCTCCGTCCGGAGGTCTCGGTGTTTGCTCTCTAAGAGGCATAGTCTCCCTCTGTAAGCAATTTTTTTTTTTAGTTTTTCCTCTGGAGGGGGGGGAAAGGAAAACAAATACTCAGATGCCCCTCCTGCCTCCCTCCCCAGAAACCTCTCTAGGAAGTTTGTTTGGCTTAACTGGGAAAGTGCAGTTGGGTCACTGCTGTCAGCAAGCGCTGCGGTGAGCTGTGCTGGTAAGGGTGGGCTTTGCCCTTGTGCCTCCGAGGGGTTGCAGCGGGATTATGGCTCACGTGAGTAGGGGCTTGCGGGATGCTGCCCGCTCACTGCTTCAACACGGGGTGGGGGGGAGCGTGGCTGCCCGCCGCGGGTTGCGGTGGATTGAGTTGCCGGGGGTCCACATGAGCCCTCCCAGTTTAGTGACTGGCAGGAGGTCCAGATCACCTCGACCTCCATACCGGGAGAGAGACGAGTGTGGAGGCACGAGGTGAAAGCAGCCACCAGCTGGCTTGCCAGGAGATGGTAATTAGCTCAGCACAGTGCCAGCCTTATTAAGGGCAGTGCAGGTGATGATGACGTTGGCACACTGATTCATTACATTTGGAGGGGAAAATCCGCCTAGTAAATGCTGAAGCACAGTAAATATTTTTGGCTCCTGACTGATTGTTGCATTATGCTGATTAGCCTATATTCGTGGAACTGAGGAAGTTAAAAATAAGGTTGGTGGAAAGCTACGAGATAAGGAAAGGATTTGCATTTTATGGCCACCAGCAGTAAACTTTTTTTATTTGTTTTTTTTGGTGGTAAAAATTTCAACACTTTATTTTTTCTCCCCATTCTGTTCTTTGGCTCTAGGTTTCACTGTTAGGTGAAAGTCCATAATTTATTTTCTCTTGCCAGTAATATTCTGGAAGGGAGCTGTAAATCTAGAGTGCACACAGTTGGGAAACGATTTCTGAAAGAATTCTTTTGCAAATACGTGGTGCAATCCTGCAAAACGCTTCAGCCCTGACAGTCCTTAGGGGGTGGTACAGACGTATCAAAGCGTGTAGCAGCGTGTGTACTCGGTGAGACTGGATGCTTTGGACTTTCCTGCAAGCTAGAGGGCTTTATGAGCCTTAGAGCATGGAGATAAATGATTAAACCGACTTTTGACTGTTGCTGTTTTGTTTTCCTCCACTCAGGCTCTCACCTGAACTTTCGCCGCCTGGTATATGCTGTTGGGATATCGGTAAGAGATCGCCCAGGAATGGTGGATCACTTGCTGCCTACTGATGAATCCTTTTCATCTACAAGGTCTTCTCTTGGATACTTTGGGGACATGACAGCAGGGGTGAGGTCCTACCAGATGCTGCCCTCTCCCCTGTCAGAAGATGACAGCGACTCGTCCAGCTTTTGTTCTTGTTCCAGCCCTGACTCCCAGGTTCTCAGCTCCAGCTATGGAAGCACGTCCAGTGCGGAAAGTCAGGACAGTATCTTAGACTACTTGTTGTCCCAGGCATCTTTGGGGAACACTGCTGCATCATGGTGGGACAAAAGGAGACTTCAGCCAATAGTGAAAGAGGAGTACTTCCGGTTGCCTGAATTTGCTGTGGATATGGAAGACTCTGGACCATTTCAGCCCACGCTTGAGGAAATTGAGGAATTTCTGGAGGAGAACATGGAGTTGGAGCTCAAAGAAAGACCTAAAAGTGAGACCAAGGACTTGAGAGCTTGCAGCCAAGTTTCTGTTGCTTCGCTACAGCAAAAAGACCATATGTTACCCAGCGCTAGTTTAAAAGAGGGTAGAAATGAACGGTTGAGCAGCTCAACAGAAGGTGGCCAGGCTTCAAATGGAGGAATGTCCCTGGAGAATGGGATACCGGTTATGCTCCAAATTCAGCCTGTACAGGTCAAACAGGAGTCCAACACGAGCCCCAGTTCCCAAGGACCAGGACAAGAGAATATTAAAATTGCACAGCTCCTAGTCAACATCCAAGGACAGACATTTGCCCTTGTGCCTCAGATAGTTCAGTCGTCCAATTTGAACTTGTCCTCTAAATTTGTTCGCATTGCTCCCGTCCCCATCGCCGCCAAACCAATTGGGCCAGGAGGCATGATCCAGGGTCAGACGGGAATCATCATGGGTCAGAAATTTCAAAAGAACCCTGCAGCAGAACTCATTAAAATGCACAAATGTTCTTTTCCTGGTTGTACCAAGATGTACACGAAAAGCAGCCATTTGAAAGCCCACCTGAGGAGGCATACAGGAGAAAAGCCTTTTGCATGCACGTGGCCGGGATGCGGATGGAGGTTAGTGTTGGGGTGCAGCACTGTCCTTCACCCTTCTCCCCCTCCTTTTTTTTGCTCAGTCGACCTAGCTTGCCGAGCAAGTAGGTTTGCGCTCTGACTTGTGAACTGTTTCTGTTCCCAAAATTTGTTTGGGTGGTTTGAGAATTAAGACCTTTTTCTTCCTGTTAGGTAATCCAGGGGCTTTGATAAATTAAACAGCAGAACATCACCTGCTGGCACCAGCTTTTGAAGTGTCTCAGAAAATGAAAGTAGTCCATCGTAATTCGTGTGTTGTTCCAAGAGAGTCAGATTAGGCTTGTTACCGCAGGCGATACCTTGTGTTCTCATCAGTCTGGCTGCAACACACCAGCTGCAGCAGATGCTCGGCTGGTACCAGCTGAGGGCTGTAAGTGAACGGGGTGGTTTAGGGCAGAATCACTGTCTCTGGCTCCAACTGCACGGGGCTAAATGTGATCGCTGAAAGGCTGTGATGAGTGAGTGTGCTTAAGAGTAGCAGGATTATGTGCCGTTTCATAGAAAATGCACTCCATCCCACTCCTTCTGGAAAAGCTGGCAGTGACACACTGGCATGCTCTGGGTTTTATTCTCTGCATTGATTCAGAAAAATGCGTGGGTGCCACTCAAAGTTGCAAAAAGCTGTCAGATGTAGCAACATAACCAGAAGGCTGAGGTGGAGTTAAGCATTGCTTGAATGGAAGAGTGTAGGTTTGGTTGAGCAAAGTGTTTTGCAGAGGGTAACTCTTGATTTTATTTATTTATTAGAAAACTTGAAACTCTGTTAAAAAAATGAACTTTTTATTTTAAGGAAACTTTGACAGACGCCTTCCTCTGTCTTTCCAGTTAGCTATATTAGTAGCCCGCCGGCTGGCAAGCTTTAATATACAGCACTACAAATTACGATGGAAGAAAACAAAATCTTAACTCCCTCGTATTAAATTAAACTGAATTTCTTTCAAAGGATATCCTGCAGAGCTTCACCGAGCAATGTCTAATGAGGAGATGGGTTGTGATTATGGGGACAGATGAGGTAAAAAGTAACAGGAGAGGGCTGTGTAAAAATGCAAGTATGTGAGACATGCAGCAGTTAGAGATGGCTGGATTGGTCGGAGGGAAAAGGTCAGAATGGGGCTGAAGCCTCTGCTCCCCAGCTGGACCAGTTTGCCTCTTGGCAGGATTGAGGAGATCAGTGCAATTAATTCCTTTGGTGATTTTTCTTTCCCGTTTCAGTTTATGGTGGCTCTGCAAACTGGTGCTGATTTTTCTTTCCTTTTGTACTGGTGGCACTTCTCAGGAGCTGGACTCAGTGGCTTGCTGCTCAGGATGCGCTGAAGTTGAAGCCACGCTATTTAGCTGATTGGTCCCATAAGCCGCAGTAGAGGCACTCGCTCCTTTTTCTCTGGTTGCCAGTGTACGTGCGCGCAGGCAGCAGATGTGCCTCCTGCCTGTGAACGTGGCTGTGGGTGTCATGTTGGCTTGCCTTGCACTGGGATGTGAGCAAAACTCGCATTTTTGTGACAAATGCATGTGGCATGTGAGGGTTTGTCTGATCCACGCTGAGATTTGTACCAACGCTCCTGGTGACTTGTGGCTCGAGATCAGGCGCCTGAAGCGTTGCCTGTGGGCGACCCTCCCCACCTCTGCCTTGTTACAGCGTTGGTGTTTCCCAGGCTGCAAAACCGAGGGCAACTTTTAGGAAAAATACGGAGTGGTAAGGGACGGAGATTGAATTTACACTGGGATGCCTGCCTTCTCCTGGCATGACAGCGAGTGGTGTGTATCAAAAGCAGGACACAGGGGTAAGGTGGGCTGAGAGAAGTGCAGGTCCTGCAGCCTGGAGCAACCTGAACTTTCACTCTCAGCCAGCCACAGCTTTGTAAAGATGAGAAGCCCAGCAGGGATGAGAAATTAATCACTGTAGCTACGAGGAACGTGTGTCCTGCCCACAAACGGCTGCCGGAGAGGCTTTTCAAACTCTCTAGTGTTGTTTGTCTTGTGGCATTTGACAGCCTGGGCTGGTACCCCAACCCAGCACCCCCAGCCTTCGGGAGGGCTCTGCTCGGAGGGCGAGGTTTATGGCCGTCAGGTGAGGCAGGGCTTGGGGAGCGCTCCCTGCAGCCGGGGACTCCTGCATATCCCCTGTGTGCTGCTCCCACATCAAAGGCCAGGCCCAACTGAGCGCTGAATTACTCGGTCCCCTTTCATCAGTGAACCGTGTTTACCTTTTCCAGAAGTTCAGCGAGGGCTGTGATCTCACATGGCTGAAGTCAAATGCAACTGGACTTTCTGTTTGCTCCCAGGTTTATATCATCTGAAATGAATTTAAGCACTAAAACACTGCTGGGCTCTACTTTTCCCCGCCCCCTTCCCTGCATTCTTGTGCTTACGTATTTATTTTTTCACCAAAGACCCTTAAGATCTGACCTGACTGAAGATAGTAATCTCAAAAACAAAACAAAGTGTTGCCTAGCACAGTGTGGCTGAGCTGTGGGGGGGTTAAAGCTTTCCCAGCTGTCTGGGCAGCCCTGCTCTGGTGAAGCTGTATGCTGTAAATGCATCGAGGTAGTGGTGTGCACGCGGCAAACCCTCTTGCTGACTCCTAGGACAGCTGGAGAGCCCCACGCACCTCGCTGGAGGAGGCTGAGCCCTGCCTGCTTGTGCCCTTCCTTGGTACAGGGCGAGAGCTGTTTTTGGCAGGCTGCAGAGAGATGTTCGTACGTGGCCGGTGACCCACTGCGTTCGATACCCCGCTGTACCGGTCGGCGCGCTGATCCGCGTCGTGCCAGCTTACACCGTTGGCACGCAGCAGCCCCTGGTCAGCGCGGCTCCCGAGACAGCGCCGACCGAAAAGCTGGGCTGCAGCGTGGGCTGGGGCCCAGCAGCCGTGTTACGGCACGGAGCGGGACAAGCTCTCGCTGGCGCGGCAGTGTACAAAGCTGCAGTTGTTGTAAGGCCTGGGGGATTAGGCAGTCGCGTTTAAATGCCCTGCTGTGTCTGCTGGCTGGAGGTGCTTCCAGGCTCTGCAGGTGACAGCATGCAATGCAAGCTCTGCTTGGTTTGGTGGGAAGGGTTTAAAGGCTTGTAATGCCCGTGGCCAGGAGCGTGTATGGGACAGGGGAACCATGAGGAGGACCACATGTGGAACAGGTCAGTGCAAGCATCTCAGCCTGGCCTTTTTAGCTGGTGCTGTGCAAAGGCGTTTGCATGTATGGTGGTCTACTGTAGCAGTGCTTTGGGGATGGGCAGGGGGAATCCAGAACCTCCACTCCACTGCAGAGGAGAGGTACAGCCTAGGTACCTCAATGGCTGGTGGCCGTGGTAGGGACTGTGGAGTGCCAGGTGAAGCTACTGACCTTTCTTGCCCTGTGAGCCACATGTCCTCGTATGGCTGGGAGACACAGGACACATACCGCACATCAGAAATCTTTAGGATTTGTCTCCAAGGGAGTTGTAGTTCCAGATCCTTTGGGGTCCCACCAGATAGATGGATGAAGGCAACTCTTCCAGTTGAAGTGGGATTGCCCAGTTCCATCCACCTTGCTTTTGAAGGAGGAATCATGCTGGAAACGGCAGTGCCTTGAGATAGTGAGGTGTGCCTTGGGAGTATCTTGTTTTCGTTTGAATTTGGCATTCCACATTATTTGCAGCTTTCTTGGGGTGATCTCAGTGCCAGAATGTGCTGCAAATACCATTTCACTGTGAGCCAGGCCACCAGATCCTCCCGGCTTCCTTGTCCTAACCTTTGCGTTGTTTTTTTGTGAACACACCGACAGCTTGAGGTTTATTTCTGTAGGCTCTGTAAGTTGATCTTTCCGTGACTGCTGGGGAACAGTATTGCAACATTCCTGCCTCTTCAGCTAAGGACATCGTTATGAGGCAGAGTGTATTTTTATGGGATGAACTCATCCGAGCTCCCAGGGTATGAGTGGAGCTGCGCATTCCTGGTATGTGCCTATTTCTCCTGCACCATCCATGCAGTTCCCATTGAAATGCACTTGTGGAGTTCTTGTGCAGGATTAGCCATGTGCTGCTGCACTTCTGCTGCAGATGATGACCTTAATGGCCAAGGACACAGGACAAGGCAACCTGGCCACATCTGGTTTTACTCCGTCTTTGAGTCATAAGCCTGTATATGAGAGTACGGCTCTTTGCAAAAGCACTTTTCCCTCTCTGCTCTCTCTTTTCCCTGAACATGGTTGCCACCACTGTCAACAGGTCCATTCCTTGTCCAGTGCTGAGTCCCACTGAGGCAGTTGGCACAGGGAACATCCTGCGCTCTCCAGAAAGATGCTTAGTCCCACTCATCCATAGCTATACGAGAGCATCCCTCCAGGGAGGTGGCACTTAGCTCACTGCTAAGGACTTGGGAGAAATCCCTGGCCCTGCTGCTCCCAGGTTCGCACTGTGGTTTTGGGAAGGCATGACTGGAAGGAGCAGGGGTGCTAGAGAAAGCAAATGTGCCAGTACTAGCAGTGAAACCTCTGTCATAGTCTTTATGAAGAAGACGTGTCACAGACAAGGAACAGATTGATGGCTCCATTAGGGCATCTGCCTCTTGCTCTTAATGGTGAGTTTGATTCTTTCACCATGGGGATACCAAAGCAAGGAAAGGGAGAAAAGCAAGAGAATGGGTGAAGGAATCTCCCCTAGAAATGCCCCTGGGAGAGTTGTATCCACACCATAACTTACCCACACTGAGTACCTGCATCTGCTTTGCGCTGGCTGCAAAACGCTTTTGGGGTAGCATCACCAGACTGAAGAGCTGCGGGAACTGAGGAAACATTTCCTAGCTTTCCCAGTGCCTGCGTCCTGTTCCTCAACTGGTGATGGGAGATCAGGGCTAATTAAAACCTTTATGTGGAAACTTATTTTTTTTGTATGAAGGACTTATTCATAGAAGCCCAGCGGTCCTGTTTTCCCCCTTTCGTAAAAATAGCATATTCACTCTGATGGTGATGTGATATTTTGCTCCAGAAGGGCACATTTTTCTACATGTTCTTTCCCCCATTTATTCAGCTAGCGCCCATGACTTCATTTATTTATTGTAAATAAACAGCTGATACCATTTCTTGCAAGCTCGCTTCTGTGCCGCTCTTTGTTACTGCTCTGGCAACAAAACACTTAATTGCCCTTTGTCAGGCAGCAAATTTTTTGTACCCATTTGGACAGGGCTGTTTTAGTGTGACATTGTTAATTAACCCTGTGGCTCCCAGTCAGGTCCCGGCTGGAAACAGAGCCAGCCCGGCTGTTAAGACCAAAGGATTAGCTGATTTGAGTTCTGTAAATCCGTGGCATTCACGGTGCCTGTTTGGGGATTTTTCTGTGGAGATGGAAGGTGGGAAATATCTAAAACTGAAATGAGTCTGGGAGACAATTTTGGTAATTAAAGGCTCAATCCTGATTTCAATTTACTCATGAAGTAACTATGCTAATGGCCATTAGGGCCCACCTGGATTTCAGTTGTTATGATGTTGAGCATCTCTGGTACTGAGATGTTAATGACTCTTTACTTAGCCTGCAGGAGCACATACAAAAGCCAATTTTTCGGCTCGATCTGATAAGCCATGTAGCTTCTGGGTAGATATGTCTGGCTGTTATCTGGGATCCATCTCAAACTAGGTGCAATTACTGGATGTCCATTGTGCTTGTGTCAGTGGGAGCTTGGAGCAGACCTTACCCGTGGGATGTTGGTTGTTATCTCTGCTTGAGAGTGGTCTGTGCTTGGATTTGCAGGAGAGAGGTTGCAGGACAGGCTTTGAAGGGGACTGGCAGAGTGATCATGAGCAGGCTGGTTTTGCTGAGCTGTACCCGTGTTATTTGGTTTAGGGCAAGGTTGGTACAAACGTTGCCTCCATGCGTTGCTCTGAGTCCAGAGCTGACATGGGATGAGGTTGATAGCTGTGTGTTTCCATCATGGCTGCCAACCGCCGGCTGGGACCAGCCCAGCCCTGTTGTGTGTCCCTTTCAGTTCGCATGTTTGGGCTTTGCTGCAGGTAGAGTCTCGCAGTGGCCTGAGGGGACTCTTTTTCCGCTGTGAGAGACCCATTTATCTGAAATGCCTTCTCTTCTCCTGCAGGTTCTCCAGGTCAGATGAGCTGTCCCGGCACAGGCGCTCCCACTCAGGGGTGAAACCCTATCAGTGTCCCGTCTGCGAGAAGAAGTTTGCTCGAAGCGACCACTTGTCCAAACATGTCAAGGTGCATCGGTTCCCACGAAGCAACCGCTCCATCCGCTCCGTGAACTGATTGGTCCCGCTTTCCCCTTCCCGCCCAGCCATCCTACAACAGCCGACGACAGCACTTTGCTCACTATATTTCTAGTGATAATTTATTTGTCTCCACAAAACAGTCAATGCTGTTACTTGATACCACCATGTCTCAGTGTCCCATGTCCTTTAAAGATGATTTGAGAATGAAGTTCTTTTTGGGTCAGGGGAGGGGGGTGCTTCTTCCTTTTTGTCTTTTTTTTTTTTTATAAGGATGTTATTTTCCTTTCCTTCTATCTTCCTCTCCTTTGCTGCTGCTTCTTTTGGAAATTACAGTGTTTTATTTTTAGCTGTTTTCTGCTGCACAGGAGAATGTAAGAGTTGCTTGCTGCTGGTTAATTATAGCCCTGGCATTCCTGAGGGCTTTGCTCATGTACAGGCCATTCATTGTGAGTTTTTATTAAGCTGCTCTATTTGTCCAGTTTGGAAACAGCAAATTCCTTTTGAAATGAAAACAACTGCTTTGTTTTTGGGTCGCCTGAGCCAAGGATTTGTAGGGGCTGGCCACAGGAGGTGGAAAAGTGGGAGCTGGTGACAGGGGGAGGCAAGGCATGGAGAGTGCTGGAATGCACCTCCGCGCTGCTCTGATTTCTCTGGCTTGCATTTACCTTTTCCTTGGCTAGGGCTATATATAAATATTTATATATATATTCATACGTATATATATATTTAATCAGAGGCATATCCCAGGCAAACCTGGAAGCTCAGGCTGGATGAAATGGCTTGGAGTGGAGCCTTTTGGTGTGGCTAACCGCGTACTGTGTGCTTGCTTCTCCTGTCCTGTGCTGCTGCGGGGACAAAAGGATGCCCGTGCGTCGAAGGGAACGCTGCTTTCCTTTGACTCTGGTTTGCGGCACCCGCTGTCTTGAGCAGAAGAGCTGTTGTCTGGCGTGTAAAGCAGCAGGAAGCCGTTTGTGAGAACGGCTGAGCTCAGTTCCGTCTCTGCTCCTGTCCTCTTGTGTGATCTTCGGGGAGAAACCAGAGCGCCAGCCCGGAGGTGCCTGGTGGTCCTGGTGGGCACTGGGCATCCTGAGCATCACTGCAAGTCAGCGCCTCGCTGGCTGGAGCTGAATGTCCCTTTGTCTGCTGGCCAGCAGGGCCGTGTAGGATGTGCCTGTACCCAAGGGAGGGTGGGAGGCATCCTGGCCTGGTGGGACAGCACCATAAGGTCTTCTGTCCAAGAGTGAGCTTCAGTGCTAATCCTCTCCCTATTGACAGCCATGTCAGAGCTCCACGCAGCTGGGGTGGGCGAAGGGGTGAGAACAGTAGCCAAAAGAAACAAATTTGAGTGGTAGCTGGCTAAGAAGGGAATTTAAACAAATAATCAGATGGTAGCAGGCAAGTGATTTTGTTTGTGTTTCTTCTTCTCGTTTTGTTTTTCCTTTTGAACTCTGGCGATTGTAAGAAGCTTTAGAAGAAAATAGAATTCAGTAATTAGGAGCGATTTTATAATGGATGTTGCATTTCCTTTCCATTCGCAGACAGCATCTGTTTGTCTTTTTGTTTGCAAAATGGGAAATAGGAAACCACGATTCTAGCACTAGGCAGAGCAGGAGCCCGCGCTGTGCAAGAACAGCAGGTCTAGCTAAAGCGAATGCATTCCTTTTGTCCTCTAGAAATTAATATAAATGAACTATCATCTGTTGACTGGTTTATATCACATCCTATGAATGTATGTAAATAAAACTGTACATAGGTGCATATCTATATAAAATATCTTTTAATAACATATCAAAATTTGTGTAAATTGGAAACAAAAATACCTATAAAGCCAGTGTACATAAGTTACAATTCTGTATATTTTCTTTTGTTCTTCGTAAAGATATATTTACTTTGACAATAAAATGAAAATGGAAATTTTAAATCCCTTCTTGAAATTATTGTTCATTAATTTCCTTTGTAGCCAGCTCTACAATCAGGACATTAGCACTTCAAATTCTGATTCACCTGGATGTAACTTTTCAGGTGCTAGGTAACAGGGAGAGGTGATGGAACAGATCTGAAGTTGCCATCAGAAGTTTTTCTCATCTCACAAAGTTCTTGGGAGGTGCGAGATGTTTCAGCTCTCCCTTCGCTGGAGCCCTCAAGCCTCACCTGGCAGCCGCACTGGGACCCAAATGCCTTCTGTGATTTCCGAGCACTATGGAATAGGTCTGCAGCTTCAGTAAAACTGTGGTTAATTAGAGCAAACAGGTTTTGAGGAAATTCAAGCTCTGATGGTTAGTGTGAAGGAGGAAGGGCTTCAGAGTCTGCCTGAGACTGTGATGGTGACTCACTGTGTGACCCAAGACAAAGGACTCAATTGCCATGTGCCACAGTTCCCTTTCTTGTAAAATGGGGATAATAATGCATCATGGTGATACTATGGGACTTCATTTACGTTTGTCTGATCCTTGGATGGAAGGAGCAAGCAATAAGGCCAGTAGTCAGAGGATTAGATTGTGAAAGAAAGGCTCAGCACAGCGGAGATCTTGGTGCCAAGGCTCTTCAGTTGGCTCTTCTCTTAATCCCATGTCTGAAAGAGTGACGTGAAGGATCTGTGGTACAAAGCATGCCTCAGGACTGAGGAGAAGACGCCCTGTCCTGCAACAGCCATTGCTTCCCATTCGTAACAACAGGGGCATGAACATGATGCTCTTGTGGTCTACAAGCCAGGACGTCTCTTGCACTGTGCTTTTGGTTGCTTGGCCTCCACAGGAAGAAGAAACCAGCAACGTTACTGGCGTTAAAACATCTTCTGAGTCCCCAGGGGAGCAATGCCACAGCGGGTCCAGGTCTTGTCCCAGCAAGAATCACTCTGCAACTAATGAGCACTTAGGGATTAAAGTATCTCCCTGATGAACAGCCGCCCAAAATGCCAGCTGATGAGCCAGGGATCTCCAGATCCCTGATTATTTTTCCTAGAGAATCCCTATGAGTCTGGCAAGAGGATGGTGGGATGTGGCACAGTAAGTTCTGTTCACTTGAAGGTTGTTGTTGCCTCCTGAGATGTAGCCTGAAGACAAGAGTCCTAAGGGCAGCCAAAGAGTTCTAGTCATATACATGCTTTAATTAGCAAGCCTGCACCAAGAAGATCTCCGATTCCCTTCTGTTCTCACCCTATTGACATCATGCATTAAACCAGCTGCTCTGTTTTAACCAGCGCCTCAGTCTCTTCCCCATCTCATCTGGAGTTCTGATATTGCTGTAACATTGGGCAATTCACCCTGCAAGACACTCGGGGCAGAAGCTGTTGTTTTTCTGCAAAAGGCAGTACTTAAAGCTGAAGTGGAGTAATGCAACGTACCTGCTGTCGGAGCACAGCAGCGCAGAAATCTAAGATCTAAGCTATGTTGTGGCCTGGAATATTTTCCATGAAACACTTATTCTTTCTTTTTTTTTTTTTTTTTTTTTTTTTTTTAAGTTTGGTTTTTGGTGTGGGTTTTGGGTGGGGTTTTTTGGTTAAATCCTTGGGGGAGGTTTAAT
>Ga0181612_126171_pt1 | contig 12064 bp, 7 predicted proteins | sample HoacroProtozoa21_FD_119630 | JGI IMG/M metagenome (GOLD analysis project Ga0181612, IMG submission 119630) | Hoatzin crop microbial communities from Cojedes, Venezuel. Combined Assembly of Gp0051906, Gp0051904, Gp0051908
CCCTTTTGGTGCCCCTTGACCGGGGTTTTCCTTTTGGGTTTTTACATCCCAGAAATTCTTGCCCAAGGCCCCCCGGGGCCAGCAAAAAAATCTTTTTTTTTTTTTTTTCTGTGCTCTCTCAAATGAAAATGTTCTATGAGTATATGCAAGCAAAGAGGGCATTGGAAGTCACTGAAAACGTGTTCCCGTCTTTGTGCCCTATTTACAAGAGAAAATGGTTAAAAAGAATCTTATCTTACTTGGGAAAAATAGCTGTACTTTCTCCAAGGTCAGCAAGTTGCAAAGAGATTTGCTGAGGGCTATATTCTCCTCTCTGATCCATTCTGCCAATTTCCACTTCGTGTTCGGCAATCTGTCCACACATTGGCCTCCTAAGGACATCAGCAAGAATTCCACAACCACAAGAGAAGAGCTGGGTCCTTCAAAAGTTAGTTACTCAAGTTAAAACTGCCTCAGGGAAACTTTGACTTATGCATTTGGTTCCTTTGACTTATGCATTCCATTCCTTTTGATAAAATTATACATATTGACAAGCTGCTATTTTGTCTGTCAGGACAGAAAAAGTGTAAACAAAAAGAACATAGGGTTGGAATGGATTGCTTGGATCACTGAGTCTAGGTCACCCTTTAACATAGACAAGCACACCCATACGGTGCCTTTTATAACTTTATCAAGTTCCATCTTTAAACTAGCTAAATTTGTTGTGTCCTAGTGGTCTTAATGAAACGCTGTTCCAGGTCTCATTTCTTTGGTGGCTGGAAACCTGATTTCCAGCCTAAAATTATTGTTGACTTGTTCGTAAGTAGTTGTTTCTTTGCCAGCTTTGTCCCTTTGTTTAAAAAGCTTTTAACCCTTCTGTCTGCTTATTCTCTTCTCTTCTCTGTAAATTTATTCCTTCACAGCCTTTTATGTAAAACTAATACAGTCCTGCTCTTCTTGTCTCTTCACACTTCAGAGTTTCCATTCCCCTTATTAGCTGTCGTGGCCTTCTTTCCATCTCTTCCAGTCTGAGAATTTTTAACTTGGGTGAGTATGAGTGACCAATGTGAGACATGTTGCTGAGTGTAGACATATGATGAAGCCTTGTCCTTCTTAAAATGTGTTAAAAGTCTTGCTGAATAATCCACTGCTTCCCAAACCCTTTAAGACACTTTTCTTCTATTGCTAACTTGGTGCTGTTGCTACCCCTTTGCCTTCCTCTGATCAGCACATATACATTCCTGATATCACATGCTTTGCACAGCTCTCCTTATTTGTGAAAATGAAGAACCACCCTCTGTAGGAGAAGACCAGGTCTTCTGTTTCCTACCAGCAAGGGCTCACATTTTCGCTAGCCTTCCTTTTATCGCTGATGTACCTATACAAGCTTTTCTTGTTGCCCTCGACATCTGTGGCCAGATTGACTTCTCTAAAGGCTTTAGCTTTCCTAACCTGATCCCCTGCTGCTCAGAGAATTTCTCTGTATTCCTCTGAGGGTTTGGAGCCCATGTTAACTTTTATTCTGATTCTATATACTGCATATATACACACATAAACACATAGTTCTAGGTGAACCGTGCTTTCTACAGATATCCCTTCTCAATGCTGTGCCTCAGTGGTTAAAAACTAGTGACCTAGAAGTTGTTTTATGCCCTGAAAAGCTTTTCAAGCCCTCCAGATTTTTTTTTTTTTGTGAACTAGCTCTTGTTTGCTACTGAACTGCTGACATGACAGCCCAGGGGGATTTCTCTTAAAGGCTTGGCTAGAAAATACAGAACCCAAGATAGTGATAAAAACGGCAGCTCTCCCACCTCACAGAGGGCAGAGAGGTGTTTCTATGAGCAGCTGTAGGTCAGGGTTCCAGTGTTTAACTTCTCACACCTCTCGTTAGAAATGCCAAGGATCTCAGCTCATGCTGGTTTTTGTTCCTTGGTAGAGTCTGAAGCCCAGACTAAGGCTGGGATCCATAAAGCCAAGCAGTGCTTGAGCAACCTACGGTGAAAGTGAGGCCTTGCCATGAGCAGCTTGCACTCTGCTTAACACTTTAAGGTATTTGCCAGCAGAAGTCCACTCATATGAAGGAATGGTAGAGCCATATCAGCAAACGAGGAGGCAGGAGCACTGTCTGAAACCTTTTCTTGTCTCTTCTCATGGCTCTTCCACCCAGTGGGGTTGAATACATGGGTATGAGAACTCCACAGCCATGGCTACGGGTCACACGGGAAGTGAAGAGGAATAGGAGGTGCTATTTACATGTCAAAATAACTGATGTGAACATTCCTCTGAGTACTTCAAAGGAACTTCTCATTATCTGTGTTATTAAATGCTTCTGTGTTGCTAAGAAGGAGGGCAGGTTAATTGGAAAAATTATGTTTAAACTTTATAAACAGTGCAAGCATGAAACCCATCATTTTAATAAATGTTATTGTGTCTTCTGGATCTAATAGATCTTAACTGACGCATGCTATCATTAAGTTTAATTTAAGAAACTATCCCTAGAGATGTTTTTTAAATCAATTGGAGACATGTTCTCAAACAACGTTAGAAATATTTGATTTACCTACATCCTCATCACTGAACCAGTTTCCTGAGTAAAGCAGCAGAGAGTATACCACTTTACCATCTCATCTTTCATGCTAAAATAAATGGAAAGCTTTTTTACCCAATATATTAAAATATCAAGTCATCCATCAGTGTAATTGTCACCTCTGAAGCAGCTGTTTAATAGTGCTGTGCAATGCTTCAAACAGGGACGTGTTAACTAGATCTGAATAAATTATTGCATGAAATTAACCCTTTTCTTTTTCTGAAAATGAATAAAAATGTTGGGTTTCTCTTGCATGCGTCTGCTTCATAAGGATTTAAAGAACAGTCTAGCCAGACTTTAGACTATTCTCTTTAACCATTCATTGAGTATTTATGAAATAGGATTGTCCATCTAAGCTGCAAGCACATGGCTCTGGTACGTATTCTGGCTGCTCAGATGATGAGCAGTGAGCACCAGAAACAATGAAGTTACCTGAGTGCGGTGAAACAGGTTTTGAGAAGAGCAATATGCTGAAAAATCTCAGGGGTCAGATGGTCAAGGCCAAAGATCTTAAGAAACAGTGTTTATGAGTTAATGCTTGCTCTTTGAAGTGACTTTTTATTGTGACTTAGGTATCTGAAGCCACTGAATAAGTCCAGCCACAGGCACAGAAGAAGTACCAGTGATTCCACCTTTGAAGGCAATGAGCTGTGTTATAGAGCAGCAGAGAGCCTGTAAGATAATGTGGGGAAGTCAGCTTAGAGAGGTGACCACAGGTTAAACACAGTTTGCTTATTTTTCAGTAATTCCCCTCTGAAGAAAACCGCAAATATGCTTAGTCACTTTTGTACACTTACAGTAAGCCTCTTCACACGTCTATAACCTCTCCAGCCAAGCTATAGATGTAGGCAAGAAATCAAATCCGTGATTTAACACAGTGGCTGACACAATTTAAAAGAGAACTTTTGACTCATAAATAGGACAGTTTGTGCTTTGAAACGTTTTTGATAGGCCATCATCTGTTAATGTCCCATTCAGGAGAATGCATCTACCTCTTGCCATGTGTTATTTTTATTTACGTGCATATGAAAAGAAGAAATGTTACAGGAACTTGCACTGCTTCATCTTCTCTCTTTCCTGCTGTCCTCTTTAATCCAAAACTAGAGAGACTTGTTCTTCAAGGTTGAGGTATGATGGTGCTAACAGTAATCTTCCAGTACAAAGTGTCTGATGGGATTTACCCCAGAGTGCAGAAAACTATTTCACCTGTCCAGAAATCAGGACTGAATGATTGGTGAGAAGGACATTCCAGCTCTGCCCTATCATGGAAACTGTCCATTCCTGTCTTCCATGATGTGCAGGTTCCAAAATTGTGCATTTGCCTTTTTTTTCCCCACCCTAGAAAGAGGATAGTCTTTGTGTGATGCAACTGCACGCAGAGCTGTGTGCAGTATATAGGACTGGCAACAGTATCAGAAATTTCGTCAGACCATCCTGATCACTATCTGTGATCTTTTTTTATCCACATTTGCAGAAAAAACAGCATTTACCTGTCTAAACTTCAATCCCAACATTACCTGCATAAGCAGAACATCTGTGTTATCTCTAATTCAATTTTCATATTTTTTTTTAGAAGGAAGAATGGGATGTTCTTTCGGTAATTTATAAAAAAAGGAAAAAAAAAATCTGCCTAATGCTTTAATTGCATGACTGAAAGTGTCCAGAAATGACAGTCATGTGTTAGTTAATAAGATAGGAAAGAAAAATATCTCAGCTGATATTTTGATCTAAAATTTATTCCCTGAGAATAGAAGGACATTGTTGTTCCCAGTGACACGTACATGTATTCTTAACTCCTGGACATGAAAAAAAAGAAAGATGAAGAAGTCAAAGTTGCTGTTCATATCAGTTCCTCTGAGCCATGAGCACTAGGGCAAAGTACCACATATGCAAGTGCTGTTATTTGTATAAACAGATGCAATGCGAAATCAGAGATCATTCTTCTTGAAAGAAGGCCTTGATGATGGCAGGCAGATTGCAATAACTTGAAGTTCAAGCATTCTTATGAGCCAGGCCTCGAAAAGCATGAGATTATTTTAACAAATATAAGCCTTAATAAAGGAATGCTTTCTGGGTTCATTTTATTTACCTTCTGATTTCTGAGCCTTTAGGATAGCCCATATAAGAATTCTGTTCTTAATCTTTTATCTGCAAATAAGAAAGTCAAACAATTTATTCTTATAAAATATGACAGAGCTTCCATGATGCCTTGGACAGGAAGATTTCGAAAGACACCAAATAGGTATAGCACAAAATCTGGAAGGGAACTAGAGCTGCTAAGACTGTTATCTAATTGCCATTTGAGGTTGTTCCCAGATTCTCATTTGTACCAGATACATATTAGGCGATGCTTAAATAGAAAGTGAAAAAAAAGTGAACACAAGCCTCAAATTCTTTGATAAGGAAATATTGTAGAAGAGCATCTGAATGCTCAGAATTAGAGAGTTTAGGGTGATCATTTCCAAAAGTTCAGGAGATCCATCCACAGCTTCCCCTGTAGCTGGTGAAATATGGATTTATACTGCTCTGAAAGTTGAAACTGACCTCTGTAAAATCAGAAACAAGGCATGCAGGTGTCCTAAATTAGTTGTCACTGTTGAAATTTTAGTCATGACAATAGACATACACAACTCTGTTGAATACAAGAAAAATAGCTCTAGCTGGTTTCAAACTCTAAAAAACATTCCCTCCATGAGTTTCTTTATTCAATATATGTAGTCAAGGAACAACTTGGAATGAAAATTTACAATCAGATTTTGAGATACTTACTCATGTTTAATGTATCTTTACATTGCTTATCCTATTAATGTAACTATTACTGGAGTAATAGTGCTGCTTCACTTACAAGTGGATAAAGTAATTCTGTCATTGCATAAAGGAAGGAATACCTTATTCTGGCCAGTTTTAGCATCTGTGCTGAAGTCTGTTTGATATTACTTTGTTTGCTCACTGTGACCTTGCTATGTGTGAAAATATCACCCATCTGAATTCAGCCTGAACCAAACTTCCGCCACATGCCATGCCCTGGAAACATGATGCACCATAACCCTCTGCATAATACATGGGCAAAAGCTGAGCTGGTTCAGTGGCAAGGATTGACATTTAAAACACAACAGAAATCAAACAAGTGGGCATAAGCCAAAAAATATACCAGTTCTTCAGCTTTGGTCTATTGTTTTTGTTGGTTTGATTTCTTTCGCAAAGATTTGAGTTCTCACTGTAGGACACTGCATGAATAGTTGGGCTGAGCCCTAGAGAGCTCAGTGTAAGCAGGGCAGGGAACAGCTGTCCAGGGTTGCTTCATCACCTGATTAAGGTAATTTTGACAAGCAGAGAAAGCAATTTTCATACGGGTTTATTTCCATTCCAGAAATGTCATTATGCCACAAGGGGGTAGGGGTGTTCTGTTTAAAACCTTGCAACGTATTCCTACAGAGCCAGCATTTCAATGAAAACAGCGTTGAGTATTACAGAAAGCAACACAGACTGAATCCGCACAGACATTTTCTATACCATCTGCACTTCAACTATTGCTTTCTTTATAATTAACATCTGTTCATAGATATCAATCTGAACAGCAAGGATAAAATTATTTAAGAACTGTCTATCTTCCAGCCTAGTGTGTTCCTGCGGATGGTTCTGGACGTGGGGAGTGGTTTACCCCCAGGAAAGAGGATTTGGTTACAAGGAGCACCTTTCATTAATCTAAACAGATTGCCAAAGGCTTGGCAGAACCAAAATGGGCACAACTGGATCTCATCAGAGAAAGTACCCCTTAAGCATACAGAAATTAAATAACATTGGTGGGGTTGGTGGTACGTGAGTGCTCACTACTTCATTGAAAAAACCCAACCAAGAAAATACAGACAGATAAAAGGCCATAGGTGATCCCTGAAGATGTATATTCCAGAGGACAATGCAAGCATGTTTTCCTGTTAAGTCACCTATTAAGAGGAAAGTTTAAATTAATGATTTAACATTTTATTTTGTTTCACTCCAGTATGAGCCTGCCAGAGACCTGGCAATTCTGTCCTAGAAGAGGATGGGGGACCTGCATATAGAGAGAATGCCTCTCCTAAGCTGCTTACTTTGTCCAGGAGTTACAACCACAGCCCACGAATTCAGTGCAAAATGGAAAATTGCAGCTGAGACACTGGGTAAATCTTTTAAAAATTCTCAGAATTGCTGCTTGTTGACATGTGTTATTGCAGGGTTAATAGGATCCACCTGCAGCCAGATTTCTTTTCCCGTTTCTCCTGGCAAACAGTTGAAAGCCTTCAGCCTTCTTCCAGGGAGACAGCGCGCAATACTTCTCCAGTCCTTTGCAGCCAGCAGTGTCGAAAGCATTTTGCTAGCCCTAATAGGTCACACACATCATAAGAATAGGATGAACTTGTCTTTTCACATATTTTTTATTAGAAATATAAATTCATCACCCTCCAAACTGTCTTACTCACTACACTTTCCATAGCCACTTCTTTGAGTCGTAAAGAAAAAGCAAATTTAATTTCTGACATGCTTAAGTTAAACAGTTGAGTTTTCTACTCTTCAAATATCCTTTGTTTCTACTTTACAAGAAGAAAAGGCAAAATGAAAATGTGCCATCAACACTAATGTGATCAGAGGCTTTTCCAGGTTTCTTTCCTTTCAATTTTACATGACCATTGAATTAAAAAAATTCTTCAGCCTTCAGAAGGAATGGCATATATTTCTCTTGTCCACAAGTCGTCCATAAACATGCGTAACCTCACCCGCCTCTGCCAGGAGACAGATTAATCTTGTCCTATTGCAATAAGCATAGACTGGGGCAAGTGAAGGCTGAGTGTCTTTCGCAGGGTTAGAAAAGGACATGTGCTCAGACCAGCCTGCTTTTGTTGCTAGTCTTTTATCTCTGCCTGAGCTGGCATCAGTGCTCCGAGCCACCCCCATTTCTTAGACCGCCCGTTATGCAGGGGTACCCACATGGCACAAGCTCACCAGGATGGGACAGATTGGTTTTCGTATTCTCGAAAACCTTATACCTTGCAATCCGTATCACCTAATCTGTATCACCTGCAGATCTTACAGCCTGCTTCCCCAGAAATTGTCCTAGAGGGAGTAGTGACATGGGAAGGATGGGACACCTACTACCTTTCATCTTTCTCCTGCTGGGCTATGGGAGAGTTTGGGCTACGGAATATGGACCTTTCACTGAAGAGATGCTTGGGAAATGGATTTGGTCCCAAGAAAATCCTTCTGCATGACACTGAAAGGGAATAAAGCAATATTAAGGCTTCATAAATAAATCGATCTTTAATAGAAATAATTTTGGAAGCTACCCTTTTTTAAATTTTTCTCAAATTGTAACAATTGAGTTTTCACAGAAAAAGAAACACATCCATTTCAAAGTGGAAGTTTTTGTATATTTATTTTGGAGAAAATAATTGGCTTTTTAAAGATATTCCTAACATTTATTTAATATACCAGATATAGAAATATTTGGTGTTCACCATTTTTTTTTCTTCTCCTTAAATCTGAAATCAAAGCGGAGAAATATCATATTTAGTGGAAGCTTCTTCTCTTGTGTGAGAAATTGGATTGCTTTGTCAATATTTCACTGCCCAGATGCAATGTCTGAACTAAGAAATTAAAACTGGTGGTAAACCTGAGTAAGAAGTATCAAAACCAGATAATACAAAGTGTTAAACAGAAACCTGTGAGGAGAAATTTTAATGGCATTTAAAAAAAAAAAAAGTTTGAAAGTGCCTCTTCAACAAAAGACAAAGGTTTTTTTTGCAAATTTTGATGACATTTGCTGGAGGGAAAATGTGAGTGAGAAGAATATAGCAGAGCATTATCCATTCTCCCCCCCAATAAAAACTGAATGATATCCAGACCCTTTGCTCAGAGTGAGCAAAGTTTTGTCCTACAAAGAAAATAAAAAGACAAAAAAAGACAGAAAAAAAAAAAAAAGAAAAAGAAAATAAGACCAACAACTTCCAGCTATGATCCAAGAGGAATTTCATATGGAGCTCACTAAGGAAAATCGGCGTCTCAAAGCTCCTTTAGTCCTGTAAGAGAGGGGGGTAAGAAGTGACAGCTCCAGGGGGGTGAGGGCAGTGAGGGAGCAGGATGGGTGCTCGGGAAGGCAGGTGCTGCAGTCAGTCTCCTCTCTGCCAGGAAACACGGGAAGAATGCATGACCAATTCGGTTTCAGAGCAGAATACTCTCTTTAATGGACAGAAAACACTAACCTTTTATTTTTTTCTCTTCCTCTCCCTCTCTTTCTTCTTTTTTTTTTTTTTCCATTTTTAACCCTTTGAAAGGACAAAACACAAAGCTCACTTCTCTGTTGCAACCTATTTTCACCCCGCCAATATCTTCCACATTACCTAGAATCCTGGACAAATGCACTGTTGTGTGAAAACAAAATAAACATCCTGAGAGGGTCGGATTATCTGAGAGAGATGAAATCAGGGTAAAACACACAAAATGCTCCCCTGTTATCTAAGCACCTGGCTTTTTTGCTTGCTGCAATACCGACAAGAATCGTACAGCTCTGACAAGCGCTGCTGGTATTTAACATTTTGACTACAGGGGATCTCAATTTAAGAGAATCTTCTGCAAAGAAGGGAAATTCTGAAGTGGCTCAACACTATGGGAAAAGCTGGCTTAAATAAGCAGATGTTGATATGACACTTAACTTAGGCTCTGCTGAAAGCAAGGGCCAAAGCTGCTTTGTGCAGGATCACATTCTGAAGTGGCTTAGATCAACTAAGTAATTCGGTTGTCGTCAATCACAGCCATCATCAGCCACATTTCTTCCAAAGGATTTTGTCTGTTTCAGTGTCTGTGCCTGTGAGTACATGTACTCTTTCCAAAAGATATACAGGTTAGAGCTTACTCGTAGATAACGAGGGAGATGCAACTCTGGTAAAAGCACAGCAACAACAGTACCCTACATGCACCCTTACACATGTACTGTGGGGAAGGACAACTGACCACACACCAGTAGAATACACACAGCCATGCACAAATTCAAGGATTTATTTCACAGCTTGACTGTTTGTTCCCAAATACATTTCAGGTTTAAGGGTTCTGAATACGCAACAGGGTATAATACCATTATACAAAGATTTCTTTTCCTGTCATAGACCTGGAGCTAACAGGGATGAAATGTGTGCTTTTCTCAGAAACTATCTCCCCGCTACATCCCACAGGCGCACACTGAAACTTACCCTCCCACCTCCAACTTGCTCAGAGTTTTCCAATAGCTGAAGTAAAGCAGTATTTAAAATAAAATATCTCTGAAAAAAAAGATTAATTTTACGACTCAGTAGTTTGAATTATAGCCTATGAAAAAAACAAGATATTTCAAACGCAGGACAGAAGTATGGCTTTACTTGGATTTATTTTTTGAAAGCTCTTGAGTCATATGTAGTCCTGTTTTTCAAGTTTTGGATGCTACGATGATAGGAAGGAAAAAAATGTATTTTCCTGTTTGTGTGTGCACGTGTGTCTGTGCACATGTTCTTGTCTAATATAAAATATACACTTTTGTTTTATGTATGTGTATATAGATATGTAGGCATATCTATATATGTATGCATAGTGTAATGTTCAATCTTTAAGATTTTTAGAAAATCTGTAGTTTATATCCATTCTTTAAAATAAACAGTTTTGATTTCCCATATTACAAAAAAAAAAGAAAGACTAATGAAATTAAGGGTTGTTTAAATCAGGGGCAATTAAAAAGCACACATTTCTTTTCCTAGGGTATGCAATTGTATTCAATGCTTGCCGCACAAGGCCTGCCTGTAGGAGAAATAATGTAATGGGTTTTGTGATTTGATACTAAAAGCATAACAAAATCCTACAGCTGTAGCCTCATTTTTCTCCACACTCAAACTGCTCACTTTTTTAAATTGCATATTTTGTACAGTTAAGAAAAAAATCAGATTCTTTGTCTAGGAGAACGAATTTCCAGCATAATAGGTAATTGCATATAATTACAGGAATTTTAGAAAGTGAAACAAAGAAACAAAAGAATAGTGATTGTGTTGTTGTTTTGTGATTGTGATTAAAATGACAGCTGATATCTTTCAACTTTTACGGTTTTTATCCTTTTGGTACAACAAAATGCATGTAACTTTTGCACATTTTGTGGAACAAAGCCCAATATGCAAAAGATCCAATTCTCACTGGCACCAGGGACAACATTTTTAAAGGTAATGAGGTGCCTAAAGATACAAATCAGAGATGTAATGGGACTTTCAAAAGTACCTCAGTTCCTAAAACTTCTGATTTTGGGTGCCTGAATATCTCAGAAAAAAAAATCTGTCCACAGCTTCCAAATAATTTTAGCTACATATAACCACTGTATATTCAATCCCCCTTTAGAAAACTGAATAGTGGAAAGATATGATCAAGCAAACACCTTCATAATTCATTGTTTCCCCCATGAGTTTAGCAATCATTTTAACAAAATCAAGGCAACCTCATCTAAGTCCTATAGAAAATGTTTACATCTCTTAAACTATTTGGCCTCATGTTGACACAGGGCTTTGACATTCAACCAGGCCTGCCGTGGCCAAATAAATGTCAATTTTTCAGTTAAATAGCAGGAACTGAAAGCATGTGTGCTACTGTGTCGCAGTCTCAGTACTTTTTGCCTCACATCTGCCACAAGTTGTGGTCACACACCGAAGCTCAGCTGGACACACGTATCTGACAAGCTGCCGCTCTGAGTCTAAGGAGGAAGGTGCACTCTTCCTGCTGCCCCGAGGTTTGGACATAGAACAGTTTTGGGTATCTTAGTGGGACACTATAAAGGGAAACTTAACAACTCAAAGGAGAATAAATGGAAAGACATGAGGCACCAACGTGGGCTCCATGGTGAAGGCTGCTTTGTTCAAGACTGAAAGAAATACGGGATGAATACATATGTGTCTTCCTCTGCATCCTCCACAACAAGCTTCAAAATAAAGTTAAGAGGGCAGACCCACTTGTTTTCCAGATGAAGAGAAAAACCCAAGCACCACCAAGCTCAAACATTTTGTCATGAGGTCACGAAACTTCCCACCATCTTTGGAAGAAAGTGAAAGCAATCCCAATGAGCGGAAGCTGGGAATTATTGAGGAAATGTTTTTCATTTTTATTATTATTGTAAAATACCAGTGACTCAAACTGGAGCTATTCCTGTGAAGATTATTTCCAACAAGCTGACCTCTCCCACTGCAATTTGTGAAACTCAAAAAATGTTCAAGATGTCCAGTTCTGAGGCTTATAAAATGGAAAAAAAAAAATTCTCCCATGTACTTGAAGTGACTATTCAGGCTTGGAGGTTAAGTTGATTCTAATTTTAATAAAAATCAGGATTAAAGAAAGAGACAAGGAAGGGAGGAAGGGAGGAATGGAGGAAGAAATGAAGGATGGAAGAATAAGAGAATGGAAGGACGGAAGGGAGGGAGGGAGGGAGGATGGAAGGATGGAAGGAAGAATGGAAAAAAGAAAGGAAGG
>Ga0181612_132419_pt1 | contig 12064 bp, 6 predicted proteins | sample HoacroProtozoa21_FD_119630 | JGI IMG/M metagenome (GOLD analysis project Ga0181612, IMG submission 119630) | Hoatzin crop microbial communities from Cojedes, Venezuel. Combined Assembly of Gp0051906, Gp0051904, Gp0051908
CCCTGGAAACATTCAAGGTCAGGTTGGACGGGCTCCAAGCAACCTGATCTAGATGAAGATGTCCCTGCTCACTGCAGGAGGGTTGGACTTGATGACCTTAAAAGTCCTTTCTAACCCAAATTATTCTATGATTCTGTAGATCACATTTGTTTGACTGCAAGATGAGGATGGTGTTTTGGATGCTCAGAGTGGCAGTGAGAGCTGCACCAGCAATAGATGCAGACACAGGGCTGCAAGTGGTACCAACTGAATGAGAAGAAAAACCTCAGGCCTTTGCAACTTTGGAACACTAAAGATGCTCTTTCATTTTTGTCCTGCAAGAGTGGCTATACTGTCCTCACTGTCTTGGCTGAATTTCAGCGTGGATAATTGCATTTCCATCTTCCTCAAATTCCCCCTGCCGTGCAGGTTAGATACAGTATTGGTGAGCACTACCTGGCTCAAAACACTGTGCAGGTGGTGCTCGGTTCAGCAGCTGCTGGTTTTCACCCAGACGTGACTGTATATCACTGGTGAATGCAATAGCCACTTTCTGTGGGTAAGCAGCCTCTAAAATCTTTCTGAGAATATGTAACTGTGTCTTGGCTCGTTGTCATTGCATTTTCCTGCAGTAATCTGTACTATTTCAGCAGTAGAGAATTTTTTGTTTGTACTCTGCTCTTAAAGTCCAAGGAAGAAAAGCATTTCTTTGCACCCTGATACGACACTTAGACCTGCCCAACCTATACATCCCAATCCGTAGTCAAGTCTCCCACACAAATTTTAGATGCTGTAGCTTTTCCTGGTGTTATGAACCTCATTGCTGTTGATATCCTGCATACGAAGAAAACTATTTTGCTAGCATAGCCATGAAACCGATGAGTACTGTGTGAGTTTGCAGACTTTACATAAATTCAGAAACCACAGGTATAATCTACTAGAGGGAGCACTTACATTGCTTTATAAAAAGGACCAAATGGCAGATTACTTTACACCTGGTGAGACCCTAGCAGGTGAAATTTTCTGTGTTTCTTGAAGTTTCTAGTTGATATTTTTACTATTAATGTTGAGAAATTATCCTCCAGGGAGGACACAGAGCTGCAGAAGATGAAGGCAGAGAGGTGTTCTGCATACTGAGTGCAGAGCAGTGAAAGATTTTGTCCTTCTACAGTAACTTAAAACATTTTAGCACAAAGTTTTCAGTTAAGGCAATTTAAACTTCTGAAACTAGACTGAGAGCCCTGGGAACAAAAAGGCGGTTTGTAGAGTAGATACCACAGTGAAAAGAAACTGCAAAGACCAAAACCAAAACCCTTCTAATACACAATCTTCTCACAGGAGCAGCTGAAAGACAAGGCCCCACAGAAGAGATGCTAACCACACTACTGAAAGCATTACCAGGAAGTACGATGTTAGGGCTATATAAGAGCTGAAGATATGAGGCAAAAAAACAGTGCGAATATCCCTTGCATCACACTGTGCCAGTCAACTTCTAGACATGACTTTTAGGAATGAGAGCTGAGGGACTAACCTCATCCTCAACTCTCTGCAAAAGTACAGCTCAGTGCTTTTTGTAATCCCTTATGTGGGCTCTCAACATCTCCCCCTTCAGAGCCAAGAAACGCTAAGAATTTTATCATTCAGTTAGCCTGCTTTTAAATGAGTAACCTTGGTAGGATATTGAGGGAGAGAAGGCTTTATTGATCATACATACAGGTATTCTACCTCTTTCTTAAGTTATTTCAAGTCAAGCCCTGAACCATGCAGCTAATGAAGCAAGTCTCGAAAGATCTCTCTTACGTGGATTTTCACCTGTAATATTCTTTTCCCAGAGGGGAAAGTAGTAGAATCTCTTTACGGACTATTTAGAAAAAAAAGTGTAGAAATATATTATGATTGAAATCTCTTCTGCTGCAATTTTTGAAATTGGTTGGAAGGTATGACAGAAATTGGTGGTCAAAGACAGACAAACAAACCCAAGTGCACACACAAACACAGAACATTGGGCAAAACAAGGCCAAAATGTCAACCCATTTTCCTTACATATAGTATAAACAAAAAAGGAAAAACTGAACATGCAGTAAACACTCTTAATTCAGCTTTGACAGCAGTGAAATCATTAAACCTCATCCACTCAGGAGTTTTTTGCACAAGCTGGAAGAGACATTTTGCCAGCTTTTAAATTGCAACAATATTTTCAGTGCTCTAGGAGACCTTTGCTTGTCTTTTGTGGTTTCTTATGTCCGACCCGTCACGTTTGCATACTACTTCCCTAGGACCTGAGACTCTATTGCAAAAAACACATCAAACAATGCATTCCTTATGGAATTTTTTGGTTTTGCTATTGCTAATTTTCCTTGGAGTTTATTCAATATTTATTTAAAAAAAAGGATATCTTTAGTTTCATTAGTCAGTGATACATATGTGCCACGTTATTGGCTTTTACAAGGACACATTGCAAGTTTTTTAACTCTTAGGAAGGATTGTTTGGCCTGGTATTAGTAAGGAAAAGCAAAAGCATCACAAAAACTGTTGAGAAATAGAGAGGGTTTTTTATCTGCAGTTGAGGTTCCTCCACGACTTTTCCCTTAACAGCGTGCATAAATCTGTCACTGACCCCGTGATAACTTGGATAGACAAATGGAGTACATAGGTCATATTGGAGGTCTCTTATGAACAAATTTAAGATGAAGTTGTTAGGAATGATATTTGTTTCTCATGGAGAGGATTGGTTTAACTTTCAATGACGAAACAAAGTTTGCATATTTCAGGATGATAAATTTTAGCCTAATACCACTCTATTGAGTTTGGTACATAGAGTAATGAGTGAAATTCAAAAGATACTTTAGGCCATTGAATCCAGCTTCTTGTGACTGCAAAGTCTTCACCTCAGAATGTCTTAGATCTGAAACTCTGTAGACAAGCATCATTTCACCTAACTTTATTCTTTTAAAATTTGGGCATCCATTCTAAAGTTGAGGGAGATTTCTCATCTCATTTGGACAAAGAATCTAAGAATGACTCTGCCAGGTCAGGCCAAGGTTTCAAGTAATTGAATACCCTAGCTTTGGCAATGCCTGTTAACAGATACGTTGAGAAGAACAGCAGGACAGGGCAAGTGCACAGTTGCTAGACTGTCCCTCTGGGTCAGGAAGCCACAGACAATGTCTCTGCACTTAGCAAATCTCAGTAGATTTTTCTTCTAGGATTTTGTTGATTTGCTTTTTTGCCATACAAATTTTTAGCATCCACAAGTTCAACTTACCTTCATGTTGTGCAAAGAGTTACCTCTTTGAGAGTGTTATAACTATATTACCAGTTAGTTTCTTTGATGACCTTAGTTCTCGTGTTGAAAGACAGAGTGTACAGATCTTCTCTAGAGATCTTCCCCTCATCATTCATGATTTTATAATTGTCTCCTCCATAAGGCTGGTGAGGTCGTATCGGTTTAAACATCTGTCATATAAAGCCACTCTACAGAGGTGTAGCTGTGATAGATTCCTTTTCAATGACACCTGGAACCCAAATTCTCTGAAAACTCTTTGAAAAGCCAAACCCAAATACTTGTAGGAGTATCGAGTTCATCAAGGAAAAAAACTACTAGCCTGAAGAATCTACAGTTTAGGGAAAAAGAAATCTGAACAAAGCCATAGCATCCAGCTCATACAGAAGTTTCAGTATCCAAAACTGTACAGAGAAGTATCTATTTCTCTCTTGGAGTTCCTTAAAAAGAAAAGGAAGTTCACAGAGCAATAGAAAAACAGTCACTGTAATCTGTAAATGTAGCTGGAACCTAAATTGTCATGGCCAGTTTAAAACTTGGTTGCCAGTTTCCAGGTAGCTCAAGACATCGTGGAGCATCTTCACAAGGAAATTGCCTCAAAGACCTTGGATTTTGTAGCTCCTGATAACCTCTGTAGTCAGAAAATCCAAACTGACCCTTGTTGTTGCTATCTGGATTAGTACAAAGTTACTGAGAGTTACATGAGCTTTAGCCACCGAAGACTGCTGGGAGGAGGGGGCGGGGTCAGGGGACGACAATGAACAGTTAAAAATATTCCTCTGTCATTTTATGACTCTCCCAAGGATTTAGGGTTTACATTTCAAAGAGTCCTCAGAGAACTAATAGAAGAATAGAATAGAATAGAATAGAATAGAATAGAATAGAATAGAATAGAATAGAATAGAATAGAATAGAATAGAATGGAACAAAATAGAAGAGAATAGATAAAATGAAATAAAATTAAAACATTTTCCTGGAAGCTTGCAATGTTGGTTCTTCTTTATATTATTCTTAAATTCCTTCTGAATACCCATACAAATACATGTAAAATCACTTTACACACATTCCTGATTGAAAAAAGTCTCAAAATTATCAATCTGTGTGATAAACCTTACCAGACTGCAACCCCCAAAACTCAGTTTAATGGATGCAATGAAGAGACCATCCTTGGTATTTGCCCATAAACACAGTGAAACAGATTCTACCACTCACACTTATTCCTCATTCGTCAGCCTTCTTCATTTCAGTAAAACTCATAACTTAGGTGTAATTGACCTTTGCCAATATAATAAGCACACTATCTTTTCAAAAGGTCTACAAGATAATAGCCATTGCACAGGGATGCCAAAACTTAGCACAAGACCTTGAAGAGAGTGAATATCGTTGACAACAATAAAATAATTTTCTCTGTCACATGCTAACTATCAGTAGCATAACAAACACCAAATTTTCTATCATTGTGGCAAAATCACGTCAGTGTGGGGGGTGGGGAGCAACTGGAAAGATGTAGTGACAGTACCCCGCGCAGACGCAATTCTTATTATTCAGAAAAAGATAGAAGAAAAAGTTGGGGGAAATGTATTTATAAAAATCTCTGGTGAATAATATATTAATTATCAAAAAGGGCTCAGCCAAACACTCAGACAATTTATATAGCACATCAGACAAAATATGCCAGCTATTCAAAAAACCAAGGCAGATGAGACTAGGCTTGTGCAGGTTGTCTCACTGACATGCAGCGTTCTAGACATGCAAGTGAACATGCTACTAGACAAGCAAGTGAACATATTACACAAGGACCTACGCAAACTACAAAACGATCAAAGACTGCTTCAATATCATAATGTAAAATTGTAATGGGAAGGCAGACAGGATGATAAAAAGAAGCAGATCTCTTTGAAATGTGAGTCGAGAAAAAAAAGTGACAGGCTCATAACATTTTCAGATGAGGATTTAAGATTATGGCACCTTCCGCAAGCAGAACATAGGAAGTGAACACCAAAACATGCAGCTGTTCAAACAACAAGATTAGCATAATTTTTACAAGCTATGTAACTCCACTATTAGAAAACTCAGCTAATTCCAGAAAGGAAGATATCCAAGGACAGAGGGATAGAAGGTCTAATTAAATGAAGAGGAATGCTGCTAAATAAAGTCCAGAGTGGGTTTCTGCCTTCAGTACAGAAACTGCAGCCTCCTATAAAATAACAGCACTGGGCTCCACTGATTTCCCAGCAGCAATTCCAAAAGCAAGAAGCTGCAAAAGCTCTTTCTCTTTTGGTGGTTTTGTGATGAGCAGCCATAAACTCAAGTTTAACTGAGAGTTTTGCAACTGCCAAACCAAGAGCTCCAGTACCACCAGCTTTTAAAAGCTGCCACTTGCAGCACTGGCTGCGGGAAGCCTAACACAAGATTAAGACTCCAGCTGCAGGAAACCATGTGTTTTTATTTGATGTTGAGTACAGATCTTCTCTTTACTCATTGCTGAAATACAGGTTGCAGGAAGAACCGTTTTGTCCTTCAACTGGAAAAGCACCTGAGTTCCAGTTAACTCCTGCCGGCGAGACTGGCTGACCGGCCATGCTGGGATGAAAAGAATAAAGGCAGAAGCTCTGTACAAATGGGCAAGAGACTGCCATGAACAGCCATGAAAAAGACAGGCCAAAACACTTCACAGTGTGATAAAGAAGAAAGAAAAAATAAATAAATAAAGACAAATAAGATAAAGGGACACAGCTAAGTTACACTGGAAAAAGCAAAGCCAAAGTCACTGTTCAACCATCCGTGGGCAAAATGTGCTTTTCATATGATGAGGAAAGGTATACATGGCTGCTCAAGTCTTGTAATTTCTCTGGTTTCAAAACAACACCAATATTCCTGCTAAAATCACCAGTAAAATAAGAGAAGAAATGGGTCAATTTCCCAGTTTTTGATGGATTCTTGGTTTGGCTACCTCTTACAGTACTGCTGTACTGTAAATCTCCATCTTGAGACATAACAGAAGACCAGGTAGCAGGTTCAAAATGCTTCTAGAAGTACCAGCTGATTTGGACCTACCAAGTTAAGACACTCCAATACATAAACACAATACTATAGAACTTCAACAGCAAAACAAAGTTGCAGGAGCATTGGTTACTTTTCAGGATGAAAAAATACGAATATCTCTTTCTCACCTTGCTGGTGAACACTGGCTCAAGTCCAAAGTAGCTACAACAAGAAATCAAAGCACCATAAAAGGAAATGTTTACAAGCACACGCACCGACTAAGCCAAAGTGGAAGAAGAAAAGAAGCAGTAGGTTTTCTCTCCGTGCCAGCTGGTAGGATGCATGCTGTAAGCCCAATGAAGGGGCAGGTTGCCTGGCCCAAAGGAGCTCTGGCATCCACAACCACGATTTGAGGCAGGGAGCAAAACTCCAAATAACTTTAAACAAGAAGATCAAATTCAGAAATTCATATAGTATCAGTAACTGAAAACTGGAGGCAAAATAAAAACCCAGTCAGATGTTTACTCAAAATTGAAATACCTTTTATTCCAGGGAGAACAGAAATTTGTTCCTGCTGTGTATTTGCTTTGTATGAAGGGTGGTGATTTGCACATGTGTGCGGGGAGGGGGAAGAAAGAAAAGGTGTTCAATTCTTTAAAAAACGTATTTATCAACAAATGCTTGGCTTGGTCCAATAGTCTTTTTGTTTACTTTTTATGACTTTAATACAGTCCTAATCAAAGCAGTTCCTACAGAAGAATGTTGCACTTATAAAGGATAAAACTTTCTTATTTACGTGTTGGTTTGGCAGGTCAAGGTGGAAGGCTTTCTGGAGGTTTGTGGGACCTTCATTTTCCCTCATTTTGAGCTTAAAAAAGACAAATGTTCATAATTCTTCATTTCTGTGGAGTCCTTAGAAATGTTTTTCTGCAGTTTAGTTAGTATTGTCAATGATTCCCTCACATGGCTCCACAAGCTACCCCCATACGAGGAACAGAAGAACAAGTTAAGAAAATGATAAGAGAAGCGCCCAGGGAAGGCAGTGCTGCACTGTACATTACAAAGATCAGAGGGAGCCCAGAAGCAGAACTAGAAAAAACAACTCTGTTCACAACATACATCACAGTGCAGAAATTCCCAGAAAACTCAAATACTATCATTGTCATTTTTGAAATCAAGAAAGCTGGGGGAAAAAATTGCAGAAGGGACCCAATAAAAGTACAAGCTAATGAGTCACTTCTATGGAATGATTTTATTGACACTTTTGACCTTAAACAACAGATACAGCAGATTTTTAAGTCCAGTCAATAGACTAGCAGTCCTTGAGTCCAAACCACCTCCATATCTTGTGAAGAAAGCTACTAAACAAGCATATTTTAATTCCTTCTTTGGAAGGAATTCACTGAAACAACCGATCAAATCAGAAGCTTTCAGCCTAAGCAAACAAAGAGAAATTGTGCTAGAAGAGTTTGGAGCAGGGTCTTCTTCCCAAAATATTTATCATGACTGAGTAGTAAGCATTAAGTGAGAGAAGTAGAAAGTGACAGGACACAACCCTGAAGTTTGTACACACACAACACTACATATCCCTCAGTTTCATTTGTTGTCACCTCTCGTTAACCTCAGTTAACAGAAGAAGTGATAGAACACATTTTCTTGGTATGTTTACTAGGTCTATGTAAGAGAGAACACTAAGAACAGAAACCGAGTGACTGGTTTCTTAGAAACAGAGACAAAATTCAGAAAAATGGCATTAGTGCTTTTAATAACCAACTGGAAGAAAACATGGAACAAATAAGTAATCTACCTGGCAACAGACAGAAATTTGAAATCTTCAGGATCATTTAGTGCACTAAATGACTTGGAAGACCATTCAGAAAAGGTGAAACACAGACATCCATGCTGAACCTGATCTTACTCTACAGAAATTACTGATCAATAAACTGAGATCCAGTTCATGGAGGCTTATTCAAATTATTTTAGTAACACTTATGACACTTCTCTGCAAAGCGTGCTGTGAGATGGTGCAAAACTTGCTCATCAGCATAACAAGCAGAAGGAGGAGGCCCCGCTAGTGCAAGCAGTGCTGATAAAATGAAGACAAGCCTTTGTGCTGATACTTGGCGTATCATTGTAAGTCATACAGTATCTTCTATTGTCTTTTAAACGTCAGCTATTGGAATATACAGTTCACATGAGAATATTTATTTTCTTGTCTTTTTCTTTGAAGTTATTTTTGCTGCTGCTTTGTAAGCAAGCACTTAGCCTCTGTGGTTCCAAAGAAAACTTGAAAGTAAAAATTGTTTTCAGGCATCCAGCTACCGGTCTGCCATCCAAACCCTGATACGTCGTAGATCATACAGTACTAGATCAGGGATCTCCATGGTTAAAATATCCATGGTCTACAGAAGGGATGATCAAGTCTATGCCTGTGTCATTTGGGAAGCGCACATCAACATAAATTTTGCTCTTTCCTGGATGGCTAGATTTGTGATGTTACTACCATCCAGAGAAGTTCAACTTCTACATGCTTACACATGATTTTCCCCTGATGCAGTCTCCTCCACTAATCTAAGTGTTGTGTGTGATTCCTTCTGCGTGCAAAAGCTACAGGGCAAACTGCGATCAATGTGTAATTTGACTTGATGCACTTTGAGTTTCCCAGTACTCCGAAACAGGCAAAATCACTTAGAGTAGCTGATTCAATTTGTCAGGCAGCACTGCGTGTAACATGTATCGGCCTTAATTCAGCTGTAGCAGAACAGGGTGCCTTGTCAGTCCATCAGCTCATTGGGATATTCACAGGAGCAGGGCAGGGTAGGATGTGAGCCATAAGCACTCCAAGTAAGAGTATTTATTTATGGAGGAACTCCTGTGCGTGCACAAATATTGACGTTTACAGTCACATAGCAATATATTTCATAGAGATAAATTCAGTGTCTGTAGATATTGAAAGAAAACTACACAGGACAGGCGCTTTCCCACACACATCACCAAAGCTCTCTGAAGGAACAAAGGAATTCTTCCTTTGGCTGTTTTACAACATGGTTTCCAGTTTTCCAGGCAATCACCTCTCAAGAGGTTTTGTGGGTTTCATTTGGGTTTTGGTTTTGTCTCGGTTCTTTTTTGCTCTCGTACTGCCTGACACCATCTGTCCCAGCACTGTGAGGTACATTTCTGAGAAGGGAAAGGAAGAAGGAGATGCAGGTTCCTCCATTTAATATTGATTTCAACAGTGATGTTTTTCATAGAAACCAGCAAAGGCAGAAGTTCCTATGCCATAGCAGACTGCTACTCTGCCATCAGATATTTATATGCAGTGTTTGAAATCTGCTAAACAATAGAAAATTATAATAGAACAAACAATTCATGTCTATTGTTTAATATACTAATGTCAGGAAATAATAAATTACACTAGTTGTATCTACATCTGAGCAATCAGTTCTGTAGTTTATGGTTTAAAAGTTCATTCAGGAAGTCTGCATATTGATATGATACCCTTAATTCCAAGATTTACCTGAAGGCTACGGTAATATTCATACAGGTAGGCAGATAGTGGGCCTATGCAAATGTAGACGCACATTTGTAATTTCCTTTCATAAATAATAGTTTATAAAATATACAAATGTGGTGTTTGAGTTACATCCCAGGATCATGCCTTATCTTATGTTTGAAACATGCTGGAACACCTTTGGCCTCTGTTGAAAATACAAAAAGATCTAAGCTGAGAAAAATGTGAGATATGCTACATTTATTTAAACCACATACTACACTGAAGAATCTTTTATGAAAGAAGCAGGGGTACTTACCTTTCCTAATACACTATTTCTTGAAATATCAGGATCCTAGAGAATTACCTTTAAGCCTCCAGATGGCAAGTGCTTTCCCTGATTGTCTCTTCTATTGTTTATCTGAGCTCAGAATCGGGCCCAAATAATTCAGACACAAGGCTTCAACCAGCACATTAACCCAAGAATTGCTGCATACAGTGTTTCACACTTAACCAGTAAAAAATCAAGCATCTGAAATACGGTCACACAAACAAATTGCTCCCTTCCCATTTTAACAAAAGGCTTCAAAAAGTCTTTACACTTTCGTGCAAATTGCCCGCCCTTTGTGCGCCAGCAACCTCGCTGGGCTGCTGATAGCCTACTCAGGGCACCTACAGTCAACAGGGTCTTGCTTTTCACTACCCTGATTAAGTAAGTAATGTTCATTTCCCAGGAATCCCCCATGGAGCAGCAGCGTTCCTACGTGCCCGGCCGTAACATCAGTAATGACTGGATTCTGAGAGAATTTGAAAATCTTCCTCAACACACTTATTTCTGTTTTTCAACCTACATTCAAAGTGATACTTTGGCATTGTTACGTGATTTTTGACAGGGTTACAGTAAATTCATCATGCTAAACTGAACCGTTTCTGGCAGATGTCTACTCTGCAACAATCAAGCTATGTGTACATTAAATTGTGACAACCACAGTGCTACTTCTAGTTGTAAAAATTACACATATAATACTTTATTAATGCTAACTGGGAGAACAATTACGCAGTATATTATTTATTTTTTCATTTGAAAAAGTTTCTTCAGTGTGTTATATGGAAGTAAAACTTATAAAATTTAGCCTTGAGTCAAAAGTTGTTATTGGTAAAAAGAAAATAAACAAGCGTTTGTGCTAATAAAAAAAGTTTCTTTTTCAACCCTTCAGATTTTTTTTCCTTTGTCACAATCAAATTATTTTTTCGATCATTTCTAGCTTTCTTCCTGAAGGCTACCCTTAAACAAAGGACTTAGGAAGTTATTTGGTGGGAAAAAAACCCTGAATCATTAAAGGGCAATACCGTAACTTCTCCAAAAGCAAACATTACAAAACAAGAGACAAAGTAGGATTTATTTTGAAAACGATTTAAACTACTCATATTTATGGAAGTCAAGCTTAAATCATGCAAAACAACTTGTTCGATGAGTAGTAGAACTAACTTTCATTCACTTGATTTCAGTCTCTCAGCTTGATTCCCTTGCATTTCATAAAACGTGAATTTCAGCTGTAGGCTCTTCCACAATTAAACCATTTTTAGTATGTCTCCCTTCTGTGGATTCTTTGACAGCTTATAAGAGCTGAACAAATTCTGCAAGTGCCGCCTCAGTGGGGTAAGAATAGGCTCAGCCTCGTTTGTTAGATTTTTTTTTAATTGCTCTAATTTTTCACTTGGTTTAAATGGGACCAAAAGGCGTAAAAGTTGTTAGTGGGAAATAAGAAAATGGACAAACCTGTATGCAAGCATATACATCACAGTGGATTATTAAGCCTTTTTCTCTCTGGAAACCAGGCTCAGAAAATTTGTTTCTGTCATTGAAGAAATCCCCATATGTATCAAAATATAGCCTAACAAACTATTTATGATTTCCACCAGGGTCAATTTTCATTTTATCATTTGACTACCTCAAGAACACCACAGAACAAAGGAAGTAGCCTGAGGGAAATAAATTAATAAATAAACCTAATGGTATAGTTTGCGAGTTAAATTTCTCCCGGATTAGAGGAATGCAACACTATTGCTGAATCAATGTAACACAGCACTGAATTAACCTCTAACTAAGGAGGAGGGAAGTGAAATATGCAGTAAAGTCTCTACACACGCCTGACCTTTCCACCTCCTCTGTAATTTCCTGCATTGCAACATGTGGAATGATAGCATTAAAAAAAAAAAAAAAAAAGCAGTATCCACTTTTTTTCCCCAGCCCATGGGAATTGGCCCTTTTAGCTTTTGTTTTTTCCTTTTTTAACTTTTTAAAAGAGTTTTTTAATGGTTTTGAG
>Ga0181612_167475_pt1 | contig 12064 bp, 8 predicted proteins | sample HoacroProtozoa21_FD_119630 | JGI IMG/M metagenome (GOLD analysis project Ga0181612, IMG submission 119630) | Hoatzin crop microbial communities from Cojedes, Venezuel. Combined Assembly of Gp0051906, Gp0051904, Gp0051908
GCAGCTAGTTTGTCAACTAGCTGAAGCTTAGTAAAAATAAAATTATGCAAGTTTTTACTGTAATTTGTAGCATATTAAACATTACATGTGTGTTGGCCAGAACTAGCAAGTCTTTGCCATGGAGCGTGGAGCGACCTTTAGACCTTTTTTTTGTTCTTTTTTTTAAAGCAGCCTGCACTTTTAAGTGCTTTTCAGGAGTCCTGGGCCACTTTTCTTCTGTAAAAGAGCATTTTCTGTTCTCTGTATATGCTTATCCTAATCTTAATAGTTTTTAGAAATGAAGTTGTGTTTGACTGTGACAAGTGACAAGCATTGTCAGCCCATCAGATTAAATAAACTGCTGTTGTAAGAACAGCTCTTGTTTTCTTCTGCTGTGGAGTACAAGTCATGTATTATTTCCAGAAAGTACTGTAAGAAAAACTTCCCTGAAGTAAAACTTACTGAGTAAATTGATAATTGATGATGGATTGACAATGCTTTGCTTGATTTGGGAATTTTGGTTGTATGAGTGTTGTTATTTCTGTGTCTTACCATAAATACTCTTTTCAGCATAGCGTACGGTAATAGTCTTTTTTTTAACTGAATCAGCATCAAGTGATCCTTTTCACTTAGTTGTAAGTGTCAGGAATACTGCCTTCTCTTGGGACAGAAAGTTGCTGAAGCCTTTATAATGTTGAAGTGCAGGAAAAAGGAACTGTAGCTGCAGATGTATGTTGCTGGGTTTTTTTAAACTTAGATTTTTACAATGTTTAACCTGCTTTCTGTTTTGTTTCCCAAATGCTACAGGAATCATGGGCAAGGAAGGAAGACAAGCTGTAAGAAACAGTGACTATGCAATAGCACGGTTTAAATTTCTCTCCAAGTTGCTTTTTGTTCATGGGCATTTTTACTATGTTAGAATAGCAACCCTTGTACAGTACTTTTTTTATAAGGTAAGTCTTCAAAGGATGCCAGTGAAGTTCACAGAAAAACGTGTAACTTTTTCCCACTAAGAGATTTATTTCAGCTCTAATATTTTTCTTGGGAACAACTTAAAAATCTCTGCTCAAACATGTTTTCTGGGCTTTTTTTTATATTTTACAATGAAATGCAGTAGTTTAACTGTGAAATTGGTTAGTGCTTTCACCTAGAAACAGGTTTTAAATACCATGATGAGTTTTCCTAGGCTGAGGGGCAGACGTGTTTGCTCTTTGAAAGCAGTGTTACTAGCTTGAAATTAAACACATTCAGTAGCAAGATGTAGAAGTATGACCTTTATTGTTTATCAATTTAATATGAACCAAATCCCTTCGTTTTTCTTAAAAGGAAAAAGGAGCACAGGAAGGAGTTGGGGGAGGGGAGGGCCCTCAGAAAGTGTGTGGGGAGGGAGCATGCTCCTTGTTGGCAGGCTCACCTTGGGAAAACTTGGCAGTCCCAGCCTTGACTTCAGACATTCTGAGGTGGAACGCTGCCAGGGAAGCAAGCACCAGAGCCTGAGTTGTCTCTGGGTACCTCTCAGGGAGCTGTGGGCAGGGTGAGCTTAAGCAGAATCCTAGAGGGAAGAGTGGGGGGACAGGCTGGGAGCTCGGTCCTGGCCTGGGGTGTTGGACATGCTGATAAAGTCTCTCTCTTTTTTTCTTTCTTTTCTTTTTTTTTTTTTTTTAACTTGATCATCAGTTTTGATTAGAAGTCAGAATCCATTATCTTACTTTAAATTGATTCTGGCATTGGCCACCAAGCCACTTTTTATCTTCTATTGTTTGCTTTCAGCTAAAGATAACAGCATGTTGTTAGGTTTTGGTTTGTGTTTTGTCTACTCCCATGGAATGGGAGAAATGTGGAAACTATTTTGCAAAGAAATTCTTGAAAAGAAACTGAGGGGAAAATGGATGGATTTCTCCTCCTTAAGTACTACTTGTACTCCCATAATGAGATGCGTTCATCAAGGACATTTGATTAAATTTATATTTTTCAGGTTTGTTGTCCCAAAGGACAAACAAAATATGCTCTCGAGCAAAGCATATTGTTCACTTTGCCAAGTAAAATGCTGAAATGCTTTATGCTCTCCCTGTGTGTTTTTACCAGCTTGTAAGAGTTAGCAATTTCTTTTAGGGTTGTGAGTTGTATACTGAAGACTAACTAGTTCCTTCACCCTTTTCTTTTTTTCAGAATGTGTGCTTTATTACACCACAATTTTTATATCAGTTCTTCTGTTTGTTTTCACAACAAGTAAGTGTTGGGTGCCATGCTAAAAGTGTATGAAACACTCAGGGTAAATAATTTGAAAAATGGGAAAGAGCTACACGGGAGCAGCATAGGTTTTACACTAAACAAATATCCAGGTTCATTTTCTATATTTGACAGCTTGATGTTACTAGATGGTTATATAAGTATAGCTTTTTTCTAATTAGTAAATACACATAATTAATGATTTGTTGCTGCTATTAGTGTGCTAATAAATTTTAATAAATATGAACAAGTTTTTTCTTTACAAGACTCAATATAATTTTTGTTTCTATTTTCAGACGCTCTATGACAGTGTATACCTGACTTTGTACAATATTTGTTTCACTTCCTTGCCTGTCCTCATATACAGTCTTTTTGAACAGCATGTGCATCCGCATGTACTACAGAGTAAACCTGTGCTCTATCGGTATGTATAGCTTGCCTATATGTGTCAGTGGCACATAATTTAGAGCAACAGTGGCATTGACAGAAGGCTGAACTTGCTGTTATGCATTCCTGCAGTATTTTTATATGTAATTTATGCAGTTTTTAGTAACTGTCTTGAGGCAGGAAGAACTGCAGCTACATGTTTTTCATCCCGAAAGTTAATTAACAGGACTATTTTAAGAAACGCAACTTTTTATGTCAGTCTTGCTAAGACTGGAAGAGAGTTGAGCCCTTGGTCAGCTTACATGATTGTCAGCCTTCTGCTCCGTTACTTGAAGGAGGTGAAAGTCACTCAGATACACAAAGGAAAAGCTAGGACACTGTGGTTAGGGGAATCGCCACAAAAATGCTTTACTAAGGTTGTAAGTGATTTCCTGTAGAAGTAGATGTCCTCCCAGTGGTAGCATGTTGCACTGCATACTGCTTTTTGGAGAAAAAAGGATATATTTTTGTAAATAAGAGATGTGTCTGAGATGATTCTCTTTCCTAACGTTTAAGCAGAACAAAGGGCAGGTATCAGGAGACCTGGCTTTTTCTTCCTCTTGCAATTCCACCTCCAGGGAGAAGAATTCTAGTTTGTGCTATTCTGAATTTGACACATTAGAGACCCTTGCCATTGGTGATCCGTGCATAAAGCAGTGGCAAATCATGAAAGCTCAGAATTCCTTTTTACCCGTGATTTATGTATTTTTTTCATATGTCAGCATTTGTTAAGTGTATCTTCGTGCAGTTGACAGTTACGTTTGTTCAAAGCAGTAGCAGTCATGCAGTGTGAATGGCTGATTGATTATATAAAGGCAATATGAAATCCAAAATCTGTTTTATTTCCGCAGAGACATCAGTAAAAATGCCCATCTGGGGTTTAAACCATTTCTTTACTGGACCATCTTGGGCTTCTTTCATGCATTTGTTTTCTTCTATGGCTCATATCTTCTAATGGGAGAAGACACTTCGCTGCTGGGAAATGGCCAGGTACAATATCATAAGAATTATTCTACCACTGTATTTTTGGTGATAATATTTTTTTGAAAAATGCTCTTGTGTCAGAGAAATCTAAGTGGTTTTTATTTGTGTTTTTTGTTGGTTTTTTTTACTTTTGTGACCTACGTGATTAGCAAAGATGCTTGCTAATATTTATGTGTGCTCTCAAGAGTAGTATTTCTTAGTGTGGAAACTGTAAGACGTTTTCAGAAAGCATATGTCCATGAAGAAGATATCTTTCAAGCTAATAAATGTATTATGGTTGTCATAAACTTTGTTTTCTTTTATATTCTGTTTTTGTCAGTCATGTGTCAGAACTTCAGTAAGCGAGAGTTTAAATTCATTCATTCAAAACTCATTTTGAGTTGGACTTAGTTGCAGTGTCAAACAATGGCTTCTTTTTAGCATCTGGTATAAAATTAGGCTTAAATCTGATAGCTGCCAAAAGTCTTAAAACTTCTTCTGAAAATGTATTATTTTAATTACTCAATTTAAAAAAAAAATAAGTGGTGCAAGCTGCTTTTAAATTATACTTTTTATTCAATAAATGTTTTTAAGACAATGAGTTCATGAAATCATCACATACTTATTTGACTCTTTCTGTTTTAAAGATGTCAAAGTTAACAGTAAAAATCATATACAAAAATCTCTAAGGCTTGGATGAAACCATTACAAGTCCGTTTCCTTGTTTTCCCTGGTTCTGAGTTAGTTAACCCAATGTGGAACAATTAGATACTGATTTTTCTTTCATAAAACTGTTAAGGGTAGGGATACAAAGATTGCATATGCTTCTCTTATGATGCCATTCTTATTACTGACATGAAGCGCTTGCTGATTCTCGTGTAGTGCTTGGTAGAGTTGCAAGTTGTGGCACAAGGTCCAAAATGGCATCGTGCTGTATTCACAGTGATCGCCTGGCGATAGGGAGTGGGCATGAGCTAAAAAAATGCTTTCTGTGTAGTGATGTACAGACAATGGCCAGAATTGTCTTGAGTGGCTGAAATTGGAGAGCCTGTGAACTGGTTGGTAGCATCCCTGCAGAGAAAGGAGCAATAAAGGAGGAACGGCGCAGTTAGCTGGAGTACCTGTTTCATCATGAGATCTTTCATAAGGACGTTAAACTAGTTGTGCTTCAGACAGAAGTGTCTCTTACAAGCGAGGTGTGAGTGTTGTCCTCTGTCATTTGTTACAAGCTGTGTGACTTTGGAGTTCTTGTAACTGGTACAAGACCTCCAGTGCTCTTCTGATGAAGTAATTTGACACTATGAATCAGTGTGTTTCTGTGCACCTTAGTTGTCAAAGCCCCTCACTTCAAAAGTGCCTAGTAAATGTCCACAAGGCAGGAATGGGCTTTTTTTCTATTAAATTTAGTAACAAATGTTAAGTTTAGAGTATGTTCTGTAAATCTAGACCAGTATCTTAATGTAGACTTTATGGAGAAGACTCTCTTAATGGTTTCTCGTATAAATGAGCCTCAAGATTTTTAAAATAAACTTAGTGAATGAGCATACTGGAAATAAAGCTTTCAGGTGCCCTTTGGCTTCTCATGTTTTCTGTGATGTGACTTAAAAAAGCCCCAAAATCTTAGAATTTATTTGGAGTTACTCTCTACCTTCTCTGTGTTTGCTGAAAGATGGTTGTTAGAACTGGTAGAAACGTGTGTCGCAGTAAAATATCTGCAGTGCATAAAGTACGTTGAAAACTTAATGTGAGCCTAAAAAAGCCAAAGTTCAGGGCCAGAAAAACTCAGGTACTGCTGAAGTGCTTTCTTCTGACGGCCTGCAAGAAGTGATCGCTTTGTGAGAGTGTGTGATGCAGGGCAGTGTCAGGGCAAGGCCTCACATTTCCGTTGTGAGTTCTCAGTTTGGAGCAAAGCAGAGTATAAGAGATTGTAAATAATGTGTTAATGCTAGTGGTTTGTTAGGCTGACCTCAAGACATTGTACAACAACTTGATCTTTTAGTTCTTTTTTCTTCCCCCTTTTTCATGCTGTGCATGTCGTCAGATATTGAAGCCTAACAGGCAAATGGTAAGAGTTCAGAAGAGGAGGAGATACAAAATATTGTATCTGTTACTTCACAGGATTAAATGATGCAGCATCCACAGTGTAAATGTGTTCAAAAATAAAATGGTGGCAAGAACCTGTTCCGTGTTTTGCATTCTAACTCTGTGACCATCGAGAGCGGTGTTAGCAAAGACACTTTCTTTCACAGGTCACTCAGGAGCTGTAGTAGGATTTTACTTCAGGATTATTGTCGCAGCAGTTAACAACAAGCACGCTGCTTGTTAAATGTTACTATCGGTGTAAGAAGTAAATAGAAGGCCTCAGAAAATGTGTTATAACCAAGATCTTTTAAAATTATCGGTTAATCCAGACTCATGGCTGCCTCGATTTTGTACCTTGTGTAAAGATGAGAAAAGCAGTTGTGAGATCTGCCATCAGGCTGTTGGGGTTGTTTGTTTTTTTTGTCAGAGCTCTGTAACAAGGACTACAACTGTGCGAATCCCAGTTTCATGCCTCTGTGCTGTACTAACAAATCAACTCCAGGATGACTTTTGATTGCCTGTCTGCATGTGGTACCTTTTTCCTTGCTTGCTTAGTCTGCTACCGTTAAATACAGAGCGAAGGGTTTGGTCATTGTTCAGTACGTCAGTGGCAAAAACAGCTGTGAAACAGCAATGTCTTCGGTCTCAGCACCCAGACTGCTTGCAAGAGCCAAGCAGTTGGACCTGTTGGAGAATGGCAGCGTATGTCTGAGTAGCATGTGTGTAGATAGATCACAAACTCAGCCTCCTCGCTTGGTTGTCAGAGCTGAGATTTTATTGCTGTAGAACTTGTTCAGAGTTTTGATAGTTTCATTTACATGGGCAAGAGACTACAAAAGTGACAGATACACCATTTTAGAATTGAAACTTAATTTTGTGCGTATTAGCCTTGAAACAAAGTGTCTTTTCCTTAGATTTTTCTGTGAAAAAAAAAAAATGACACCATTATTTTTGAATTGTAAAATTGCGCTTGGGGTAAAGAGTGAACTTTCAGGTGATGCTGCATGTTGAAAATGATCTAGAAATGTTTAAACTCAGTGTTTTGCACTTACGTTGAAGTGAAACCTTCCACCCAATATTTGCTTTCTATTGGGTGCTTATACTTAGTTGAGTAAATCGAGATCTTCATTTTCGTATCATTTCATGTTACTGTTTTGTACTTTCCTCATGTTTCGTGTAGCCTTTGTAGTGATTTGTTTTGAACCAAGAACAAAGATAACTTCTGGGTGGTGAATTTTGCTCTTATCATAAGCTGTATTTTTTTCTCGTAGTTTGTGTTGTATCCCTCTTGCTTTTTCACGATGATTAGTTGTCACAAGCTTATGTCCATAGACGTGTTTCATTCGTGTAGCTGACTTGAGAAGAATCTAACTTACTGTGAATGTTCTTAACTAATATTTTTCTTCTGTGATTTTTGCCTTGCCATTTTCTTAGATGTTTGGAAACTGGACTTTTGGTACTTTGGTCTTCACCGTTATGGTTATAACTGTTACGATGAAGGTATGATACTATACTAATTACTCTCTGTGTTTGGGTATATAGGCAAATATGTAATAGAGTGATAATTTAAAATTGATTGTAAAGTTATACAGAAGTAATTTATTCTTGAGGATTCCAGATAAGTGATTTTTATGTTTGTTTTCCATGGTGATTAAAATTTTTTTTATATACTACTTTTGCATGTTAGAACAATATATAGTGTTTGAGCTGGAAGTTCATAAGTACATTCAGACCGATAGTTATGAACTTCTGTGAAGCAGAGGGAAAAAGGAAATTCATTGAAGTTATGTTTGTTTTAGATGGCACTAGAAACTCACTTCTGGACATGGATAAACCATTTTGTTACTTGGGGATCCATTGTATTTTATTTCATATTCTCCTTGTTTTATGGGGGAATTATCTGGTGAGTGATGCTTTTTTTTTCTTCCCCTCTGTCCCCCCCCCGCCCCCCCATAGCACATATGATAGATGAAGTTATGAGAAAACACTGAAGGATTATGTTCTGCCATCTTGCTCTGAATTTTGTGACAGGTGTCGGAAAGTAAATTTTTAAACCTAGAGTGGCCACTCACTTTTGGCGATTCTTTTAGACATTTGAGCAATGCTGCTAAGCTGTCCTGTGCTCGAGGACAGGCATTACTTGTATCTGACAGCCTGTGACTATAAAGGCATTTTTGTTTTTAAAAAGTAGATAGATTCCCAAAGGTGCTCTGTCAAAGGTAAATGTTTGCAACAGAAGACGCTGGGGTTTGAATCAGTAAAGTGATGTATTTTTACTTGTATTTTGGGGTAGAAGTAGGGTGTTGATTGGTTTCCTGCAACACAATTTAAAACTAAACCAGAATGGTACCCTCCTTCTCTAGAGTTTCTTTGCAGGTCAGGTCCAACAGATTGCTAGATGTCTGCATGGCCACCATGCAGTTGTAACTCTGCATTCTGAGAGACTTGTTACTAGGTGTAAAGTAAGGTACATTTTAGCCTGCCTGTGCTGTACTTTTGTTTCTAGAAGTTCCTTTTGGTAATTGCCACTTCTTTTAACTTTTCAGGCCATTTTTACATACCCAGGACATGTACTTTGTATTTGTTCAACTGTTGTCAAGTGGTTCTGCTTGGTTTGCCATAATCCTCATAGTAGTTGCTTGTTTGTTTATTGATGTTGTGAAGAAAGTGCTGTACCGACATCTACAGCCAACAAGTACTGAAAAAGCTCAGGTAACGTTATGCTTTTGTATCCAACTTGATCAACAGTTAAAAGAACACGTTTGTTAAAATCAGTCTTGTAAACTAATTGCATTCCTGTGATATTTAATTTTCCTCTTACATTGCTGTCATGTTTAATGCACAGACGTGTTCTCATCTTAAAAGATAATTGTTAATTTAAAATTGCAAAAATGAGGACACTATTTTACAAGGAAATAACATTTATGTTTAAATGATATTAACAGCAGTAGGATTATTTATAAAAGAGTCACTCAGTCTTTTGCATCTCAGCTTGCAACTGTATGAAAGGGTCACATTTTTGTACTGCTTTAAAGATGGTAACTTCTTTTTGTCTAGGTATTAGAAGTTCTCTCTTCAACTGTAATTGACACTGAGTAGTTCTTAAAATGTGATTAAAAAAAATTTTAAAAATGACCTTAGTGTGAGTTATTTTAGTTAGTATTTCTTGGTCATATCATATGCCATGTATTTGATTGTTGATTATGTAATTAAAGATAATTACCTGTGTGGCATTTTCATAAATTCATAGAAGAGGTCTAAAGATATGCTGTGATAATAGAATCTCCCTTTTGCCTGACACAGGCTACAAAAACTCCTTGACATCATTCTGTTGAAATTAGGCTGTCTTTTAGGTAAAAACCTCTTCTGTGTTTGAGTGTTTTCTTTTTAATGACAATCATGGTGAAGTCATCCTGGCCCATTGTTCTAATAGTTACTGCCTCTGGTTTCAGTTTTCAGCGTTTGTATCTTTTTATAATTTTTCTGCTAAACTGAAAAGCCTTCTGTTAACAGTTTTTTGGTTTATTCACGGTTAGGTTTGCGATCAAGTTAATTTTGTCGCTGAGAAGTAGACTTGACTTGCATATTTTGTCAAAAGGGTTATTTTCCAGTCTTTGAATCTTTCTTGTGTTTCTCCTGTAAACTTCACCATTCCTCAACCTCATCTTGAATTTTGGTTTTCACCAGTGGGCTCAGTATTCCAGCACAGTGTATATCAGTGCCAAGTATGGCAATAATGAATCCCCCAGCGGTGTTCAGTTTACAACATAATACACATCAATAAACTGATATCTTCTGCATTTTTTCTCATCTGCAAGTGATTATGTTGGTTTCTTCCAAGTCATTGATGAAAGGTCAGATAGCATAGGGCCAAAAAAAACGTGAAAGAGAATGAAGAATCCAGTTGACAAAGATATCCCATATACAGTCATGTTCTGAAACCTCTTAGCAGTTTTTAGTCCCTTTGTGTGCCATATTGGTTTTTTGGTGTCCTAGTTGCTTAATCCAAATTACACTGAGCTATGTGCCATACGGAACTCCTAACTGCATTACATCAATGCTTTCACCTTTGGTATCTAACCTTGTAATTACTTTGAAGTAAGTGCAGGTTGATTTACTTAAATTATATTACCTTTCTAATTCATGTGTTAAAAATCCACGTGAGATGTTCTCTTGATTTGCCTAGGATCAACATCATGCCAACAAACCTATTGCTAGCCAAAATATCCCATTAGTTCCTTTTCAAAAACAGAATATTAGCTGCTTTTTTCTGTCTTGGATTTTAGTAGTTAAAAACCAAGGTAAATAACCACTGGCTTTCAGAAAACTGTTCAGCTAGACCTGGTAAGACTCTTGATTGCACGTTATTGCACTTTTTGGATTAAAGAGTCTTGATTTAGGAAAAATTCTATAGGTAATGCTTCTTTTCTCTTTTTTTTTTTTTTTCTTAAAAGTTTAGTGGCAGCGTTTATCAAACACTTCCCTTTCCTTCCTTGCTGTACCTCAGCTGTTTCTGTTTGGCAGTGTATTGGTACAGTTGTTGAGGTTTCTCATGTTCCTGAAGTGCTTGAATTAAAAGCCAAAAAGCCCACATCATTTTTTCCATAGCTTGATCCATATACTTCTTGTTGTATTCTCTTGCTTTCTGAATCAGTTCTAAAGAATTTCCGGATTCAGTTTGCTTCCACTACAGTTATGTCATCAAGGACACAGTCAAACTTCTTAAGAAAGAATCTTGATGAATGTCTTAACACCTTCCCTGTGGCTGTAGCTTGATTCATAGCCATGGGGGTTTTCCTTTGTGCTACTCTTGGTCATCTGGGTTTTTTTCCTTATTCCCATTCTACTTTGCCATTTGACAGTGCCAGCATTAGGGTCGATGTTTACCAACATACTGTCTTTTTCTGAAAGCGTGGTTCCCAATATCCTAGAGTCGAGGTATCTAAAATCTGATTTGACCAGAAATGCTTCAGCAGCCATTCAAAGGTTTCTCTGTGTGTGTCTGATAGTGGAATCATAGTTAAAAACGTATTTGCGAAAAGAAGGCACCTGTTTGTTCCTTTCTTGAGGTTTAATCTGTTGAGATTTTCCCACTCTTCCTTTTAATGGGACAATCGGCCCCACTGATTTCATCGGCTGTTCTTGTAGTGTGGAAGTAGACATAAGTGAAGATGAACAGACGACCAGTTTCACACATTTATTGTCAAGAAATGACAGAGTTCTTCTTCCATTATTATATTTCATCAGATTTGTTTAAAATTTCTATCAGATCTCTTTTTTCCAGTTTCAAAGCAGAGGAAGGGACTTTCAGATAGAATGAGTTTGGAGAATGCCTTTATCCTAAACACTAAGGAATTTTCCATGGAAGTAGTTGAAAGAGTGAATATGGAACTTACAATTGCCCTTTTAAATGTGATTTTCATAGTGTAGGTGCACCTTCTATAGAACTGAATATTTCAATTACTCATTTTTAATTGTAGGACTAAATTAGTGTATTTGCATATGGGGGGAAGAAAAAGTTTAGCTTACAGCTTGTAAGTTTTTATCAAGGCAAGATAAATTGTTATATTAAGTAGTCACTGATTTTTAAATCACAGCTATTTAAGTTATTTGTTTCTGTCTGCCATCATTTAAATTCTAAAGTATTCCCAGCAGGGGTGAGCAAAACACAGGTTCCTCAACAAAGAATGCTTGCCTCTATTGTTTGAATTTTTCAGAAACTAAGAGCACACCAGTTGTGTGAGTTACCCAACTTAGTGCTCTTAATTCACTGTATCTGTAGACATCTGCCTTACTCTACTAAGTATATAAGGAACTTGATTTTGTATCTTTTATTTAGCATAAGGTCGTAGAGTCAATTTAATATAAGGTCATAGCGTCAACAGTCAATCTGTCTCTCATCAGTTACATGGTACAGGTAGCGAAGTGACTCATAAGAGAGCAAAGAAATTTAACTGGTATGAGAGAGAAACACTTGAGAAATTCTGCTAATGATAAACTTTTAAATGTAAATATTGTTCTGTCACAACTTAAATCTGTCTGTTCCATTTTGGGAAGTCAGTATATTAAAAATTTGACAGGCAAGCATGAGTTGACTTTTATAGAGGGAAGAATTTGGTGAACTTTGCCTTCCTTAACGCACTTAACAGTGCAAGTGTGTAAATTTTTTTTTTTTTCTTCTGTGTTCCAAATTTTTTTGCTGGCCTGAAAGAAAATCCATCTTACTATGTTTGACTTGGGTCTGTTGCCCTGAAGTAGCTTCTGGGTAATTTCTGACTATAGGTCTGTTGCAGAATCATATAGGAAGAAGTGGACATTAAGGTAAATCTGAATCAAACTATGAATCGTTAGGTAAATATAAGTCACAGCAATACTGAGGGGAGAA
>Ga0181612_176705_pt1 | contig 12064 bp, 8 predicted proteins | sample HoacroProtozoa21_FD_119630 | JGI IMG/M metagenome (GOLD analysis project Ga0181612, IMG submission 119630) | Hoatzin crop microbial communities from Cojedes, Venezuel. Combined Assembly of Gp0051906, Gp0051904, Gp0051908
CAGGTTGGAGGGGGCTTGGAGCAACCTGGTCTGGTGGAAGGTGTCCCTTCCCATGGCAGGGGGGTTGGAACTAGATGGTCTGTAAGGTCCTTCCCAACCCAAACCATTCTATGATTCTATGATTTTTTCCACTCTGTTCTTACATGCTAGTGACATTGCTGACATTTCCTCACAGCTCACTCAAGCACCCACATCTACATTTGTTGTGGGAAAAAAAAAAGGAATGCTTGGAAACGTGAAGAATCCATGACCAAATCAAGCCCTCTCCACCTTCTGTAGTGCAGTTTCACTACCCAGTAAAATGTAGAATTAAAGTGAAAGGAAATGGAGTACGACATCAGAACGAGGCCAAATCCTTAATTTGTTTTTTTGTAAGGCTGAACTCAAGGAAGTCAACTGGATCCTTGCCTGAATAAGTACTGAGCAGAACTTCAGGAAAGGATTGAAGACTGGGTCTTTGATGACTAGGTCAACGCCTTCCATATAATCCCAAGTGCTCAAAGGAGCACAGAGAAAAAAAGAAAAATCTACCCCTTAGCACTTCCCATTGCCAGCTCAAGCAGGAGGACTTCAGTACTTCTCATAGAATCAGGATTCTACAACAGAATTAACAGAACTCCACTAAAATAGGAAGAAGACTGAGGCTGGGCAGTTGCAGCCAGGTGTCTGAGAAAGTTAAAATAAAACCATTTACTGTTTTGGTGGATTCCCCTCTCTTCAAGACCACTGTGAAGCACAAGGATGTATGCATACATCTCCTCTACAATGCTGAGCATACCACAGGGTTCCAAATCAGACTGTAGACATATTCTGCAAAGCAATTGCCCAAGGATGTAATACAAATGCCTATACCACCTACTTCAATTCTTTGTCTGATTCCGTGAAGTCTAAGACTGGCTTTGCAAAGCTTTCATTGAAACTATTGTACACCATGAAAACGATGTGATTACAATAAAACAGATAACTGCTTTTACCTGGAGGTGTGGCACCTGTACAAAACAGACTGGTTCTATGAACACACAATATCATGCCGAAAGTTCCCTCCAAAGAAGCCATCAAGAAAAGAATGATAATGCTCAAAAAAGTAACCTATAAGTGATCCTGCTCAGTCTCTATGGAACATTTTCCTTGGATCCAAATGTTATGGCTAAATTTTGTATTGAGTCATCACCCAGACAGTCTTATTGACTCCAATGGAATTGTACCAATCCCAATCAACCCTAGTCGCCCCACATCCTTCCCTTGACTCCTAATTCCTTCCCTTCCAGTCTTTTTCTTCCCACCTCATCAAGCATGCCTTTAGCTAATTCAATGGCAGGAGTACAAATGCAACACTGCAGAACTGACCAGTTTTATGTATTCATATTCCATAGGAGCCAGAGAGAGTCAGTAATCCTGGAATCATCTGATTAGACGGCATATAAAGCCAAATTTAATTCCATTGTTTTGCTGCCTGCAGCAGTAGTTGGGAAAGGAAAGCTATTAGTAATCCCCTTCTGTGTTGCTCTCACGGTAAATAAGTGTTTTTAGTGGATTACCCGAGGATGTAGATTTCATATTTTAAAACTTCCTTATTGCTGTATAAACTATGAATGTAAATTAAGCCATAAGAGGTAGCGGATATATAACCAAGAGTGTTCAGGGTGTAAGTTCTGCTTCAAAGGGCTTGATTAAAGACTCAGATTATAGCATCAGTGAGCAGATTTATATTTATACTGTCAGGTTGATCTGAAACAAACAAGATCTTTCTAAACATGAGAGCAATTTAAGCAGATTAAATCAGCTTTGTACAAATATGCAAACAGTTCCGCTTCACCCCATTTTCTCCCATGCACATCACTTGTTAGCATGACTTATTTATTATATTAAATGTAGGAAAAAATATTCAGTTGCTTAGGATTAAACTCATAAGGAACAGAAAATGCTGAGGTAGGTGCTCAATGGTTTGGCTGGTTCCAGCACTAATCAGGCAGCTGGAGCGCATCCTTACTGCAGGCTGGGTCAGGAACGGCTGCATGACTCCACTCTGTGTGAAGGGGAATCTCACCCCCACCCCCATCCCCCGTGCTGCTGAGAGACTGTGTGTGCTGAGTGTGTCTGTCACGGAGCTGTTTTCACCTTGAGCAAGATCGGAGCCAAGTGCTCTGGGATGCCTTTGCGCACCATCGGCTGACACAGGTGAGCAAGTTGTCAGCCAAAGGGGTCCAATCTGGGAACTCTGCCAGCAGGAGGAGACAGAGAAGAGCCTGTCTCTGATAGCTGTAACTAAAGATGTTGTTCCTACAGGGCTCGTAAAGGACGGCTGGCACTAACACAGGGAGCTTCTAACAGAAAGTGAGACTTCAGACTTATTAAGTTTTAAAAAAAGACTGTTTACTATGCAACTGTTTGCATTTGAAAAAGGCAGAGCCCTCTGGGGACATTTCTTCTTTCCCTTGCTCACCTCACGAGCATTTAACATAATCTTTTTGCTCACATAAAAACTGCCCACCAATTATTTTGTGCTGTGCTCTTAGGAGGTGGCTTCGTGAACCATTTTGTCAGTAATAGTTTGCTGTTACCAAATGTAGCATATACACGTACCTGGAAGCTGACATGCACCTAGAACATACAGCTTCCCTTGGTGGCTGGTTGATTGAATATGAGGTCTACACTGCATAAAGCAGGCAGACAGAAAGGTTTTGCAAACAGTAAAACTCGCAGAAGCAAGAGAAGTATGCCCATTTGGCTTCTTGCTGTTTATGGGTTGCCAGCAATGAGATGATAGTATTCATACACTTATCCATTATGCACCCACCCATGTCATGGTTATCCAGCTTTCAAACCTAGGCCATACCGTGACTTGATGCAGAAATCAGTGTCTCTTTACAGGAAAGCAGTGTTGTGTATATGTATGCACACACATGCAGAGCAGGACTCTGCACTGTACGACATAATGCTCATGATTCATTTGAGAACCATGCAAGCTGTAAGTAGTACATTTTGCCTTACCAAGTACATTCAGCTGAGAACAAATTTCATGCTAGGTTAGAATAAGAAAAACCATCTGGTGTAAACACTTTGGGTTTAAAAGTTCAAAAGTCACTTTCTGAGACTACTCCCCCTTGCCTCTGTGTAATTTGATGGCAGATGTATTTGCTGTTTTCACCTACATATTCATTACCAAAGTGAGAAAAGCAGGCTGAAAAGCACATTAATACAGAAAGCACAAAGGTATTTCTTACAAGAGAAGTGGTCTTAGGTAAAGGGAAGAGATAGATGTCTCCCTGCTTAAGCCAGGAACATGGATATAAACCTAAATAGAACTGCAGATTCTGATACCAGATTCAGTACAAGTTGGACATTTGCTGTGTACAAGGGACCACAATTCTGAGAATCTCTCCCAGACACACCTCGGTAACATCAAAATTTCAAGGGCAAACAGAATTGAAAACAAGGACAAACAGATATGAAAAAGGATCTTCCACCTTCTGCCACGTATCTAATTAGTTGTAGTTAATTACAGAATTTCAAGTGTTAAAATTTCTGCATATTGGGTAGAATCTGACAGTCTCATGCAATGAAAGCAAACAATAGTCCAGATACAATAAAACAGTATATTAAAACCCCTTTAAAATCATCTGTTATTATATCTCACTCTTTTTTGAAGCTGCCAGATAAACTATTGTAGTGCTCTGCAGAGTGTGCCATGATGTTATTGCAGCCCTTTCCAACTATCGAGCATATCAATTGGGGCTGAGCAGCTCAGCCAGCAGCAAAGCCCAGAGCAGGCTGAAGTAGAGCAAGGACAAGGGTCTGGCGTAGCCTGTTGGTCCCACCCGACAACTCATAGCTACCATTTGTGAGCGACAGTAGCTGAGCTGCCAACTTCCATAATCCTTGAGTGATACTGTGGGCTTTCCGAGAGGCACGCAGAAGTCAAAGTACTTGGTAAAATGCTGCAGTAAGAACATGAGAGTTTAATCAGGAAGTCTGAAGCTACAGATTTTTTCCCAAGAGCATATGAAAATCTCACCCAGGAGCATAGCACATAACAGTCCCAAGTTCCCTTAAAAAAACCAATCAAGCAGACAAAAGCAAATCCTAGTTTATGTTGAAAGAAGCAATTTTGTTTTAAAAAGCCTCCCTCAGCTATTTCACCCTTCCCCTTGCTTTCAACTGTTATTCAAATCTTAGAAGTTTTGCGTCAGGACGTTCATTTTGTGAAACCAAATTTCTGTTCTGCAGAGAAAATGGAATCTAGATTCAATAAAAAAGCAGAAACTCAGTGAAGAGAAAAAATAGTTTATGTATTTCAAAAGGACTTGCGCCCTTCAAAATAAAAGGGTATTCAATTGGAAGTGTGCAACTGATAGAGAAATCCTATAATATTTTGACTTGGAAGCATTCAAACTGTTGAACAATAACATAGCAAGGCTGAAAAAAATCAAAGTTCATTGGCCAAATTCTGGTCTCAGAAAGGAACAGCTAAGATCAGAATCTCTCCCAATTGCTATCTGTTCTCCTATTTTATAATTAAATCTTTCAATCTTTCCTCAGACAAAATCATTCTCTGGGATTGCTGGCATTTTTGTATGACTTCAAAACTTGGCACTCAGTGTTCTCAGGAGGAAAATCTTTAAGAGTTAAAAGAATACAGCTGAATTGCAAAGAAGAACTGGCCAGAAGTGGCACGACCTCATCCCCTAGCAACAGAAATCAATAACAACAAAGATAACATAATTACACCACAGAAAGGATCCAGAGGGCAGATTATGTCAAGTATTATGTTAAGAAATAATGACATGTGAAAGAGACAGCACATTTTAAACATGGAAGAAAATACAGAAGATGTAGAAGGTAGATAGGAAAAAGTGAAAGACGAACACAGAATAAATTAGTCTGCAGAGTCTTAAAAGGGAAAGGAGATTATTCCTGTTCCTGCTTTCACTGTTTTATTTATTCAGTGCACAGAATTAGATTCCCAGGGGAGCAGAGGAAGACATTTTATTTCACATGAAGTATTATGGCACAGGGAAAATAGAAGACCGTATGACGGCAGCTTTGTTCTGGAGCTCTGGAGACTCAGCTCATTTCCTGCTTAGGTGCAGACGGTCCACACCACTTAAGCAAATCATGAGTTTCCTGTGCCTCAGTCTCCCACCTGGAAAAGAGTGCCAATGGAAGTATAAGGATTCAGAACTGAGGCGGATCAGATACTGCTATAGTCTTGGAATTACACAGAATTAACTACAACAGAAAGACTCCTGTCTACATTGGCAGGGGACATATGTTTGCTTCTCAAACCCCACAGTCCTCTTCTGCTGTTCAGGTTGCTCATATGCTTAGAAGAGACGGGACGTTGTGGTGGGGCAGTCCTCCATTTCTCTGCGATATTCAGAGTTCCAGCACTACACACCTGCCAGCATAAAGGCTATTTAGGAATGTGTTCACTGACAGAACTCTCTGCTAGTGCTTTCATATAGCTTCAAAACATGGGGTAACTAACATGGGGTAGCTTTTCAAGGAAGATCTCATTTTAAGCAAAGCTGATCGGTACCAGTAGAAGCTTATATGCCTATTGCTTTACTTAAGGCAGTAATGTCCTGCTGCCAGATCACCTGATCCCTCTCCCACACTTTTGCCTGTTTCTTCCTTATAGCTACTGAAGTCTACTGTCACAGCCCTTTTTGCCTCTCTGCTGCACAGAGCAGTAAGATGCGGATTCCATCGCGCAAAGTTTTCCGGTGTATTACATGACTGAAACAACCACCAAGTCATCTAGTAATTCCATTAGCAGTCTTCAGACACCTTTACTTGTTGCTAGCCAGCCAAGCCTACTGCATTTTGCCTTCTCACCCACCGACCACAGCAGAGGTGGCTCAGCCACCATGACCATCTGCCTACAAGGCCCCAGGCTCTCGGCCGTGTGAACGTCGCTTTCTACCCAGTGCCCTAAGCAGGCTCTGACTAACATCACCCTGCCCTTTTCAGCCACATGCCAGATATTGGCTGAAATTAAGCTAACAGAAAACCAAACAATTTAACAACAGCAAAAGGAATATTGGAGGTTAATACTGCTGTCTCATCATGATTTCTGTGTACTAACACCTGGTCCAAGCTCCAGCTCATTGAACTTGGTTTCCAAGTACTCAGGGAACTCAAAACCAGGATCAGGACGAGATGTTTGTAGTAACAAATTTTTGGGAGTGAAGGTGTACACAGAGAGTACGATTTTCCTTCATTTTTTTTCTGGTGTTTGTGAAAGCACCTTCTGAACCACAAATACATGCTCAAGACTCACATGAGTCTTAGCAGTTCAGCCAATAATAATGGAAAACCCCAAATTAGAAAGACAGAGAGAGAAAGAGTGTATTAAGATGTACCTGAGGTGTAACTCACACTGTGTGTTTTGCCTCAGTTAAACATTCTTTATCGTACCAGGTTTCATTCTCCTTGTAGCATCTGGTGTGGTCAATATTTCTACCTCTAAGTCAAATTTAAAATTGGTGGGCTTCAAACATCACACACGGGGGACACACCAGCAGAGATATACATGAACACAGAGCCTACATCTACAATGGCAAATGAAGGAGTGCCAGGAACAGTCCTGGACACCGTGTCTCAGTCATTATCATTATTAAATTGCTATAATGTTTCCAGGTACCATTCTGGCCCAAGGCTGACAGCCCATCTTGGAAACAAATCCTGGGCCCAGTTCAGAGGCTGACACTGGCCAGGGATCATTCCCAATGGCAGTTTGGATGCAGCCATCCTGATTTGGAGGGCCAGAGAGTTTAACAGTGTGGGCAGGCTCTTCCATGCCTTTTAGCCTCAAAGCAAATCCTGGGCACATTCAATTTATTCACATGTACGCAATCTGTGACTGCTTATGCCTGCTTACCATGGGAGCCAAGCCCCAGATGTGTTACTATTCTCAAAGTCTTCCAAATTCTTTTGATTTTGAGCTAATTCTTAGATAGCATTACTTCTTGACTCTATTCTTTGCAGACTCTTACTGCATTTTTTGAACCTTTGCAGGCAAGAGCCACAACTGGGCACCCATCCAGGCCTGCTTTGCTGTGGCACCCATCTTCACATCTCATCTGTGAGTAGCAGGAGCTGATAACAGACCAATTATGGTCATTATTGCTGTCATAAGATGTAAAACTCAGCACAGATGGTATCTTATTCAACCTTAACACGATGCAAACAAAAGAACTATTTTAACATGCTGTGTAAAATCAGGGGACTTTCCATACTCTTTCCCAGGAGTGCTTGAGTGCTGATGATTTAGTTGTCTTGGCACCTACCCGAGACCCACCAGCCAAACTAGACTATTTTTCCTTCAGAACAATACATTTCGCAGATATTATTAAATCCTGTTTTTTCCCCAGCTTCATATGCAACTGTGTTAATCACAGCCCAGTGGCTGGGAGAATCGGTGCAGGGGATGCAGTTTCATAAACCCTTCTCGAAGCCTGCAAAGTCAGTCACCTCTAATAATTGCTGTTATTGTTCCCCTATTCGAGCTTCTGGTTAACTTGACTGCTTTCCCTTTGTGTCATCCTGCTCGGTCATCTTTTCTAAATCCTAAAAAGGTTTATCTAAGACTAATCAAGTCACTGATGGGGTCTCCATATGACAAAAATGAGCCAGACTCTTCAACCAGGGCTCTCTGTTAGTTAATTTGAACCAAGGTCATTAATGGCATTTACTAGCAATTTTTGAGATGAGAAATGTTTTTAAGGTTAAAAAAAATCAGGCTGAGATGAGTTAGCACATTTTTTTTCTGTACGGCAACCTTGCTGTCTGCAGGGACACTGGGATTACTTGTTCAGTTTACTGGTGTGTATTCACATGAAGTAAGAAGATTTTCCGCATGAAGTAAGAATACTTTGATTTCTTTGTGGCAAGTACTTTGTTTTCAAAAAGATTAGATGTTATTTCAGTTTAACTCAGAACAACATAGAAGTACACAGTAAACAGGTAGAAAATACAGCCAGTTTAAACAATACATTAATTCTGTCCCAGTAATAAAGAATTTATCTAGAGAATCCTGTCATTAGTAATATTCATTTTTATTTTCTGTTGCGTGTACTATTGGCATTCCTTAAGGATACTGCAGTTATTTCATAGCTTTTTAAACGGTACGTGGCATCTGCCTGGAAAAGGATTAAATAGTGATTGGTTACTTGGAGCTGTGGAGAAGAACAGAAAATCTTCACTATCATGTAATTCAAACAGTATGTTTAGCTGTTTGTCAGTGGTAATGATGCTGAGTCTGTGAATGTCAGCTGCTAAAAATGATTGATTTCTTGTTTAGAACTCATTATAAACAACAAATTTCATTAATTTTTGTTCAACTTCTTTGAAATGACTGCATACTTTAGGTAAGCCATATATTTCATTGCCTCCAAAGAAATTCTGGTTTAGCTCATAACCATTTAAAAATGAATCACTGCAGTACTGAATACATGTTTATATAAATGAGCATACTATTAGCCTTGATCCAATAAATCACACATTTCAATAGCTACAGGAAATGGCACCAACATTTGATGGACCAAATAAAACACACCAATCTCCACCGCTAAACTGAATGTAAGTTATTGAAAAATTCCTCTCTACTTGGTGGAAAGATTGGTCTATTTCCCCACCCCCAGCTTCCTTCATTTCTGGTACATAAGAAGGCATGTTATTGCTATTCTTGTTTCTGAATTTCAATAATATGTTTAAGACCACATACATTTATAAAGAAGTTAAGTAACTTGCATCTAGTTTGGATATAGACAACAATATTTGTGTGATGATGTGTGAGATAGAAATGCAATAGCTTTAAGAGGTATGACTGATAGGATGCTAAAAAGTGTTACCTGATTTGATGTACAGTAAAAAGAGAAAGGGTTCATGTCTTGAGTTGACTGGAGAAGTGTTTGAGAAGGAGAAGAATGCACTGTCAAAATCAGTGATTATAATGTTAATATTCAAGTATTTGCTGTTTCTCCACTTGCTGGAATCTGAAGTCCAATATAAAATCTCAAGTTGCATGTTTTTCAGTTTGGCTTTTTTTTTCTTTTCTTTTTTCAAAATTGCAGAACCATAAGAACAATGAACTAGTAAAAACCTAAAAATAATACACATTTATCCAAAAGGTTCCAAGGGCTGAAGACAACACACTGCTTCCCAAGCTTTGTTTAAAAAAACACCCAACAAACACCCTTGCCATCTTTTAGCAAATCTTATCTTTACAAGTGCTTGGCTAGGTTCTTCTAGAATGTGGCTGGGGGAAGTTATAAGGTGCTTGTATACAGCTAAAACAAGAAGGGAGATGCTATAAGAAGAATCACAAAGAGCTTAAAAGAAAAAGTAGCTTTAGCCTGGTGTGGAAAATGAGAAGTGAAACCTCACTAGGAACCTGAAGTTAATAAGCATGTGATCTTGGACGAGATAAATACGGTACATTGAGGGATATGGAAATAGCATGATAATACTGGTAATTTTATTTCAAATGAGGCCTTGACCATCTATAACTGATAATGCTGCAAGTGTTGGCAAGAGGTGATTTGACTATCTTCCTGAGTATGTTTCTGAAAGAGCCATCAAATCATGGAGCTGTGAAGGAAAACATCCTGCAATGCCATTCACTCCTGCTGCCCAAGGCCCTGCAGAAAGCAAGAAGAGTCATACAAAACTGTAGCTAAATTTGCCCTTGGCATCTGTTTCTCAGCCGATCATTGCTAAGCCCAAGGTAATGCAGGGGATTGAAGGCACTGGTATTCAACACGAAGGGCCTGCCCTTGATCCTGCTGACCCATTTCTGCTCCAAGGTGGGTATTATTTCTTAAATGAAACAAGAATGTGTTTGGAATATATGTATACTTTGTTACAACTGCTTCTTCCTCACTAGGAAGCCAAATAGAAACGGTTTGCCCAGTTTTTACCCGCTGGCAGAATAGATCAGTTGGAAGAACAGTTCTTGCTTGTCCCTTAAAATACAAAGAATGGGATTCTTCTGTCTGAAAATGAATAGCAGAAATAATTGCTGAAGTTAGTGAAGCTCAACAAGAAGGAAAATGAGAACCACATCCTAAATGTCAGCATATTCTCTCTAGATTTTGAGTACTGCTTGGCACTTAGACAATATTTTTTATCTGAGGAACTCAAAAGGCCAGTTCTTAGTTCAAGCTTGTAATACCCCTCTGAGGGTGGCAAAATTCCCAGCTAAGGGAACTTGAGTGCAGAAAGGTTAAATAATTTACTGACAGTCACACACAGTTAGTAGCAGAAACCAAAGGCCCAAATGCCCAGACCTGTGCTGTAAACATAACAAGCAATAAGCAAATTCTGGACATTGTCAGTAGATTTGTGTATCTATTCTTTAATAGAATGCATTGACTTTGCATCCTTTGGGCTTAAATGCTCAGTAAATCAAACTGAGCTAAGGCTTGTTCTAAATAGATGTAGATTTCTAAAACAAATAACAGCATTCACTCAGAGAAGTGGATCATAACTCATGGATAGGCTGTTGTTTTGGAAAGAATAATCAGCAAAATGCAAGAAGAATTTTTACAGTGTTGTCTAGTAACAGTTATTGCTCTCATACCATATTACATTTAATAGTGAAATCCCAGCTGAAACTGCAATACCACAAATCCTTAAAATACTTTTTTGTGGAGGATAGGAATTATTACGTTTAGATCCCACACAAAGAAACTGATGTCCATTTGGAAACTGGAAAAGAACAGGATTCAGTTCAAACCTAACTAAAATGCTACCCCATTTGAGAACCTGTCATACAGGACATTCACAAAAACTTGATGTAAAATCTGGACTTGCAGTTCAGGACTTCTGGAATTCTAGACCAATATGCAACCCACATTAAATCCCATTTAGCAGCATTTTGATAGTTAGTGAACTTTCAGTAATTAAAGAAGAAACAGTCACATTCATATGAATAGTTAAGTCTGCACTAATTTACAATTATGGAACACCTTCAGAGGTTTTTTTTGTAACCAATATATATTATGGGAATGTGCTTATTAAATTTGCAAGTGGCATGGAGCTAGGAAGAATTGTGAGTACCTTGGGGGAGAGGATTAGAATTCAAAATGATCCTGACAAATTGGAGAAATGATCTAAAAAAATAGGAGGTAACTCGAAGAATAAATTTGAGGATCTACAGTTAGGTAAAAATAATCAACTGAGTAACTGTAGAATTGTAATAGGAAGGGCATCTCATTAGATGGGGATTCATAGAATCATAGAATGCTTTGGGTTGGAAGGGACCCCTAGAGGTCATCCAGCTCAACCCCCCTGCAGTGAGCAGGGACATCTGCAACTAGACCAGGTTGCTCAGAGCGCCGTCCAACCTGACCTTGAATGTTTCCAGGGATGGGGCCTCCACTGCTTCTCTGGGCAACCTGTTCCAGTGTTTCACGACCCTCATTGTAAAAAAGTTCTTCCTTATATCCAGTCTTTCTTCACTGCTTGGTGACCCTGGTCTGTGGGGGGCTGTTCAGGCTGACCAGCTGTCTCTGGCATGTATGGTCTCCAAGTGGGAGAGGTTCTACAGCACTTTCCTGCAAATGCCCATGCAGCCTCTTCTTTGTGAGGGCCAACAGATTTTCTCTGGGCTTCACATCTTTGTAGGCAGCTGCTTGAGATCTGTTAAAATTCAAAAGGACAAAATTGCGCTGCTTTACTTAATAAATAAAAAAATGCAAAAGGAAAAGGCTTTTTCTCTTCCTGTGGTCCTCTTGGCTTAGGAGATAAGTTATGATTTACATTTAGGAGAAGACTAACCTTATTTTTGGAGGTTTTCAACACCAAATTAGATAAACTCTGAACAACTTAATCTGAATTCACTGTTGATGGTACTTAGAGTGGGAAGTTCGACTAGAAACCTCACAAGGTCCTGTCCAGCATGAATGGCTCTATGAGCACTCTGCATCAAACTTGTTGACTGAGGCTAGGTTTAATTTGTTCAGCTGTTCCAAGGAGCTGCTACTTCATGGAGAAAAAAAAGAAAAGAAAAAAAAAGAGGAGGAGCTAATTAACCATATTCCTTTACTTTGCGTAGAAA
>Ga0181612_181032_pt1 | contig 12064 bp, 15 predicted proteins | sample HoacroProtozoa21_FD_119630 | JGI IMG/M metagenome (GOLD analysis project Ga0181612, IMG submission 119630) | Hoatzin crop microbial communities from Cojedes, Venezuel. Combined Assembly of Gp0051906, Gp0051904, Gp0051908
AATGAAAGCAGAAATCCTGCTCTTCACTGCTTGTTGAGTATCATAGTTAAGAACATTAGAAACATTAATAATGGTTATTCAAAATCTATATCAAGTAGAAGAGCTTACAAAAGTACAACTTTAGTCTATTTCTATTGTTAATAATCACCTTTTTTTTTCCTCAATAAATATTAACGTGAGCTTTTGTTTTACATTTCTTTCAAGGACAAAAATGGATCTATTAAAATTTGGAAAAATGTCATATACTTTGGAAAAAACAGAAGTATCATTAAAGTATTCAAAGCCTCTGTGTATTAAAAGTAATATAAACAATATCTCCTTAAGAAGAACAGAAGCTGTTTGGAGAAACGTGAAGGAATGGCCTATTGTCCAGTGACCACAAAAGTCTTAGATTATGATCTCATGGTCTCTTTAGATTTAATGTGATCTTTTTTAGATTCAAAATTATTTCTTTAGAGTGAGTATGATGTATTATGATCTTGTCATCCTTTTAGATTGTGTAGACAATGCCCCAAACATCTCATGGCGTACCAGTGTCATGCCTTATAGGACTATAAAAGCGAATGGTTGCGCATGGATCTGCCCATCTTGTAACCAAATCTGGTAAGATTTGGTTACAAGATCGATGGAGTGGTTTGAAATCTGGTATTACCTAAGGCAGGGAGGGTGGATGACCCAGATCCCAAATCATAAGCAGCTGGCCATAATAACCAAGATTCAAATAATCACAAACCCAGTAGCTTTTGCCCACTGTCACTAACAGACATATTTGCAGAGCAAATACTGGATAAAACTTCAGCAACTGATAGACTTTGTTCAGCAAGGCAGTTAAAAATATACTTGACCTCTGTGACTTGAGACTGTGTCAAGATTTGGAGAGGTATTTAAATGCCTCAACGCTCAGCTTCAGAAGTGTGTCCTACCCAATGTGATTTTCTCACAGAAGAACTTGTTGCTGGAAACAATCCTTCTGACCAGGAAAGGACAAGTAATCTGAGTGAAACCACTCTTATTTAAAAGTGTTTGCAGCATCAGATGTATATAATCTGCACTGTTTGGAAGCCATGGAGTGTCATTTTAGGCTCTGGAGTCAGGCATACCAGTCTTCCAGAGTGTCTTTACTTAAAAACAAATAAAAAGCCCTATGAAATTTAGACTTTTTTAAAGCTTTTAGTATGATGGAAACTGTTCAGTGAAAATTTCATATCAGTTTTATGTAGTTACTTAAGCAGTAAAATACGTCCCCATCAGTTAGGAGCTATAAAGCTGAACTTTCTGGGCCTGGGTTTTGGTGGCACATTCTTCGAATTGCGTTCCTGCCCTGGATCTTGCACAATCAGGTGCTTAGATACAGTCAGTTCTTTTAATAGACAAGAGCAATCGGATCCCTGCTATATATAGAATGGTTTCAAGCATATATGCATGCACATTGTGTTTATAAGACAGCAACAAGATTTTTCTGCTCTGTGTGTTACACCTGAGGAGAACATGGGCTGAAATACGAACAGCCAGATAGTAGCCCAGCGTGTGGTGCAATGTTTTCCTTAGCTGTCAAACACTTCCCATAATTTTAAGGCTAATCTCAAACCTCATGCTTACACCTCTGCCTCTGATTAGAAAAAAAGTGAATCCACGTATCTGTGATTATTCCTGTGGCTTGAATTTCAGATTGCTGGATGGGGTCCTTAGGTGTTTAAAACAAGTCGGGACAAACACTGGCCAGAAATTATGCAGATATGATCCTGCCTGAGAACAGGAGGATGGGTGAGCTAGTCTGTCCCTCTTGAGCTGTGCATGGCTCATGAGCAGTTCCAGTGCTTGGCACATCACCAGCAGTACTGGCAGGGAGGCTACCGAGTAGACCAAACCTCCAGCTATCAGAGGAAGCAATCCAACAAGGCGAATATTACTGTGTGCCCCAGGACACATCTTCCCTCCCAGCTCCATCACACAGCGTTCTCTGAAACCTATCAGTCACTGGGTCAGTCATTTAAGAGTAAGATGAACTGGTGAATCACTGCGCTTCCTTCCCTGTTTCAGGTTCATCACAGGCTCAGGAAGGAGCAGTGTTCTCCAACTCAAACTGTTGTCTAATTCCATCCCCTCCAAAAAACGCTTCACCTGCAGCTGTAAAGGGTGTTGCAGCAAGACTCTGGAAAATGAGGAACCGCAGAATAAGACACCTAAAAATGCCCAGCCAAGAGGAGGACAGGCAGTGGACAGAGCGGTGCCAGTCAAGGGTTCATCAAGAAACTTCGGCCCAGCCTCTGGGCAAGGAACTTGCTCTCCTGAACCAGCACAACGTGCCGACTGCCTCCAGATCCCAAGGGCAGCACCAGCCTATTTCAGGACCAGCAGCTGTTGGATCAACAAGCATCAGGTATGCGCGCTGCCAGCAGCACTGCCTGCAGTGTTTCTGGGTAAAACAGAAGGGATTTCACAGCAGGAAAAAGCAGACTTCTGTGTTGTCTCTGGAGTCTCCTGCCTCTTCTGTAAAAAGAACTCCTTTATTTGTGCTGACATTTACCTTTGATGTCTAACACTAAATGAAACATTTTCTCATGTTCCTTATAGCTTGAGCGTTGGAAATTTTGTATTTTCTTGAGTAATAGCCCAGAATTTTCCTGTGTGCTTACTGCTCCATTGCCATGTTCCCCACACAAGGCCAATGCCCATGTTTGTTGCAGAGCTCTTGTAGTGGCGCTTGTTCAAGACTCTCTTCAGGTAAACCCCAGGATAAGGTCCTGACATCCCACTTTGTTTTTTTTCTCTTGAAACTTACATTAATTCATGTTAGAAAGAGCTCTGGAAAATAAAGTAGGCATTAGATAAGTGTGACATGCACAAAAACATGGTTATTTCAAAACCCGCTTACCGTAAGATTAGCGTCGCGTTGCTTCTTTGAAGAAACAAAACGGAGCAGCTGTGACATGACACCTTGATTTTGAAGCTAACGTAGTCATTATAGAGCGATATAGGCAAAGAGTGCATGCCTTGTGTGGGAAGCTGGCGTGCCTTGTGCTGTTCCCAGGCCTGGCAGCTTTCAGTTCAATTTTCGGAGCGGGAGATGGCAGAGCCAATGGGGAGAAGGCTGATGCTCAAATATAGATTGCGATTTCGCTACAGTGTTTCTCTCTTTTCCTCAGGCCAGTCACGGATGAGAGCCCTCCTGTAGAGATCAACCACCACCAGCCAGCTGTCTGCTCATCCATAAAAGCCTTGGAGAGGTTTGGGCTGACAAACACTGCTTGGCCCCTGACTGCCAGGGCCATGCTACAGTCGTTGCCAGACAGACCCACTGCCGCAACAGCATCTCAGAACAAAAGTCCCTGGTCGTAGAAGATACCCAGGTGGCTGCATATGTTGGAGCCCTGTACACAGCACAGTCTTGAAGGATTGATGCTATCTTTCAGCCTCTTCTGCAAGCTAAATGCAGAGCTGCACAAGTAGAGCAGTTCAAACAAATGACATGATTTGCCTCAATTAAGGCTACAGCTGGTCCAGAAATGCCTTCTTTAAAGAGCACCCGCAGATCAACAGAAGAGCTAATCAACCTCTTATTACAGGAAAACAGGGTTATTTTTGCAGCCTTCATGCACTAAAACAGAATGAGTCTTAATGTATTTCCTCTCATCCACACTGTGCCCTGCTCTGCATCAGGCAGGGACGCTGAACCAAGCAGAGCATGGAGCCTGCAGTTTGTGGCGTGGGCTGGAGGAGGAGAGGGACACAGGGCTTTCCCTCTCATGCTCGTCTGCCTGACCTAGCAGCAGATCTGCGGTGTATCATTTGCAGTCCTGGGTGTCTAACACACAAGGGACAAAGCTAAGGGCTTGAGAGGAAGCGTTGACTGGAGCGGGTTGTAAGGGGAAGAGCGCAGGAAGGCTGGGTGGTTTCAGTGCTAACGCTCCTGTAGGAGCTCACCCCATTCACAGGCATCCAAGCTTCCTGTTGCCTGCATCGCTATGGGAGTAAATGCTGACCAAGTGGCTCATCCCAATATTAACGTTTGCTCCATAGCTACCTGCAGGATTTCTCTCACTTCGTATGGATAGATGTTGCACACTGGAATTTCATTAGCAGAGCTGAGCTCTGTAAAGAGGTGTCAGAGCATCCCCTGCGTGTACCTTTAGAGTCAGGCATCCCACCTCTATTTTTTTAGATCAAATAGACTTTCCAATTTCATATGACTGAGTAATTTCAAGTAATCCTGCAGCAAAGACAAGGCAGGGAAGTAAGGGAATAATCTCTTGGTTTTTCAATAGGGCAATATTGCTTAATATTCAGTAAGATTCAAAACATCTGTTATAGAGACTGCCAGCTGTGAGATACTGATCCAAATAACTGTGCCTTACAACTTTATTTATGTTGCAGTCTGAAACCAAACGTCATCACATTTTTTTTTCCAATTTAAATTGCTATGTTAGATATATATTTTTAAATCAGTTGATAAAACAGTAATTACATGATGAGTTAATGAATTGGTTTAGGTCTTCTTTCTACTGGTCAGCTTAACATAGAGGAGCAGAATAATAGAGAAAGCCCCAAAACTTTGACTTGTTGTGGTGACACACCACTTTCTCCTATAAAATTGTCTGGAGCTTGAAGCTAGTTTCAGTTTTGGAGAGGCCTATAGGAAATCATCCATCACAAATCATTAAAACTCTGTGGCATGTGACTCTGTGCAATACTATGGATGCAGGCAGGATTTCCCGTCAGATGTCACCCAACAACAGTGCCTGTTACCTTAAACAGGCTCCTAAGTTTGACTTTTTGCCACTGTCACTGACCATGACCAACACCAAAAACCTCCTGACCTGATAAAAGAAAGAAGAAAGTGGCAGCATAGTTCTCAGAAATGCTCTGCGCCATCCCCGCCTGCTTGAAGTCTTCAGCCCTCGCTGGCAGTCAGCACTGCTGACAATCAGGCCCTTCTCTATAGGCAGGGTTGTATCAGTGGGTGATGGGTAGGACTGTCTTCTCCAAATAATCAGAGCCTCCTCAGTTTCCTCTTTGATTTCAAAGGGGTGGAGGGGAACAAAAAGCAGAAGTGAGTTTTTTGTGCATGGAAACTGGGTCAGCTAGATGGGTCTGCACATGCAGATGCAAAACTCTGGGTATGGATCTGGAATGTACTCTCAAAAGCACCTGCGAGCTCATCTTGCGGCAAACACAATTTGGGTCTGTATGTGCATGGAACAAGGAGCTTCTCTGTGGTGGCAAAGAGGGCATGGAGAAATGTAAAAAAGCTCTGCCCTCATGTGCGGGCAGTAACAGTCGCTGAGGGCTTCATCAAAACCATTTCACTCATGGTTTCCTGTTTTAACTTCCCTTCAGGTACCCCAGTGATAGCTCTCAGGGGTGCAGGCAGTGTGTGACCTTCAAAACAGCCACCCCACCCCTTACTAACCAACTCTGATCCCCTGATAGCCTAACCAAGGCAGCCGCATGCTGTGTGGTGGTGTGGCATGTGCGTGCAGAGACAGGAGAAGGTGTCCTGTTGATCACTGCATTGGCTGGTGACGCAACAAGTTCTCAGGTGCGTATCAGTAGGGGTGGGTATGTAAGACGGGCTTGAAGCCATGTGTCCTGGCAGTGCCACCATGAGGATTTAGTGTCCAGACCTGACTTGAAGGCCTGAGGAGCGAAGCAGTTGGCATGAGCGCTGTGGCTTTAGTGGCACCATCCTGCAGCAGAAAGCGGTGATGTCGGGAGCTGGGGGCCCTGGGGCACTTGCAGGGGGGCATCTTGATGCCACTCTTCTCACCTGAACCTCTGGGTTAGGTGCAGAAAAGCAAAAGCTCTGCTCTCGGACCTTGTGGGCAGGATGCCCCATGCTTCTCTGGGAGCCATGCTCGGTCTCAAGCTGCACTACTGACTGTGTGCCCGGAGCGCGGGGCAGGAGGCCAGATAAGGATGCTCCCATGCTTGGCAAGGTGACAATGCTTAGCTCTTGGGCATTGCTTTCCTGAACTGGATCTCCAGCTGTGTTACCCAGCAGGACAGGGGCTGGTTTCATGCATACAGAGAGGAAGGCGAAGCAACTTGGCAGCAGAGCAGCAGCACCAGTAGGAATCTGACTTCCCTCCATCGTGCACACATCTTGTTAATACGGTTTTGGCAGAGGGAGTGGAGGAAGACTAATTCATTCTCAGCACATGGAATCTTAGCAAGTAGCAGAGCCAAGCCTTGGTGGACAGTTCTGTCAGAGGCATGAGTTTTTTGCATGCCATCTTTGCTGCGTCCTTTCTGGGCAGCTGAGCTGCTGAGCGGTATGTGCAAGAGTATGTGCTCTGAAGCTAAATGCATAACAAGACCTGGTGACAGGCTGTCGTGCATGGAGCAGCAGGGAGGGTTGTTAAGAGAACAAGCTTGCGACCACAGCCTGACCTAATGGTGAAGAAGGGCTGGCAATCTCCTCTCTGCCGGTAGCAGGTGCATCTCAAGTTTTCGCAGAGCTGCGCACTGTTCTCTGTCACGGTTTCCAGGACAAGCAAAATAAACAGGGCTGTTGCAGGTCAGATCTGCACAGCTATAACAGATGCACAGAGGAAGTTATTGCTCTGGTTTTAGCCTCTGCTCATCTACTTTCCACCTTTTTCATCTAGAAAATGTAAAAGCCAGCCAGGGCTTTAATAGGCTAATTAGGAAATGTCAGACATGACAGGCTACCCGTGAATTCCATTCTCGTGGCCCAAAAGGGAAATATATGGGGAGTTTCATTGTGGGTTTTCTTGTCGCTGTTTCCTCTCTTAAAATCCTGTGTTGGTCCCTTGGATATAGACAGAGACATTTAATGAATGAACTGATTCCCATCCCTGCATTTGCAGTCTCTATTAATATTTATCTTGGTAGGATCCTTGCTTCCAGTTGGATGCAACCAGTTTCGGATGTACATTACCAGGGTCCATCCGCTTGTTCTTGTAATGGGCCAGGAGCTGCTGATGCCTTTAAGTATCTCACTGCCTTAATGGGATTTGCTGCTGGCTGCCAAACTGGTATCTAGTGAGCAAGCAGGAGAGAGGGGCGAGAACTGCTCCCCCCTCACCTATTAATAAATCAACTCTGCGGGGAAGAGTTTTCTGCGAGGAGCTAAGTCTCATCAATGCATGCTGCGAAGGGAGGGCGTGGTTAGCTGGGAGCAGCAGCCCTGCAGGGAGTCGGGCTTGAAGCAAAGGGATTTGGCCCAAAGCGACGATGCTTCAGAGCCAGCAGAAGCACAGTTGATCCAGGAGGCCTCTCAGCATCACTTAGCTGGTGTCTTGCAAGCAGCCCTCCTGGAGTGGCTGGTACTGCCCTGCACACTGGAAGGTTCTGCTCAGGTGGAGCTTTAAAAAATAATCAGAGAAAGAAGTGGGGAGCTGCATGCCAGCCACCCAGTTATTTCAATCTCCAAAAATCCTTCCTCCTCCTGAAGGGAGCGTGTCCAGGACAGCATCCCACGCAAACAAATGGGCCCTGACAAGTGAAGGCGGCTTCTGCTCGGACTTGTATTGCATTCTGCACCTCCCGGCTCTGCAGCACCCAGCCTGTCTTGGGGACCTTAGCATGCCATTTGGGAACAGGCCAAACGGGATGCTAGCCCTGTCCAGTGTCCCCATCACAGCTGTGTGCACAGCCCACCTCCTGCACAGGAGGTGCAGCTCAAGGCTGTCATGCTTGTTACTGAGGCTGTTACTCACATTAAAGGCCTGGGATTGCTTTACACTTGGAACAAATTCATCTTCATTTCTAGATGAAAAGGAGAAATTTTCTTTGGCTGCCAAGGAGGAGAAAGTCCAGGAGACCTTTGAGAGTGAAAGTCTCATACACACTTCCTCTTCAACTACATACAAATGATAGGTCAGCTCGGGATCATTTCCTGCGTGGTTCCTTGGCTTGCCACCACGTCCAGAGCCCGACATGCTCGGCCTCATTGCCACAGGCACTGTCTGCACCCGTGGTGGGACACAGACACTTCTGGGGTATGATTAGTCAGATGGTTCATGCATTAGTAGTGCCAGTCTCTACAATGATAAAACAGGGTTTGAGATGGCTTAGATGTCTGCTTGGTACCATCCAGTGCCAGGTGAGATGAATCCTGCCCTGCAATAGCTTTCTGGGTATGCCAAAGTATCCTGGCCATGTTTTTATTGTTGGCAGCATCTTGCTCCTCTGTAGTTCCCCTGGGGGATACTGGAAGTGTGAAAGTAAACGTCTTTCCTCTCCTGGATGAGGCAAAGGACCATCCTTGAGGAGTGGGGATGGCATGGGAGCGTGTGACTGCTGGGGACAGCACACCTCATGTCAGTGTACATGGCTCCTTGAGCAGGCCCGCGAAGCTTTTGGACCTTCCAGGGAGGTGCAGGCAGGGGGTAAGGCAGGGCACAGCAGCCGTGTGACAGCAAGAAGGGCTTGTCCTGGACTGAATTCAGGGTGCCACAGCAGACTGTGAGATGGTGCTGCAGGTGGAGAGCTGCTCTGCTGCAGATGCATCTGGAAGGGCAGGTCTGCTGCCCGGTCCCCAAAAGAGGAGGATGTCTGTCATCTCTGTCCCCAGAGAGAGAAATGCTGGCTGGACTTTTAGAAAGCAGTCCAGCTGGCTGGGAGGTGACCCAGGTAGTGGAAATCCTGCCTGGGAGGTCTCTTGCTGTCTCTAGAAGAAAGACAACCTTGTGGTGACAGCCTTGATCAAACCTTAGGAGCAGAGAAGTAATTTTTCAGCTGTGCACTGGTTTCTTACGGCCCAAGGACAAATCGTGTGATCTGCGAGGAGGTGTAGCATGGTCTTACACAGGCAACAAGAGCAGGGCCTTGTTCTGACCCGTCCCTCAACCAAGGCATCCGCCAGAGGCATATCCTCTCCCCATTGCCATCAAAATCCTTGTTGCGCCTGTGCATCCGCAGCAGGAGCTCAGCATAATCGTGCTAAAATGAAGGGACCAACTGAGATAATTTTTAAGCACACCAGGGGATGATGGCCTTGCAACGGGATCTTCCCGCATGGCACAGTGTAAAACAGAAAAATAAAGGGTCACATTCCTGGATGGGCAGTTGCGGTATCATTTATAAATGTAAAACCTGCGCCTGAGGAAGAGAGTGACTGCACATGCAACCAGGCAAGCCGCAGCCGAATTTGAAGAGCAAGAGGAACATCTTGAAATGGACACTAGAGGGAAGAAGAGAGTCTCACAAGTGTAACTTTTAAAAGTAAAAAGACTCAGAAACCAAACCGAAGCAGCTCCAGAGCGTTTGGGAGGCATTCGGTGTACAGTGGGCTCAACATTTTCACCTTCTCCAGCATTCAGTGTGCTGGCCTTGTGCGATGCCCCCAAATGCACTATATGCTGGTGGTGGCTTGCTGTATCACTATACAACTGATTTATCTGGAAGTATGTCCGTAGGAAAATGTAATGGAGAACATCCCAGACCCCTGCCTTGGCGCTGGAACGCTGTGTGCTATAGGGCATCAGTGGTGCTATAGGGCATCTGATGATGCTACATGCAATCCCAGCATGTCTTAAAGAGATGATCTTCATCGCAGGCCATAGCTGCAAGCTGCAAACAGGCTCTAGACCGTGCATGGCTGGAGTTCCAGCTTCTCCTCCCTTGTTCACCAGGGACTTCTCATCCCTGGAGCTCAGCAGAGGAGGCAGAGCTTCCTGGGGGCTGTGCTGCCCAGCACCCCTGGGCAAATCCCTGCTACCAAGTCTGTCAGTCCTCTCTTAGCCCAGCTGTGTTAAAGCTCTCTGCCACTTCTCTCCCTTTTATCCCCAGCCTTGTCTCTTCCATCCTACTTTCCCTGCCCTGCTCCTGATTCTCACCCAGCTCAGCCCACTGCCTGCAAGCAGTTGCTGACATCCTGGTACCTCCCAGGCAGGACCTCGCTGGAAGAGCATTTGTTGCTGCTCTTCTCTCTTCCATGGCTTTTCCCCTGCAGAGATCTTGGCCCTTCTCCTGATGGCAAGATGGTGCTAGGAGACACTGATGGGTTGCAAGGGCTTCATAGCAATGACCATGAGGGCCACTGGTCCCACGAACTCAACGTCTGCCACCACCCAGCCCACGTCAGTTCTGTCCCAGCCCTTTTCCCACGTGGAGCCTGGCAAAATCAACACCCAAATTCTTACTGCTGCTCTGTGAGCTGGATTGGATCCTTCTTCCCCAACAGCGAGCACCAAACCAGTCTATTGTCCATCCCTGAGCCACCTTGTTGCTGCAAGCATCATCCACATCCCAGGGGACATCTAGAGCCGTGACAGGTGCCTGAAGGAGAGTACCACAGTATCTGCTCTCTCACCACCAGCCAAAACACATCAGCCCCGGCCACGCTGCCTGTGGAGACAGGGCTGAGCATGTGATGTCTCCTGGTCATGCCTTGGGCTGATCAAGCCCACGTGGACCAGGGCTGTGCCAGGACACACACTAACCGAGGGTACGAGCAATCATTTCTGCACGATCTGCCACATGAAGGAGCCACATCATTGGCAGGTTCAGGGAGAGAGAAAGCAAAGGTGAAATTCCTGTAAAAGCAAGAGATGGAAACATTTGGGAGATCTGCCTCAGGAGCAAGGCGCTTGGCGAGAAGAGGAAGAAGCACACTGTGGTGGGCAGCATGGCGGCAGATGGACATGCCAACAGCAGCAGTCCGGTTGGGAACATCACACCATGCTGCTGCAGGAGGAGAAGCATGTGTTGCTGGATCACATGTGGAACTAGTAACAAGGCAGGGGTGGTGGATCCCCTCTGAAGCAACAGCCCCCTCAAGAGCAGAGGGGTTAGAGCAGAGCATGGTGTCTCCAGAGCACCCGAATGACTCTGCTAATGTTGCATGGTCTTGCCAAGGCAAGCATCTTCCAGGGTCGGAGCATGGACCTGTCAGCACTTACAAAAAAAGTGCTGCACACCAGGAACAACAGACAGGATCAGGACAGGGTCATCTTCTCCAGGAGAATGGGTTTTCCTGAAATAGTCACCAAATCTTTCCCTGTCCTGAAGTTCAGTCCCAAGAGCTGCTGGGACCCTTCAGGGGATGTCTCCTGCTGCCTCCCCAGGTGAGGCTTCTCAAGGATAGCCAGGAATTAAAAACAGTCATAGGTCTTGTGAGGTCAAAGCAACAAATATTTTTTCCCCTGGACGATCACTAACGAATTAATTTTTAAATGGGAAAAGAAAAGGATCTAGGCTAAAAAACTTTTTTCCCTGATTTGTCCTCTCCCTTTTATTTTATGTAGTGTCAGTTTTGGTGGCTATGAAGAAGAGAAGTCTCACCTTCCCCTTTTAACTGCTGTTGCTCAATCCCAGTGTTTTGGACTATGAACAGTACAGGGAAAGCAGAAATCCAAACACAAACCTTTGGATTGGACTAGTGGCGTGGAAAAACAAAGGAGAGGCCCTTGCTGCTGCAGAAAAAGTAGTAACTCTACCTTAAGATTGAGCAACTTTGTGAGTAATTTACAGCGGAAGACGAGCAGAAGGAGGGATCAGCTTTGGGATCGTCTGCAGCTAGTTCATGTTGGATTTTATAAGCACCTTTTTGGAAAACATCGCCATTGCTGTGCACTGCACCTCAAGCACACGGCCAGGTGGGCGAAGACCGCCAAGGTGTAACCCAGCTGGATGAAGGCCCGCCTGCACCCTGCCTGCACCGACAGAGAGCCAAGCTGCTGGCCTGCAGCCTGTGGCCAGCTTCCAGAAAGCCCCAGTGTTCTGTGGGTGGCTGAGGTTTTGGATCAAGGCCTGCTCCCCTGTCTGTCCCCAGCAGAAGGCTTGGGCACTGGTGATGGTGCTAGAGAGAAGGAGCACCCCATGTGCAGGATACAAGCCCAGGCAGGGAAGCAGGGAGGCCATAAGAGTTGGGATCACTGTTAAGTGCCCAACAGGACCCTGCCTCAGCCTTTCTCTTGGTGTTGCATTCACCTTTTCTGCCTGGTAGCATGCAAGGGGCTGGGAGATAGGTTCATAGCAGAGACGAGTGATATTTGAGCCAGGCCCAACAGATCTGCTCCTTGGCAACTTTCCCCAATGTGATGTGCTGGCCTACCCGACAGAGCATGATGTGGAGGCTGAATACCTCATCTTGGGC